>Ga0194129_10000511_pt1 | contig 74072 bp, 62 predicted proteins | sample TA2KigCa35mmetaG_FD_150862 | JGI IMG/M metagenome (GOLD analysis project Ga0194129, IMG submission 150862) | Freshwater microbial communities from Lake Tanganyika, Tanzania - TA2015038 Kigoma Deep Cast 35m | ecosystem: Environmental > Aquatic > Freshwater > Lake | place: Tanzania: Lake... | reverse complement strand
ACAAGAATCTAGAGCCTATGAAGAAGGGTTGGGATGGTAAATATGCGAATGGTCCGGCTAAGCAAGACATCTACGTGTACCGCATTATAGTTCGGGATTTTTATGGTGAATACCATGAATTCCGTGGGAATGTAAATCTGCTTCGTTAACGCAAGGAGAGGCTTCCGGCCCGGATTGAACAGGGGTAGCCCACAACGGGGCTTGCCGTTTTCCAAACCGGGTTGGGAGCGAACTTGTGAGCTACCCAAACCGGTATTGGAAACGAGCAAGGCCCGGAGGACTACCCGTGAAAGCCGGAATAGCCGGCCAAAAAACAAGATTTTTACCCTGAATTTTTTAAGTATTTGGGCGGCTATTCCGGCTGTACGCTGTAGTCGCCTTGGCCTTGCGGTTGTGCAATGTCCGTCCGTGGCTTACTCTGCTCGCCCCGGCCGTCCGTTGCACAAAGCCGCAAGGCCTGCGGCGCCTGCCGCTGCCATCCGGGCCGCCGTGACTTAAATGGAATTAATGTTGAATGAGCAAACTGGTTTGAATGGCCATTCCCTTTTTGTCGGTAAAGTTTAGCGTGTACATTCCGCTGGGCCATGAACCTGTATCAAGCTTAACTGAAGGGGAAACAACGGACTTTTCATAAATTCGGGTTCCCTGCATAGAACCAACCCAAAGTTGCCCAGGAAGGGCATCTTGCGGCACTTGAACGTTTGCTTGCGTGTCTGCGGGATTCGGAAAAACCCGAAGGTTGGAACTTGATTTCTTTTTTCGAGGTTTAAAAGCGAAAAAGACCAAGCCTGCCCCCAATGCGGAAACCGATAAAAATCCAGCTAGGGTCATCATGTTGTTTTGCAAACGCATTTGTTCTTGTTCCTTGGCTATTTCATTGATTCGCTGACGAAGCACAGGATTGAGTTTTAGAAGGTGTTTGTCGGACAATAAGCTGGAATCTTCGGCAAGAAATCCTAAAAAGATATGCCTTAAGGAATCGGAATCCAGCAAACTTGGCGTTTCGTAGCTTAACTCATAAAATGCCTTTATTCGGCTTTGAATCAGTTGGTAGGTGCTGTCGAGCAAATTGGCCGATTTGGCATAAAAGAACTGACCATCTGTGGCCTCGGCCAATAAATCAAGGCTATCTGGGTTCACATCGCCCAAACCAATTATATAAATGGGGATTTCTTTTTCCTTGGCTAGCTCAACAACGTCGGAATAGGTAAATATGGATGAGTTGTCCAAACCGTCGGTAAGGGCAACAATCACCTTCATTGAATAATCGGGCTGAAAATTTTGCAAAGCCACCATAAGGGCATCGTAGAACGCGGTGGCTGAATCGGCCTTAATAAGGTCTAAGGTTTCTTTCAGTTGGGTTTTGTTGTTGCTGGGCTCCAGCTGCACATCTACTGCGCTTGAAAATCCTACCAAGCCCATTTTATCTTTTTTGGTGTCTAGATTTTCAATAAATCGGCTTAGGGATTGCTTTGCATGCTGAAGTGGTGGAATATAGGTTTTTGGGAATGTGGGTTGCCCGTCTTTATCGGCAGGAATAAGGTAGGGATTGATACCGAGCCGAATGAATTCTTGCAAATCGAACAACATGGAAGCGGAGTGGTCAAGAACCATATTTACGGAAATAGGCATGCCTTCCGATAATGGTTTTAGGCTTAAAATGGGGCAAGGTTGGTCGTTTTCTTCTAAAATTAAAGCGGCCTTAGAAAGGCCATAATAGGGTTGCCCATCTTCTTTTTCGGCTCTGAATAAAATAGAAATGCGAGGGATGGAGTCGGGGTGGATTTGCAGAATGGATATTTTTCCATTTCCGGCATGGCTCAATTTACCTTGGATTGGCTCATTTTGTCCATAGGTAAACAGGGCGAGGCATAGAACTAAAGCGCTAATTCCATATTTAAGCGCCGGCTTCATTAATCCATTACAGTAACAGGTCCGCTCACCTTACCTTCTTTGCCTTGGCAATCGATGTAACTAAGCACAGCGAAATAGGTTCCGGGCGCAACAGGGGCACCCATGGGAGTGGTTCCATCCCATCGAGAAATCAAATTGTCGGTTTGGAAAACAGAAACACCCCAACGGTTGTAAATGGTTAAAAGGAATTGGTCGGCCGTTTCCATGGCCGCCACGTAGTATTTGGCATTGTCGGCATTGGCTGAAGCGCTGCGGTATAAGATATTAGGCAAATCGAAAGGAGGGATTCCCTGGATTAGGCTCACCACTACTTGGTCCTCGGTACTTCCGCAAAGATTGGTAATGGTAAGAGTAATGGTGGTATCCCACCACACAAAATTGATTGTGTCGGTTCCACCGTTCCACCAAAGGATGTTACCTAGGGTATCGGTTACGGTTAAAATGGCGGTATCGCCGGAACAAACTTCCTGATCTGGCACATCAAAAACAGGAAGGAATTGAGCGTCGGCGAAAGTAGAATCTAGGCCTTTGCAATTGTTGGCATCGGTAACCTGAACAAAATACCACCCTGGTTGATCGACAGTATAGGTTTGGGTGTTTGGTCCGTTTTGCCATGTATAATTGATAAAGCCGGCTCCGGCATCTAAGGTGACGTAGGAATTTTCGCAAATGGCTACGGTGTCGCCGTCAAGCAAAACGTTGGGTCTAGGAAAAACGGTAATTCTAAGGGAATCGCGAGTACAAACCACACCTGAAGAATCAACGGCCAGGCGAATAACAAGAATTTGATTTCCAGGTCCATCGTGGCCATATTGAAACACGGGAGTTGGAACGCTGCCACTGCTTAGGTTGGAATCTGGGGTCCAGGCATAACCAAAGCCGGCTAAAACTTGAGAGGGAGTAAGGGTAACTGGCACATCGGAACAAACGCTCAGGTCGTCTATTTTAACATTTGGTTTGGGGAACACTTTGATGCTCATGGTATCTATGACCGTTGTATCAAGGCATTCATCGTAAATACTAATAACGTAATCTCGGCTTTGAGGGGGCTGAACCACATAAGGGGTTGAGAGTGCTGCACCATTTAGAGTCCAGGTGGTGTTGAAGAAACCAGAACCACCTGTATTTGAATAGGCTAGGGGAATGACCTGCCCGCTGCAAATACTGGTATCTGAGGCTGTTAAGCTCAGGGGAGAAACATCTTTAATAACAAGGGTAACGGTACTCATTACGGGTACATTGCAAATGGTATCCATAATGGTAAAAGTGATGGTTTCGTCGGGTTCAGGGATGCCGTCGAAAAATGGAACGATACTTATAAAAACGGTATCGATACCTGGAGGGAAAACGACGTAATTGTTGAAAGCTGGGAAATCGGCCCCTTGGGTTGCGGTGCCCGAAGAGTTAAAGTAGACGGTGTCGTTTTGTGTGCTTTCCCCAGATCTAATGAACTTCAAGGTAGCATTGCTGCATCCTTCGTATAAAACGGTATCGTTGCTAAATCCGCCCGTATTGTTGAAATCAATTTGACTTGAGATCGAGACCAATCCGGCGTTGAACGAATTGGCCTTTAGGAAAACGGCCGAGTTTAAAGCGCCGTCGATAACGTCGGCTACGCCCATGCGTAAGGTGTACGTGGTACAGGGGATTACAGCTGCCTTTGCCTTCAATGGTGTGGTGAACCCGCCAAATGCAACGGAAGTTGGATTGCAATTGTCAACAAAAAACTGGCAATTGTAGCAGGGCCCCATGGCGCAGCCGCCCGATTGCCCGTTGTTTACATTGTTTATGGCAACGGGTAAATTGGTCCCGGGAATTAGGGCTATATTTTCATTGATGTATTGACCTCCGCCGGGTTTTGGACCTGTCAAGAAAAAGCCAAAAACATCGTTGAAGGAAGAATTGACGTAAAAATTGTATTCAGCCGAGGCAAATACGTAATCAAATTCCAAGGTATCGCCACCAGGAATAAAGTCAAACTGAATGATTCCGGCGTTGTTGGTTGTAGAGCCATTGGCCAACTGGCTAAGCAAGGGGTCGCCAGGGGTATTGGCTCCCGTTAAAAAATTGCCCGCGGACAAGCCATTGGGAGGATTTATGTCGCAGGTGGCAATAACAACTCCGCTGGAAATTCCCAAGTTGGAATTTACCCCATTGAAGCTACCAAATTGAAGAGGAGCGCCTTGGCTGGTTATGTTGCTTACGTTTAAGCCATTGCCAACCAAAACATTGTTTATAAGATTCGCAGGGGTATCGTATTGAGTGGTTAATTGGGCATTTAACGCCCAACCAAAACCGATAAAAAACAACAGGAAACTCAAATTCCCTTGTACCTTTGTATGAATTAACTTCATCTATTTTAAGATAATATGTCGAAGGTATTAAAAAATCGCTCTTCCTCCATAGTTTATTCGACCTTTTCGGACCTGGAATCGCTGCATGCCGAGTCAGAAAATGAACCAGAAACAGAACTCAATTCTATTACCTTGGGGGTTCGTATAGAAAAGAAGGGCCGTGCGGGGAAAATGGCAACCTTGATTTTTGGGGTAGAGGTACTTACGGCCGAGCGTAGAACGGAATTAGCAAAGATGATTCGGGTGCATTGCGGTACAGGTGGAACCGTGGCCGAAGATCATATTTTGTTGCAAGGCGACCAAGTGGGGAAAGTGATGGGATATTTGCAAAACAAAGGGTTCAAAGTGAAAAAAATAGGGGGCTAAAATTTTGCATGGTATTTGAGATTGTCCAATTAAACCTTAATCTATATGCGTTTACATTTCTTACTTTTTGCTTTGGTTTTTGGGAGCTCGTGTTCGGTTTCGAGTCAATCTGTAAAGCAGGCCAAAAGCCTTGAACAAGAGGGGAATATTCGAGCCGCTGCAACCGCTTACCATCAGTTTCTTTTCAGAAAGCCTGGGCATAAGGATGCAAGGTTAGGTCTTCAACGAACTGGGCAAAGGGTATTGGACGAATTGCTGGGGAATTTTTGGGTTAAATACAATTTAGAAGACTATTCTTCGGCTGTTTTATCGTATCAAGAGGCTCAGGAATTTGAGCGTCAAATTGCTGGTGTTCAAATACAGCTATTGTGGCCTGACCATTACAAAAGTTACTATGCAGAGGCTTTAGGTAAGGAGGTTGATGCCTGGTTTGCGCAATCTGCTCAGGCCATTGATGCAGGCGATTACACCAAGGCCCGGAATTTATTAAGGAACATCGAATCAAAAAAGCCAGATTACGAAGGCATTAGGGAGTTGAAGTTGGCCATAGAGGTTGACCCTTGGTACAGAAATGGAATGACCGCAATGCAAGCAGGTCAGGCGGGTAAGGCTATGGAATGGTTTGTAAAGGTAAACGAACGTGCCCCCGAATACCGGGATTTGCGGCAATTGATTGCAGAGTTAAATGCCAAAAACAAAAGGGTTATTGCTGTTCTGCCTTTTCAGGAGCAAAAAAAGGTGCGCCGAATCGCCACTGAATTTGGAGAACAGGTCGTGAACGCCCTTTTAAATCTTAACAATCCTTTGATTCAGCTTATTGACCGAGAAAATGTAGAGCAAATCCTTCAAGAGCAACGCATGGGTCTGTCTGGTTTAATCGATGAAAAAACGGCTTCTCGGGCAGGAATGCTTCTTGGAGGAAACGCCGTTTTGATTGGATCGGTTGTGCATGTTTCAGAAGACGAACCAGCCTTGCAGCGTGAAACCAAATCGGCATTTTTGCGAGAGCGATATACCTTCCGCGATCAACGAACAGGATTGAGTAGGGCAGATGTACGGTTTACGCCCGTCAATTACATAGAAGTAAAGGCACAGCGCACCATAACTTTAACCTTTAAATACCGCTTGATGGACGTTGAGTCGGGCACTATTTTGGATTCTGATGTGATTACAAGGTCGGCAACCCACCAGGTTTTTTACGCTGAAACGTCAATGCCGGTGGACCAGTTATCGCCCGTTCAAGGTACCCTTTCGGCAGCCGAATTGGCCAAATGGAGGGAGCGATTTGGTCAGTCGTCTGCTTTAAAACCCTTTGCTGAGCTGGCCACCATGGTCGAAAAAGATGTAGCGAAAGAAGTAGCTGAGCGTATTCAATCAAAAGGATTAAATTAACTATGGGACGCATTTTTTCCTTAGCATTTGCGGTTTTAATTTTTATTTCATGTTCGGTAAGGACCAAGGAGGGAAGTAAAGAAACCGAATCTACCAGCAATTCAATTCCAGATTGGTTTCTGCAAAAGCCGACTTCAGAGTCCTTTTATTATGGTATTGGTTCTGAACTTATTGCTGGGAATCCCGAATTGGCTTTCGATAATGCCCGAAAAAAGGCCTTGCGTGATATTGCCACTGAAATTGAAACAAAAATCGAATCAAACAGCATTCTGTCTCGGTTTGGAAATACAGACCAAGTGCGCGATGTGTACTTGTCGGAGATCAGAACGCGTACTTCGGTTCAAATTGAAGGGCATGAATTGGTGAAAACAAAGGAGTCGGGTTCGCGTCTGTATGTATTGTACCGACTAGATCGTGCTGCCTATTGGGCCTTGGTGCAGCAAAAAAAAGCAGCAGCATTGGCTCAAGCCAACCGGTCTTTAGAATTGGCCAGGCAACAAGCCGAGAGGGGACAGTTTGTTTCGTCGATCACCCAAGCCTTGGTAGGGCTTCGTGTTTTGGAACCCTATGCCGATCAATCAACCGTATTAACAATGGCCGAGGGTAGCGTTGATTTGGCGGCTGAATTTGCATCGTTTTTTTTGGCCCAATTGTCGGGACTTGCGATGCAACCCAATCCAACGAAACTGACCTTAAATCCCTTGGCCAACGATGCCCAACGGAGTGTTTTTATTAAGTTGAGTGATGGTCGGGCCTTGCCGATTGGTCAAGTGCCTATGCGAATGCAGTGGTCTGCGGCAGGTTTAAAATCCGAAACTCTAGCAGGGAACTATTCCACCTCTTCTAATGGCGAAGTTCAGGTGGTTTTGCCCAATTTAAGCGGTGCGGAGTCTGCCCAACTTACCGTTTTAATTGAGCCCGCTTCTTGGTTTCCCGATTCATTGATGCCAGGTTATGTAAAATCTATGTTTCGTTCATTTACTCGTTCGGTCGGTGTTTCTGTGGCGTTCTTTAAGCCAATCATACGGTTGAACGTTCGTGAAACGAATCCTGAATTCTCATCTTCGTATCCTGCTTTAGAAACCACCATTAAAACATGGCTTCAGGATCAGGGATACCCTTTGGCGGAATCCAACAGCACCGCCCCAGATTTGATTTTAACCGTTGAAAGTACCTCTTCGAAGGGGCAAGCTCAAGGAGGGATTTTTATAAGCTATGCCGATTTGCAATTGAATGCCATTCGGACTTCTGACAATAAAACGGTATTTAGCAGTCAATTGGATCGTTTAAAAGGAGCCGATTTATCGTACGATGCAGCTCGAAAACGTGCATTGGTAAGCAATAGGGCAGAGTTGCAATCTTGGTTGAACGATGTTTTTAAAAATACCAACAAACCATGAAGTTTAATTTAACCGATGTTCAAAACGTAATCCGAGAGCGACGAAGTGTTCGCCCAGAGCAGTTTAAGCCTAGAAAGGTTCATCGCGACCAAATTGAAGCACTCATTGAAGGGGCAAATTGGGCTCCAACTCATGGCCAAACCGAACCATGGAGGTTTAAGGTTTATACCGAATCTGGATTGGAATTTTTGCAAGTTAAATTGGCCGAAGCATATCTTAGAACCGCCAAAGAAGAATCTTTTTTACAGTCCAAATACGATAGAATCAGAAATCGATATTTATGTGCGTCGGCTGGAATAGTGGTGTATATGAAGCGGCAGGCCTCAGAAAAGATACCTGAGATTGAAGAGGTGTTGGCCGTAGGTTGTGCTGTTCAAAACATGAGTTTAATTGCTACCAGTTACGGGATGTCTTTATTTTGGTCGAGCGGTTCAGCCGTTTACGATCCTCAATTTGCAGAAGAAATGGGAATTGCCCTACCAGATCGAGTTTTAGGTGTATTGTACCCGGGTTATCCTGAGGGCGAATGGCCGGAAGGCCGTCGCCAATTTTGGATGACAAAAGTGGAGTGGTTTTCTGAGTAAATGGTTTTTATTGCACCATTTCACCTTGATGATAAGCAAAGGTATTTGCCCATAAAACGAAAGGCTGCGGTTCAATTTTTTACACAGCGGCATTAATTAACAAAATTCAATTCGGAGGTATATTGCCCCCCTCTTAGCGAATCAATGGTAATGGAATTCAATTTAAGCCCAGTCATGTGCAGCTGCGAACGCGATGAAAAAATACCTTTACCCCCAGGAATGTTCGTGTAATCCGTGGCGCGGGGTACCACACTGGTGCTTGGCTTATTGATGACCAGAAAATCGTAAAATTCTTTGGCAGCCCCATAAACCGAAATGTCAATTTGAATAAATTCTCTTCCTTTGGTTTGGTCTAGGGGTAAGTTGTTGGCAATACTGCTGTAAAATTCTTGTTTGGTAATGGGAAGACGAATAAGATTTTGTTGGCAATCGGTGTTGGGTATTATAGCATACCGATTAGTAAAGGACTTTCGCACCCTTGTGTTGGGATTTGACTGCAGAAATTCATCGTATATGAACGTGAGTTCGAACTGATAAGCTTGAATGTTGGACGATGAGTTGCAGGTCCACTGAAAAGTAACCACCTTATTGTTTGTGTTGGGTTCCCAATTTAAGGCGACCAAAGGAGAATTGGGATAATTGAAAATGGTAGAACCAGCAATGCTGGTTGTAGCTTCGGTTCGCTTTTGATTGTCGGGATTAAAAAGAACCAATTTATAAAGGTAATTTTTGTCAATAGGGCTGGTTGTTAGATATAAAACATTGGAATTGCTGGCAAAAAGTCCACTGTCTTTTGGAATGGCATTGATTGTTTTAACCAAAGGCAGAGAATCAACCACGGTATTGGAAGATTTATTTATTTTCAATAAGGCCACCTGAAGGTTAGGATAATTCAGGGAGTCTGCAATTTGGGCAAAAACAAGGGCATTTCCGTCGCCTAAAAAAGCTTTATTGACACGAACCCAGTTGGAGTCTTCGCTGGCATCGAGAAGAGCATAAACAACAGGAATGTCTTTAAAGTCTGAAGTTAAGTCTACCTCATTGTCGTTGCATGAAAGAGCCACAAAACCGATTAGGAAGGGTAGAAAATAAAAACGAAAAGGCTTCATGAGGCAAAGGTACAACTTTAATTACCAGCTCAAAAGTTCCTGAATGGTATTTTGAAGCCGATGCCAAGGTAAAAAGGAATGTTCAAGGTTTGGAGCAAAGGGAACGGGAGTATCATCGGCCGAGAGTCGTTTAACGGGGGCGTCAAGCCATTTAAAGCAAGACTCTTGGATTTTGGCGGCCAAATCGGCTCCGATACCTCCTAAATCTGTGGCCTCGTGTAAAACCAAAGCCCTTCCTGTTTTTTTCACGCTATTGAAAACTGTATTGTAATCCAGTGGAACCAAGGTTCGTAGGTCAATAATTTCAAGGGTGTTTTCAGGGAAATTAGGAATGCAATCTAGGGCTTTCACCACGCCCATACCATAACTGATAATGCTAATTTTATCGCCATGAGAGCAAACTTTTGCATTTCCTTCCGGTATGGTGTAATATCCTGAGGGGACCTGTTCTTCTTGAGCCCTGTAAAGAGCTTTGTGTTCAAAAAACATAACAGGGTTTGGGTCTTCAAAGGCCGTTAACAAGAGCCCTTTGGCGTCGTAGGCATTTGATGGGTAATAAATTTTTAAACCTGGGGTATGGAAAAACCAAGCTTCGTTGGATTGGCTGTGAAATGGACCGGCAGCCACTCCGGCGCCGGTGGGCATTCGAACAACCACATCTGCATTTTGGCCCCAGCGCCAATGAGATTTAGCTAGGTTATTTACCACAGCAGTAAACCCTGAACTGACAAAATCTGCAAATTGCATTTCAACCATGGCTTTCTTTCCTTTAATAGAAAGGCCCAATGCGGCGCTTACAATGGCAGATTCACAAAGGGGGGTATTTCTTACACGTTCAGGACTGGCTGAATCGATTAAACCTTCGGTTGCTTTAAAAACGCCGCCGTATGCTCCAATGTCTTGCCCCATTAAAATAAGATTCTTATGCTTTTCTAAGGCCAGTTCTAGGGCGCTACGCACTGCGTCAATCATCCGCATGGCTTTCGTTTCAGAACCTAGGGGTTCGTAGGAATGGAATTCAAAAGGGGCGTATACGTCTTGTAAACTCAATGCTCGATCGGCAGAAAGTTCTGGTTCTTCAAATACAGCTAAAACATCAGCATCAATGGATTCCTTTAATTCAAGTCTAATATCTTCTTGTTCTTTTAAAGGCATGATTTTTTGCTGGTTAAGCCAATTTCCATACTGTTCAATTGGGTCTTTTTCTTTCCAGAAATCAAACAAATCTTGCGGAACATACTTGGTTCCACTGGCTTCCTCGTGCCCACGCATTCTAAATGTTAGGCATTCAACCAATACGGGTTTAGGATCCTTGCGCAGTTCTTCAGCCAGGGACCGCAGGGTTGAATAAACCTCTAGAATATTATTACCATCAATACGAACCGATTTCATTCCATAACCCTGCGCCCGGTCAGATAGTTGAGCGCAGCGGTATTGTTCAGACGAAGGGGTAGAAAGGCCATATCCATTGGATTCAATGCAAAATAGAACAGGCAGATCCCAAACAGATGCCACATTTAGGGCTTCATGAAAATCACCTTCCGAGGTGCCTCCGTCTCCGGTAACCACTAAGGTTACTTTTTTATCCCGATCAAGAACACTGGCGAGGGCTATCCCATCTGCCACGCCCAACTGAGGACCTAAATGGGAAATCATTCCAACGATATGGAACGGGTTGCTGCCAAAATGAAAAGACCGGTCTCGGCCTTTTGTGAACCCATTTTCTTTGCCTTGCCATTGAGAAAATAAGCGACGGAAAGGAACTCCCCGTGCAGTAAACATGCCTAAATTGCGGTGCATAGGCAAAAGGTATTCCTCTGGTTGAAGTGCCATGGCAGCACCCACCGAAATGGCCTCTTGCCCTATCCCCGAAAACCACTTACTGATTTTACCTTGTCTAAGTAAAACCAACATTTTCTCTTCAATAAGTCTGGGGTAAACCAATTCTCTGTACAGAGCTCTAAGTTCTGCATCGCTGATGCCTTGGCGCTCAAATTTCATGCTTACAACTTTGATGCAAACATAATCAGAGCACTTGGATTCTCCTATTTAATGTTTTTCAAATTTGGACTAAATGCTGAAATCAAGGTATGGATTTCCATTTTGAAATGAAAAGAATTTGAAATGGTGGTATTTTTTCGTTTTTTTGCAGTATATATCTCCCAATACCATGAAATTATCTATTAATTCATTGCCTATTCTTGGTCTTGCCTTGTTGTTATCGGGTTCATTTTCGTCTTGCACAACGGAGGGATGTACCGATGAGCGAAGCGATAATTACGATTCAACAGTTAACCAAGACAACGGCTCATGTCAACCTATTGAAACAGTACGGAAATTTCTTGCCACCTACATCGTGACCGAATCTTGCGCCGATGGAGCAATAACCCAGAGTTATGTTCAGTTTGTGGAGGGAGACAAGTTTCAATATGAGTTTAAGATTAATCATTACGTTGACCCGGCTGGGACATTAGGGGTATTGACTTTGGGCGAAGGGAAATTGGTGGCCGAGGTTTCTAAGTACACCTTTACGATTCCCGCTCAACAGATGGATACGTTGAGCAGCATTTGGTACACCGGTCAAGGCTTTATTTCAGCAGACCGACTTGAATTGCAATACAAAATGATAGATTCAGCCGAATCCAATCCTGCGGATATGGTAAAAAGGGATTGTGAGTTGCTTGGTCTTAGGATAAAGCAAGAGTAAACGATGGGAAACCGTTTGATTCTTTTTTTTCTTGGTTTAATTGGTTCTCATTTTTTAGGTAGTTGCGGGGAAGAGCAAGGGTGTACAGATCCCCGTTCGGATTATTATTCACCAACGGCCGAAATGAACGATGGGTCTTGTCGTGAAGATGAAATGAAAGCTAAGTTTGTAGGCACTTGGACCTTTGTGCGGGCCGATAGTGTTTCCTATACAGCCACCATTTCACCTTCGCAGAGCGGTGGTGATTTCAAGGTTTTTTTCAATTCTGATTTGGGCTATTCTGCTCAAAATGTTTTTATTCAACCTGCTCTTTTTATCAATAAGGACGTTGCCCGAGTGGTGTTTTGGGATGTTTCAGGGGCTGGAAATGGAAGTATTGACAGTATGGTAATGGTAAAAACGGGTCAAAATCAAGCCGATTTGTTTTGTTATTTAAAGGGTTTTTCGTTTGTTCCCAACGGCCCACAGAAACATTCTGGCAATAGATAATCTTTGGCCACTTTTTTCGTTAATGGGAATATGAACTCCTTAATTTTAAAGGGTTTTTCTTGTTTTTTTATTGTATTGGCCAGCCAAGTTCGTGGGCAACTGCCACCGGATACGTTGACAGATTCCATATCGCGGGTAATTGTACTGCCTGAATTCAGCGTTTTAGAATTAAGAGCATTTAAAAATAAAGGGCTTCAACGCCGGTACAACCGTTTGGTGGAACGGGTGAAGCGTACGTATCCATTGGCAAAGCTTGCAGGAGAGCGGATGAAGACCTATGCTCGAGTGGATGCAACAGGAAAACGACGCGAAAGAAAAGAACTCATTCAACAATTTGAGGCCGAATTGCGCGAAAAACACTTTCAGCAATTAAAGCGGTTGTCGTTTGCTGATGGGCGCATTTTGTTAAAGTTGCTCGACAGGCAAACAGAATTTACTTCGTATGAATTGTTGCAGGAAATGAAAGGAGGGGTTCAAGCTCTTTTTTGGCAGGGTGTTGCAAGCATGTTTGATTATGATTTAAAAGCCGAGTTTAATCCAAACGGAAACAACGAAGATTTGCTGATAGATGAGATTTGTAGGATGATTGATTCGGGGAAATTAAAATGAGGTAAATTCCTTAAAAACCCGATTGTACAAATTTTCATACTGCGGTAAAATCAAATCCAAGCGAAACAAATCGGCCTGTTCAATGCAATGTTTTGAAAATTCCTGGTATTGGGAAGGGGAAGAAAGAATCTTAAGTGTATTTTTTGCCATGTCTTGGTAGTCGCCAACTTCGCTTAAAAATCCTGTTTTTCCATGGATTTGGACTTCAGGTAATCCACCTGCATTTGAGCCAATTACAGGAATACCGCAAGCCATAGCCTCTAAGGCGGAAAGCCCAAAACTTTCACTTGCCGAGGGCAAAAAGAAAACGTCGGCACAGGGTAAAATGCTGAGTGAGTTTTTAACCTTACCAATAAACATGCATTGTTCCCGAATACCAAGGTCCACCGCTAAATTTTCAGCCATATTTCGCTCAGGCCCATCTCCAACCATAATTAACTTCGAGGGAATTTTGCTGGCAATAATTCGAAATGCCTGAACCACATCTTGAACTCTTTTGACCTTTCTGAAATTGGAAATGTGCATGATTACCTTTTCTCCATTTGGGGCGGTGGTAGCCTTGGAGCATTCTTTTTTCTCTTCGGCGATGGCAATGGGGTCAATGAAATTGTAAATAACCTCAATGTTTTTCGTAATGCTGAAGTGCTTTAACGTTTCTTCTTTTAAATAGGCAGAAACAGCGGTTACGGCATCGGATAGGTTGATGGCAAAGCTGATTACCGGCTCATAGGATTTGTCTTTGCCTACTAAGGTAATATCGGTGCCATGCAAGGTGGTAATAAAGGGTACGAAGCGGCCTTTTGTTTTTAGAATTTCCCTTGCCATAAATGCAGCAGGGGCGTGGGGAATGGCGTAATGAACATGAATTAGGTCAAGTTTTTCTTGCAGGGCCGTGCGCACCAGGGCAGAGGTTAGTGCAACCTCATAGGGATCAAAATCGAACAACGGATAGTCGGGCACCATTACCTCATGAAAAAAAACTCCCTGTTGAAAGGCGTCCATACGAACAGGTTGGCTGTATGAAATGAAATGAACTTCATGTCCATTTCGGGCCAAAGCCTTACCCAATTCGGTGGCTACAACACCGCTGCCCCCAAATGTGGGGTATAAAACGATACCTATGCGCATTCTACTTCTCCAATTTGAGCTCAAATGACTAAAAACTTTTACTTTTATCCTATACCCTTAAGGTTATTTAAATGCCAACAACTGCAGAAGAGAATTACCTGAAAGCCATATTTAAGTTGTCGGGAGAACTAGGACGTTCTGTTTCAACGAATGATTTGGCTGAAGAGTTGAGCAGCAAGGCCTCGTCGGTAACCGATATGTTGAAAAAACTCCATGAAAAAAAATGGGTTAAATACCAGCCCTATCAAGGGGCGATTCTAAGTAGAAAGGGGCATTTGATAGCCGCCAATGTTGTTCGAAAACACAGGCTTTGGGAGGTGTTTTTGGTTGAAACATTGAACTTTAATTGGGATGAAATTCACGATATAGCTGAACAACTTGAGCATATTGTAGATGAAAAACTCATTCAACGTTTGGACGAATTTTTAGGATTTCCAGAAGTGGATCCGCATGGAGACCCTATTCCAAAATCAGATGGAACCATAAAGCACCACAAGAATAAAACCTTATACGATCTAGTTCCGGGGGAGTTGGCCGAACTGGTGGGGCTAAAAGAGCATCAGCCGGATTTTTTACAGTACTTAGATGGCATTTCTTTAAAACCAGGTGCCACGATTAAACTGGTGAAGCGGTTTTCTTACGATCAAAGTGTGGTTATTTCTATTAACCAAGGGGCAGAACTGATGATTAGTCAGCATGTAAGTAGAATGCTGTTAGTGCGTAGGACGAAATCCTGACCCCGATTTTTTTTGCCTGTACCGCAGGGCTGCAATCATAAAATTAAGGCCTGCCACACAGACCATACTTGGGCCGGGTTCCCAATCGAAAGCTAGGGCTAGCACATAACCAAGAGCAATGCTACCCACCCCAAACACGATGGAGTTCAACAGCATGGATTTGTAGGTTTTACTAATCAACCAGGCGGTTGCCGCAGGTAAAATGAAAAAACCAACCACCAAAACAGCACCAAAAGCATCAAAACCCACAACGATGCTCATGGAGGTTAATACTAAGGTTGAACGCCTAATTGAGTGGTGTTGAATTTCTGCATTTCGGCAAAATCCTTCATCAAAGGCCCAAATTTTCAGTTGCTTCCATTTGAAAAATAGGAAGATAGCCCAAGCAAAACTTACCCAAATTTGATTCCAAAGGGGTAAGGGGAGTAAATCGTACCAAGATTGGGTAGAAGAATACCGAAAGGGAACGTACAGCAATTCTCCGTACAAAATGCAATCGGCATCCAAATCAATATTGCCTCCTAAGGCGGTGGTCAAAACAATGCCTATTGAGAACAGCGAGGTGAAAACAAAACCCGTACTCGCCTCGAACCATATTCCCGCAAACTTGTTTAGAAAATCAATAAGGTAGGCAGATAGAAAGCTAGAAACAGCAGCAAAAAAAATAACCTCAGGGCCAGACCTTGAGCCCGAAAACAAATATCCTACAACCAACCCAGGTAGCAAAGAGTGAGCCATAGCGTCGGTGAGCATTGCCGACCTTCGCAGCACCAAAAAACTGCCACCCAAGGCTGCTTGAACCGCTAGCAAACCCGCGGTAGCCAAAATAAGAAAGGTCATCATTTTCTTGGGGGAATAGGGGATTGGTGTGGGTCTGCACTTGGGTGGTTTAAATCCAATGCCAGTCGCTCTTCAGCTTCGTCGTCAAGTAGGTGTTCCATCAACTCGGCATTCTCATGCACACTTCCCACGGGCAACATCAGGCGCTTATGCAAAAAGGTTTCCCATAACCGGTGCTTTCGCACAATTCGCTCAGCTTCTTCAAGTCCTTTGGGGCTCAGTTCCCATTTTCCCTGTGGGTTTAACCGCACAAAGCTGTGTTTAGCAAGCCGTTGTAAGGAAGGATTTTTAATTGAAAACAAAGGGATTTTGGTTTGATTTAAAAGTTGTTTAAGGGTGTTTTCATCTTGCCAGCGCCGGGCTTCTTGCTTTCGGGCAACCCATTTCATTAAAATTCCTTTTGTGGGATGGAAAATGAAGAAAGGAAAGGACAGCATGAAAAGCATAATGACGGTAAGTGCCCCGGTACTCATGCTCGGAAGGGAGGCCGAAATGAACCCGGCTAAAACGGCCGCAATGCAAGCACTGACCAAAGTAATTAGGGTTAATTTTTTGGGGTTATTGCTTAAAAAATGTCCAAGGGCGGCAGGGGTAATGAGCATAGCGGCGCTTAGAACAGCACCTAAAATTTGAATGGTAGCCGTTAAAACCAAGGCAGTCCAAGCGCTCAATAAAAGTTCGTAGGTATTTTTAGGTAGGCCTGAATGAAGGGCAAATTTGGAATCAAAAGCTTCTATCCAAATCCATTTTTGGACCAAGAAAAACACAACACTACCTAGGGCAGACAACACAGCCAGCGCAAAAACGTCCGAGGGCAAAAGGGTAGCTGCTTTACCCAGTAAAACGTGCTGAACGCCCCATAATGGAATGCCTGACCTTTGCAACCTGCCCATCAACAATAAGCCTACTGCAAAAAAAAGAATCAATACAATTCCTGTCGCACCATCTTTGGGAATAAGGGTTTTTTGGTGAATAGTTTGAATTAAAAATAGGGCAAAGCTGCCGACAATGATTCCAGAAAGATAGGTTACCCAGCCCTGCTGGCCACCCGAAATCAAAACTGCCACCACCACACCGGGGAAAATGGCATGCGAAAGAGCGTCCCCTGTAAGTGATTCTCGCCGCAGGTAAACAGGAATTCCTGTAATGGCCAGCAAATATGCCGCCAGCATACACCCTAAAATAATCCACACCAGGTGTTCAGAAATCATGCTCAGGGATGGTCAGATAAATTTGCTGGCGTTTGACCTAACTTGTGTATCATTTCAGATAAAATTGAAACATCTGTGCCATACGCAGTTTGAAGATTAGTTAAGGTAAAAACTTCTTTTATTGGCCCAGCAGCGACAAGTCGGGTTTGAAGGAGTACCAAATGGTCGAACAGGGTCGAAGCAGTTAATAAATCGTGGTGAACCATAACAATGCTGCGCCCTTGTTTTTGGTATTCAGAAAGCAGAGAGAGGATGCGTTCACCTGAACCCGCATCTACCCCCGCCAGGGGTTCATCAAGCAACAACACATCGGCTTCGCGGGCAAGAGCCCTAGCTAGAAATACACGTTGCCTTTGCCCACCTGAGAGTTCTCCAATTTGCTGTTTTGAAAAGGCCAACATTCCAACGGCATTCAAATAAAACTCTGCCTTTTCTCGATCGGATTTTGAATAAAAAGGCCCCCATGAATTTGGGCGAAAACGTCCCATAAGGACTACGTCCATTACCCGAATTGGAAAATTCCAGTCCACCGAATTAATTTGTGGAACATAGGCCAACCGGTTTTTCATTTCAGCGATGGGTTTGCCAAACAACCGAATGGAGCCTGTAAGGGGAGTAAGCTCGCCCAGTATCGATTTTAATAGGGTTGATTTGCCGCCACCGTTTGGCCCAATAATCCCAACAAAGGCAGGCAGGGGAATTGAAAAGTCAATGTTCCAAAGGGCAGACCGTTTTCCATATCCGGCGTTTAAATTCTTAACTTCAATCATGGCTAAACGCTTTTTGAATTTTATCCGAATTTTCAATGACCATTCCCGGCCAGCTTCCCCCTAAGCTTCCTTTTTTACCTGGAGCATCCGTTAAAAGAGGTTCTCCTATGGTTAATTTGTGCCCTCGCTTAGCGCAACCCATTTGAACTGATTTCATGGCTTTTGTAAGGGCATGTGCCTCGGTAAAAGCCACCCTAGCTTTATTTTCAACAATGAAATCTACCATATCGTTCACTTCATAAATCCCAAATTCGGCTGCCGTAGATACCCCTTGAAGGCTAATTTGTTTTAGCTTGTATTTTCGGCAGTAATAGGAAAATGCATCGTGTACGGAACACAATACCCTTTGAGATTCAGGAAGATTTTGCCATTGCTTAAGGAGAAGGCTGTCAAGCTGGACCAAGGAATCCAGATGCGTTTGGTTGCTTAAAAATACGGGCTTTGAAAGAACCTTATCTAAACTGTCTGCGGCCTTCATTGCGGCAAAACCAAACAAGGTAATATCAAACCAAATGTGGGGGTCATAGGAATGTTCGTCAAGTGGAATTAAATCTTGATGTGGAATAAAGAAACCTAAGCTAATGCATGGCTTTGAACGACCTAAGTGTTCAAGCATAGATTCCATGTTGGCCTCTAAATGCAATCCATTGTACAGCACGGCATCGGCCTCCTGCAGAAGTTTAATGTCAGATGGGACAGGGCGGTAAGAATGAGGCTCAATGCCTTCGGGAAAAAGGACAACAATGGAACAGGACGAATTTAAATGCGGGGAAATTGCATCGGCCAGCATTTGGGTGGTCGTTACTATTTTAAAAGCGGTTTTTGGGGCGCTAGGTGCAGTTGTGCAATCCAAGAAAAGACAAAATCCAATGCAATAAACAAATAGGGAATGGCGCACAAATGGAATTTACCCAAATGTAAAGAAAAATTTAGGTTAATCTAAATTTCAGCTCCAGTTTTGTTCGATTTTGAATGGAAAAATTGGTTCAGAAAGCAGGGTTTTAAGAAAATAGAATACGAAGAAAGTGGGGTGGCAGAATTAGAAAGGGTATCCAATTCCAATATTGATTCTGAGGTCGTCTGGGAGTTTAAGGCGGGTAATAACCCAGCGTTGGTCTGCGGGTTGGGTAGGGTCGCGCATTGGGATTGCAAAATCGGCGCGGAAAATAAAGAAACCAAGATTAAGCCGGAGTCCAATACCAGATCCTAAAGCGAATTCGTGCCAAAATCGGTCCCAAAGAAACTCACCTTGAGGACGGTTCGGGTCGGGCCTGCTGAGCCAGATATTTCCGAAATCGGCAAACAAGGCTCCTTCAAGGTAGCTGTAAATCGGAAAACGGTATTCTGCTTGGCCCAGCAGCTTAATCTCTCCAACCTGGTCAACCCTTCCTGTAGAGGACTGCTGGTACGATCCTGGGCCTAAGCTCCTTGGTAACCATGCTCTTAAGTCGTTTGCCCCCCCGGCAAAGAAGCTTTTTTCAAAGGGCAGCACTTGCGTGTTTCCAAATGCCCTTCCAAACCCAATGAAACCGCGAAAGGCAAGCTGATATTTTGGGGCCAAGGGCAGAAAATACCTCATGTCAATTTCTGATCTGAAATACTGGGCAAAGCGGATTCCAAAAATGGAAAACTGCCCCAACGTATCGGCAGTTTGAGGCGCAAAGAGTTGATAGCCCAAACTCAACAGGTTTCCTCCGGCTTGAACATTAAAACGGGCAAACAATCTAGGACCATTTTTTCTTCTTGAATTTCTAGAAAAAGAAACGGTTACCGAAGTTGCTTGGATGTAATGTTGGCGAAAGCTGGTTTTTACAAATAGGTCGCCCGTTTCTTCCAGAAACTGCTCAAAGGCTGCCGTTTTATTGATGTTAATCAAGCTGATTTCGGCCAGATTAACCTGATAAAAAAGGCTGTAATTTCGATTTACCCATGGTTTTTTTGATGGGGGTTCCAGCCATTCGTAACCGAAAAGGAAGGTAGAAACGGTTCGGTCGTAATCGGGGCGGTTTTGGTAGTTTATTGACAGCATTGCTCGGGTTCTGGGTTTTGCCCATTTGCTGAGAGAAAATGGGGCCAAGAACCGAGGAGTGGTTAAGGATAATTGCCCGCCTAATTCAAGGGTATTGAAAGGTAAGCCACCTTGTTGAACATCCAGGCTATCGCCTTGCAGTACTTGTATTTCGGCACCAGCATTGATTCTGAATTCAAGAATTTCTGCCCCTTTGAAAATATTCCGGTTGGTGTATGCGGCTCCAAGGCTAACCCCAAGGTTTCCATCGGTGTTTGTTCCTTGTAGGTCGGTCGAAATTCCTTGATGAGCAAGGGGGGCCAGTTCAATTTCAGCGTCTAGGGTGTCGATTCTGTCACCACTTATTTTGGGTTTAAATCTCAGGTGTACATACCTGAAAACCTTTAAATCGTTTAGTGCGGAACGGGTTCGTTCTTCGTCGCGGGGGTTGTATAGTTCTCCGGGATCCAAATACAAACTTCTGCCAAGCGGCCTTGGCCGCATCTCGGGTTTTTTGTTAAAATGCAAGGAAAAATCTTTGGTTAAAATGGAATCGGTTAGGGGCATACCTGATTTATCCAATCCTTCGTGGGTAGAAATTCGAATTTCTCCAACAATAAATCGAGGATGATGATTCAGGGTAATGGAATCGCCTTTGTACGAAATTCGGGTGTTGGGATTGTCTATTGTAAGGGTAAGTTCAACTTTTCCGGCCTGCTTAAGGGTGTCGGCCCAAAATAGAATGTCGCTTTTATCCATTAAATAAAAGCCCGCATCCCTAAAAATACTAGCCAAGCGCTCGCGCTCAGCATCCATTGCATCTAAGTCAAATCGAATTTCTTCGCCCGGTTTTAGGTTAAAACGGCTCAGGTATTGGTGTTTTTCATTTAACCATTCAAGGGTTGGGTCTTCTATGTCTTTTAAAACCTTATTGATGTTGTAAGCGGGGCCCCTGTGAATCAGGTAAACGACCTCGGCCATTTTTTGCCTAGGGTAAAGTACAATTGAATCTTGGACTTTGGCTCGAAAGTATCCGTGGTTTTTAAGAAATTGCTGAACTTGTTTTTTATTCCTTTCTATTCTTGAAGAATCAAGCATTACAGGGGCTTCACCAATTTTCATTAACCATTCATTGAAGGTAGGTTTTTCTGATTTCAGTGGTTTGAGCTTTTTCCCTTTTTTTATTCGGTCGAGGTTTTTTTGTCGAATCAAGCCATTCAAAGAGTCTCGGCGGGCATCAAGAAAAGCTCTTTTTGAAGCCACTTTTTCTGGGTTGGGAAGTTCATGAAGTTGAAGGTAAAATCGCCAAACTCCAAACAGCTTTTTATTGGGAACCGGTGTAAGAAGATCTTCAATGTTTTCATGGTTGTTGACGGTCTCGCCAATTTCTTTAATGGTTTGTTTTTTTAGTAAAAATTCGGATGGTTTTAAACGTCGGGTTGGAGCGCAACCCATTAGCCCTAGCATAAGAAGCAAGGCGACGATTCCGGTCAGGGCAACAGGCTTTAACCCAGTGCGATTCATACTGCGAAGGTAATTCAAATCGGGCGAGGCAAACAGGGCTATTCATCAAATTAAACATGTTTCTGAATTAATCTCGGTTGGTTTGGTGGACAGGGTTCAATAGATATCCATAATAAGGCTTTGAGGACGTATCTTTGCGGGGTGGAATTGCTATCAAAATCGAAACAGGCAACCTTTAGAAGGTTGGCCGATAAAAAGTTTAGGCTGGAATCGGGTTTGTGTGTTGCCGAAGGGTTTAAATGCATTCTAGATTGTATGGCTTTTGGATGGAAGCCCGATTGGCTGGGAGTTGATGCACAACAGGTAGCTCATTTGGACCAAATACCCAAGGGCGATTTTCCGGTTTATTTATTGCCCGAATCGGGCTTGTCTTTTTTAGAAAATCCTACAGGTTTGGTGGGGGTTTTTCGTATTCCCGACCCAAGAACATTGCCCCAAAAAGGGCCTATTGTGGTTTTAGATGGCATTCAAGATCCGGGAAATATGGGAACCATTTTACGCAGTTGCCATTGGTTTGGAATTGAAGATGTTGTTCTTCTGAAGGGAACGGTTGACCCCTACGGGCCCAAGGTGGTGCAAGCCAGCATGGGGAGCATCGCCGCTGTGAATTTACACAGGTTGAGGGTTAATGAATTAAGAGATTGGATAATGGCCCTTGGGTTGAAACTTCTGCTGGCCGAAATCAATGGGAAACCAATGACTAAAATACCTTATATTCCTAGCGATAAGCTGGGTTGGGTCATAGGAAATGAAGGAAATGGAATTGGCCCCGAAGTCGCTGAAATGGGAACATCGGTGCGCATTCCCTCTTTTTCGGTAGGCCCAGCTCCAGAATCATTGAACGCTGCAACGGCTTTATCGGTGATGCTGGGGCATCATTTTTTGACTAAGGGGTAATTTGAATCTGCTTATTGAGTAGTTTGACCAACTGTTGGGCTTCTGTTTTTTCCAATTGAATGCCAAAGCGGTATTCAGAACCGGGTTTTCCGAATCCGCAATTTCCGCCGCTGTCTATCCAAAATGAATCATAAAACCAGGACCCCTTGTCGTTTTTATCGAGGTGTCGAAAGGCGTTTTTTTCTTTTAACCTGAAAAACACTTGTTTGCCAGGTTTTCCATGAATGTCTTTTCTAAGCATAAGTTGATCGCCATTCAAGAAGATGGTTTCGATGCCGTATTTTCGGAAGTAATAGGCTCGGGTAATTTTAAACAAGAAATAGGCCCAAAATGCCAAGAAGATCAAAAGGTATAGCTTAAGGTCTGCAGGATAATTCAAAAAAAGGGCTGAACCAATTAGGCCACCTGAAATACCCCAGGCAATAACCCAGGCTTTCATTAAATTTAGTTTTTTGAGGTCGCTTGCTTTGCTGGCTTTAATACGAACGGTTAGACCCTCATCTGTGGCCTCATAGCCAACTCGCTCTGATATAAAATTCATGGGTTTGTTTTGATTAATTTAAACAGCAAATTCCTGTCGTTTGTTTTGCAATCCAATAAATAATACCCGGCAGGAATGCCTTGTAAAGGGATTGAAACCGCCGATTTTTTGGGACTTAAATGCACGATGCTTCTTCCCGAAAGGTCTCTTAAATGTACTTCCAGAATTTCTTCTGCATGGGCTGAAAGCAGGGTGGTGTAGTGTTGAGCTGGGTTAGGATAAATTAACCATGAATCCTTGCTTGGAGGGTCTGAAAATCCAACCCCAACCACCTGAATCCATTTTTCAATAGAATCCTTTCCACAGGAATTTTCTGCCCAAAGCCGCACCAGGTACTGGCCGTTTTGCTGGTAGGCATGATACAGCGAATCGGTGGTCCAATGAAATTGGCCATCGCCCGTTGTCCATTTCGCAGGCAGGTTTGACGCATTGGGCGAAAACAGCACCAAGCCATTGCCCAATTCTTGCCAGCTAAAATCCAAATTTAATGGATCTTCAACTTCAATATTTCCGTGCCAAATGTAATTTAGGCTGGGATGGTTAAAGCTAAATTGATACGCTCCAGATTGAACAAAGGTGTAGGCCACAGAATCGTTTATGGTTTGTAAAATGGGGTTGAATGAGGAATCGCGAAGGATGAATTGGGGGACTGAACCTAAGGCAGTTGGAAGAAATTTGAATTGGGTAGGGGAGGTTTGGCAAACTTTTGGGTAATTGCTAGGTATAGCTTCAAAATCAAGCGTGTCTAATAGCACCGCATCCATGGCTAAATCACCACGAAACCCAGATGTGGTTTTTCCTTTAACGATTAGTTGATATTTAGCCCCGGGAAGGGTATTGATTTTTGCTTTTTGGGTTTCCCAACCTAGGTGGCTTCCCTGGGTTGACATTTTTAAGGTGTCAAGACCCGTTGGTCCCATCAATAGAATTTCCATGTGGTCCACATCTGGACCAAAGGCATGCATGGCCGCATACAGGTTTAATGGCTGTGGAATGCCTGAAAAACAAGGGCCAAAGGCCATTGAGGTGCTTGGAGAACAAAGGCTGGATTCCAGGTACAGGTAGTTTCCATTTAGGGTGGCAGGCATTGCATCGGTTCGGGGGCCTGTTCCGGCGCTGGGACTCGGGCCGCTGTGGATTCTCCAATCAAGATCGTTGGACGGATTGTTGGTCCAGGGGTTTGAGTTTTGGCATTGTGGAACCTTGCAGTTCGTTTGGTTTGAACATGGAATGCTGTTTTCAAACGATTCCAGGTGAGGAATGGAACTTTCGGTTTGAGAATACAATGAATACGTTTGGTTCAACGTGTTGTTCCACGGTAATTCATCTTGGAAAGAACTTAAGGAAATGAAAATGGACATTTCAGAACCCGTGATTGGACTTAGATACTGAGAAAAGGTGTGGGTTATGCTTGTGTTTGGGGGCAGGTTTAGCAGGGTGTCGGTAACCAAGATTTGCCCATTTATTTTAGCTGACACCAACATGGGCCCAGAATTTTGGGTGCCCCGATTTGAAACCGAGCAAACAAGGGGTAGGTTTTGACTAAAAAAACAGGTTGAAAGCGTATTGCCTAAGGGGAAAACAATTTCGTTTAAAGAAAGGTCGTTGACCGGGCTGCAATGGATTAGGCTATCGCCTGCCGAGATGGCCCTGCACCTTTGGCCTACCCCGCCCCAAACATCCATTGCCGCCACAGCCCAGTAGCGCTGAATTCCTCCCCAATCTTTCGTAGAAATCCATGTGTTTCCTGTTGCTGTATCAACCACCGTTTGATTGCTGTCTGACATGGCATAAATTAGCCAATAGGGAACCAGGGGGTCGGCATTCCAACTCATGCGCAACCTATTCGAACACAGCGTGTCGATTCGGAGCGAGTCGGCAACAGGAAGTATGGTTAAACGCGGGCTTTGAATCTGTTCTTGCCCTAGGTAGGTTAATCGGTAGATTACTCCAAACGAATAAAATGAACTGTTTAGAGGATGTTCAATGCGGTGGTTTCCCTGGCCAAGGTTTGCCGATAAAACCTGCCAGTTTTGACCAAGGTCGCTGCTGAATTCAAGATTGGATTGGGCTTTTGCATTGAAGAAACTCACCGTAGCTGTTTCTTGAGCCTTGGCCGATTGCCCCAGCCAGGGACTTTTAAAAGAAGAAAGGGTATCGGGGCTATGCCAAACTAGGGCACATTCTTGTCCGGCCCCAATCAAGGATGTTGAGCTGATGCGAATCCAGAAAAACCCTGTATCAGAAAGGGAAGTGGAGATTTGTTCCACATTATTAACATGGTCTTGCCCCTGGGTGGCAGGCTGATTTAAAAAGCCGACTAAGGGATTTGGTACCAAGGGCAAGATCCAATTTCCAGAGGGAGTTTTAAGGGCCAGGTCCAGGTCGTTTACCAATGGAGAGGCAGAAAGGGGGCTGCCTGCGGGGTCATTCCAGCACAGCATTACCTTTAGAGCAGATGAAGGGTTGGAATGGTGAAGGGGAATCCAAACGGTATCGTTGGGTTGCAACCATAAAACACTGTCTTTTCTTTGCTGTAAGGCATGAAGGGCAACATCGGTTTGAATTAAGCCAAAACCATAGGTGAAATCGGGGCCCGGTAAACCCAAATCGAGGGTTGTATTAAGCAAGTGGCCTCGAATCAGACTTGAGTTGGCGAAGGTTCCCCGTTGAATTAAATGTTGGTTTTGCAGTAAGCCAAATGCGGCGGTAGCTGCTGTGGCCGAAAGGGAACTGCCGCTTTGCAGGGTGTAACCTGTGGGTGAAAAGCCAGAGGTGGTGTATTGAAGGTTACCAGGAGCTACCAAATCGGGTTTAATTCGGCCATCGGTCGAAGGGCCTCGGCTGCTTGTAGGAGAAATTAGGTTAAGATTAAGAAGATTGCCTACCACCAACGCGTTTTTGGCCAGCTTGTGGCCACCGGTGATGTTGCCCCAGCCAGCCCCGGCTCCATAACCGCAATCTGCCGATCCAGAATTCCCCGCCGAAAAAACCAATCCCAATTCTGGGCTCAATTCAAGTTGCTGGTCCAAATAGGCAGAAAGTGCCGTGTAGCCAGCGTTGCACCCGTCGCCATACGAGGTGTTTAGAACCACAACCGAATCAAAATAAAGGGCCGATGGGTAAGAAAAAAAACCAGAATTTTGGCTGGGATCGACCGAATAGGTCCAAACATGCAGTTTGGCGCCCGGAAGGTAGCCACGGGCTGCAGGTTCAACCATGCCAGAGCCCACAAGCATTCCCGAAAGTTGATCGGCATGGTCGGCCAAAGCTCCAGTAAAAGGGGCATTTTGCTGATTAATCCTTTGACCAAAATCGGGGTGGGCACCCACCATCCCGTCGTCGTTTAAGCCCAAACGAATTCCCAATCCAAGCCGGTGAACACCCGCGGTTTGTGCATAAGAAGAAAGGCCAGTATGGCCATTGGCCAGTTCGCTTTCCGCCGGACCTTTGCTGGGGGCAAGGTCGGCCCATTCCAATGGAATGGAATTTGAGAGCCATTCCCATTCCAGTTTGGTTCCTTTCCATTGATAAAATCCAGAACCCAAAGATTGAATTCCGTTCGGGGGGTTGGGGCGGCTGGCCGATTTAAACCAAACAACCAAACTGTCTTCGGGTTGGTGCCTAATCAAGGCATTTTGAAGGGCTTTGCTGAATTTGCTGGGCGAGGGAACGGCCGATTGACTCCAAATAGGGTTTCGCCCAAGGGTCCCTACCAACAAAAAAAGGGCAAAGAAACGTAAATAGGAATGAGCAAACACATTCAAAGGTACGAAACCCCTTGAAAATGGGAAAGGCTATTGCTTTTGTGAGGCAGCGATAAATCCGTACTTTTCGGGCATGATAGTGGATGTTGTAAGTTTGTTTCCAGAACTTGTGTCGGCGGCTTTGTCGCATTCCATTCCCCAGCGGGTGGTCGATAAGGGCCTTGCCCAATTGAACCTTATTCAGCTTCGGGATTACGGGACCGGGAAATACCGAAGCGTTGACGATTATCCCTACGGTGCCGGCGGTGGAATGGTCATGGCTTGCGAACCGCTTGGCCAATGTTTGGATGCCTTGATGGAAAAAAACCACTACGATCAGGTCATTTATTTGAGTCCTGACGGAGACCGGTTTAACCAACCCATGGCAAACAGATTAAGCCTTAGTAAACGCCTGCTGCTGTTATGTGGCCACTACAAAGGCATTGATCAACGCATTCGAGATCAGTACATAACCATGGAAATTAGCATTGGCGACTACGTGCTTTCGGGTGGAGAATTGGCCGCAGCCGTGGTGGTCGATTCCCTGTTTCGATTGCTGCCAGGTGCAATAAGCGATGAGACCAGTGCCTTGACCGACTCCTTTCAAGATGGGTTGCTGGCTCCACCGGTGTACACCCGACCCGAGGTTTGGCGTGGGCATGCTGTTCCCCCCGTTTTATTGAGCGGACACGAGGCCGAAATTGCCCGATGGAGGCATGAGCAAGCCTTGGAGCGCACTCGGCAACGAAGGCCCGACCTGTTGGATTGAAACTGCCCTAGTGGCATAGGGTTCAGGGAATTTTTTAAATAAGATAATAAGGCATTACTTCGCCCGCGGGCGGGATTGACAGGGCTAGCGCGCAAGGGTGCCGAAGCCTGGCCCGCTAGGTGCGGAGGCGACCTTAGGAGCCACCGCAAACCAGCTGGGCCAGCCTTTCGGCAACCGCGTACTAGCCCAGAAAGCCCGAAACCCGCCCAAATACCTTTAAAAAAACTCCTTATTAAAAACCCAAATCAGACTTAATTTACCCTAGGCCTGTGCCCATTGTGCATCAAAACAAACGACGAAACCACCGTAAATAAGATGCACAGGCTGGCAAATAGCCAGGTCCACCACAGTTCAGTATGCCCTAAGCCCAGGCGAAGCATTTGCCCCCAACCCCAGTGCTGTGCCGGCAATCCCAGCCCCAAAAAACCCAAACTGCCCTCAAGAACTATAAAGCCGGCCAGCAGCCATGCCAACTGAGGCCGAAGCGTTTCAAGCAACCGACGAAACAAATGCCTACCTACGATGCGCAGCATAGGAATGCCCAAGGATTTTGCACTTTGGTATTCGGTGCTGCCAAAGAAATCAAGCATACTTCGCTCTGAAAACTGGCTTAAAGCCACCCAAGATGTTCCGCCCAGCAGCACGATTAATTCCAAGTATGAATCGGGATTTAGGCTGAACAACAGCACTATACCCGGAATAGATAAAAGAATACGTTGAAGCAAACGAATAAGGCCCACAAAAGGCAGGCTAATGCCAGGACCCCAAGCAGGAAGAAAAAACGAGGCCAAAAATAGGCCGCACAACAGCAGCAGCAACCAAAGGGGAAAGGCCGATAACCAAGGAAGGGAGCGTGCCAAAATCAAACCGCTGCTAAGACCTATTCCAAGATTAAAAAACGAAAGATAGGGCCGGTGCTCGCAAGAAAGTAGGTAGGCCGATGCCAGGGCAAGAATCAGGCTGAGCAGCAACGACGGAACGGCTAAAACCAGAATGGATTGAAAGCCTTGGAGTATTCCTAAACCAATGTGGCGGCCCAGGTGGTCGGTGCCCAACGGCGCTTCAGCCGAACCTGGGGGCAAGGCACTTTGCAACATTGGAATTCGACCGGGCTGCAAATCAAGCCCCCATGAAATTAAAAGGGCAACCAAGAGCAAGCCAAGCCAACAACGGCTCATTTGAACAGCCCAATTCATTGGATTGAAATGCGGTATTTGGTTAACAACCCATTTAGGTACACAGAAACCCAGCCGGCCAGCGCCGCCAGGAGCAGGCAGCCCAGCACCACCGAGGAATCGTTTTCTAAAACCCCCAGCCAGGCCAGCCGACCAAACCCAGGAATGCCAAACATAACCTCAATAACCACGGTGCCGCTTAAAAGCAAAGGAAGGCGCTGCACAAAAAAGGTAAGAATTAGGCCAAGGGCGGCTCTAAGGGCATGAACCAACAAGGCCATCAAGGGACTAAGTCCTTTGGCTAAGGCAGTTTTAAAAAAGGGGCGAAGGGTTTCTGCCTTAATCCAGGTTTGAAAATGGGCAGCGAAAATTCCCGCATTAATTGGAGTTGTCGTTGAATGGCTTGGCCTGTCGAGGTTGGGTTTGCAAAGGGATTTAGGTTTGAGGGAATGGAAGGCATGGCGACTTGAAGCCGATTTTCTGCAGACCATGCCGAACTCCAAGCGCTGTTTTTCAAAGAAAAAGAAAAGGTAGATTGAACCTAAATGGGTGTAGGTTCCTGAACCGGCGATGGGTTGTAGCCACAGGTATACATGCCTAGGCCTAAAATGATTAGCAGGGAAAACAACTTCGGGTTCACAAATCAAAATTAGGTATATTAATGAACTACCAAGGGTGGTAAATCTTATCAAAAAAAATATTTGCATGAAAAGCCTGAATGATTACTTTTGCAGTCCACCTTGGTGAGGTGGGTGAGTGGCTGAAACCAGCAGTTTGCTAAACTGCCGTACCAGTAATGGTACCGGGGGTTCGAATCCCCCCCTCACCGCCAAGGACTTCGGGGTGTAGCGTAGCCCGGTATCGCGCCTGCTTTGGGAGCAGGAGGTCGTAGGTTCGAATCCTGCCACCCCGACAAGAACCCCGGTAAAACGGGGTTTTTTGTTGCCCAAAAGAGGTCCCATAGCTCAGCTGGATAGAGCAACTGCCTTCTAAGCAGTAGGTCTCAGGTTCGAATCCTGATGGGATCACAACCTCAAAACACAGCACCCTAATTCTTAGTGGTGTCGTGTGGCTTTTGATGTCTTGACACAGCAGAAAAAATTCGGTAATGCCTGCATGTACAACAATAATGCAAAGGCAGTACAAAAAAGAGTACCTTTAAGTTAATTAAAAATAGGGTTTGCTTTTAAACTGTATTCTGATTTAATTTTGTAGAACGATGGATAGCATAATTTATGAAGATTTTTAATAATTCACCTTCAAGAGTCAAACAAAATTCGGGTTTGTTTTCTCGAAATTATTATGGTTTACTGTCCGTAGTTTTTTTATTTAACTTACTAAATTGGACTTGTTTTAATCCAGATTCCGTCTTGTCTATATCGGTTTCTAAGGTTGATGCTTCAGGCCTTGGTATAGCAAATGGACAGGCAATTATTCAGGTGAAGGGGGGGGGAGTCCACCCTATGTATATCAATGGTCAAATGGTGGTGGCTCAGATTCGTTAAGATTCAACCTGTTGCCTGGTTTTTACAATGTTGTTGTTGTAGATGCAATCGGAGTTATAGACTCGGTGTCGTTTGAAATTGGAGTTTTGTCAGGTGGGAATATTTTAGCCATTCAGGTTAACTCGACAGTAGCCAGTACACCTTACACCGCTGATGGCACTGCCACCGCAATAGTAAACGGAGGTGTGCCGCCATATACATATGCTTGGTCAAACGGAGGTACAGGACCAAATATCTTCAACTTACTGCCTGGGAATTACAGTTTAACTGTTTATGATTCCCAAAACAATTACGGGTCTAAAAACTTTTCTGTTGGAATAGATCCTATCTTCCCAATCATTCAATGGGTTTCAATCCCCGCCGGAACCTTTACGATGGGCAGCCCAAGTTTTGAATCCGACCGGGGAAGCAACGAAGGCCCCCAGCATTCGGTGACTTTAAGCGGGTTTAAAATGAGCAAGTTGGAGGTGACTTTTGCTCAGTACGACGCCTTTTGCGATGCTACGGGAAGAACAAAGCCATCTGATGAAGGGTGGGGGCGTGGCAATAGGCCAGTAATTAATGTAGATTGGAACGACGCCACGGCCTTTGCCCAATGGATGGGCTGCCGGCTGCCAACCGAGGCGGAATGGGAATACGCTTGCCGGGCAGGAACCACAAGCCCCTTCAATACGGGAAGCTGCTTAAGCAGCAGCGAGGCGAATTACGATGGCAATTATCCCTATTCCACCTGCGCACAAGGAACATTCCTTGGAAAACCCCAGCCCGCGGGCTCCTATGCTCCCAATGCCTGGGGCTTGTACGATATGCACGGTAATGTTTGGGAGTGGTGCAGCGATTGGTATGGAGGTTATTCCAGCGGTGCCCAAACCAACCCCGAAGGTCCATCATCGGGGTCGGATCGGGTTCTGCGTGGGGGCGGCTGGCGCGCCTACAGCGCGGCTTGCCGCTCGGCTGGCCGCGGCGCCGGCTTTCCTTCCTACCGCACCAACGACTGGGGCTTTCGGTTGGTCGTCCCGAATTAACAGCAGAACCCATCCGGACCTTTAAGCTCCGGAGGTTTTTGCAATGGCTACATGCCCCGAGGGAAATACCCGCAGAGGAATGGTAGTTGTTTCATTTTTTACACCTAGGCATGAACCACCAACCGAAACGCAGGCTTCAATTGTTCAATCTCGCCATTCCTGATTCCAAATTTCATGTCCTTCATGACTTTTTGTTTTGTTTGGGTGCACGCTTATGGGTAATGATTCCGGCATCTTGCAGTTTTCGGCCCAAAGGGTCTGCGGCTGCAACTTGGGTTAAATCTTTCTCTAATCCCAATACAAAGAGCACCTGTAAATACCTTCCAATGGCAACAGTTGGGCTGCCTTGTTCTATATTATAAATCGTTTTTCTGCCTAGTCCCGCGCGCTCAGCCATTTGCTCTGCACTCAATTTTCGGCGCAAGCGAGCTAACTGTATATGCTCACCCAGATCTTTTAAAATCTTCATGTTTTTAGGCAATATAGCAGGGGTTGTTTTCATTTAACTTGTCTTATAAAGGACAAATATACGTTTTTTTATCCTTTTTATGACACGTTATTTTGTTTATTGATTTATGGGCTTCGCCTCAAATGATTTTATTCTCAAGTGGCAACCACCTAAAATTCCTAGGTAGCCCGATAAAGGCAAGATAACTATGGCATAAGTTCATTCCTTTGGGTTTCATACTTCAAAAACTAGGGATTGGTCATCTTCTATCCAAGCGTGCATTGTCAGCGTTTTTGGCGCATAATTTGCTTAACAAATCGCTATTAAGATATTCGGCTTACCTTCAAGTAAACCGCTCGCATTCTGCCTGCACAGTTCAGGCGGGTAGGCATTTGCGCAGGTATGCCTTTACTTCCCAATGCAAAATCGCCCAAAGATATGCCCCAGCACTTCTTCCGTGCCAATTTGCCCGGTAAGTTCCTCCAGCGGACGCATGGCCTGCCGCAAATCCAAGGCCAGCAGATCGCCGCTGTAGCCCGCTTCCAGGTGCTGCCGCACCCGCTCCAATGCTTGGGCAGCCTGCTCCAACAAGCCCTTATGCCGGGCCTGACTAATCAACAGGTCTTGGTTGCCGTAGCCCATTTCAGCGAGATTATCAAGCAAGGCTTGCTTTAATTCTTCCAGACCATCGCCGTTCCGCGCCGAAATCGCTATACCACCCGCTGCCGGCTTTTGTGCCCCAGGCACATCCATCTTGTTCCAAATCCGAAAAATGGGCTTGTCTTCCAACCCTAGCCGTTCCCTCCAGTCAGCCTCTTCCAGCTCAAACTCTTCCAGCGATTGGCTTTGAGCATCGCCCAAATGCAAGACCATTCCCGAGCGGCGCAGGGCATCGAAACTGCGTTCTATGCCCAGTTTTTCAATGGGGTCTTGGGTGTCGCGGATTCCCGCTGTGTCAATAAACCGAAACCGAATGCCCTCTAAAATCAACTCGTCTTCTACCGTATCGCGGGTGGTGCCGGGAATGTCAGATACCAAGGCCCGTTCCTCTTGCAGTAAGGCGTTCAGCAAGGTGCTTTTGCCCGCATTTGGCCTGCCCACAATGGCCACGGGAATGCCTTGCTTTATGGCCCTGCCCATGCTGTAGGTCTGCAGCAATGCCTGAATTTGCTGTTCAATCTGCTGTATGCGTTCTGCCAGGTCGCTGCGCGAGGCAAATTCAACGTCTTCTTCCGAGAAATCCAGTTCCAGTTCAAGCAAAGCGCAAAAATCCAGCAGACCTAGCCGCATTTGGGCAATGCGGTTTGAAAAGGCTCCGCCGAGGTGCTGCATGGCCAAGCGCACGGCGGCTTTGTGGCTGGCCGAGAGCAAATCGGCCACCGCTTCGGCCTGAGCCAGGTCCATTTTACCGTTCATAAATGCCCTACGGGTAAATTCCCCCGCTTGGGCCGGCCGAATGCCAAGTCCGGCCATTTGATGCAAGGCCCGCTCGACCACATAGGGCGAAGCATGAAAACTGATTTCAACCAAATCTTCGCCGGTAAAGGAGTTCGGGCCTTTAAAAGGCAGCAGAACCACTTGGTCCAATACCTCTTCCCCGTCCATCCAATTTCCAACCAGGGCCAGCCGGTGGCTCCAGGGAGAAGGTTTCTTCCCCATGGGACTGAAAAACTGCCTAACCGCCGTCCAGCTGTGGGGACCGCTTACCCGAATTAAGGCAATCCCCCCGCCAAGCGGCGTAGAAAGTGCGGCTATGGTATGCTCAGAATGCACGCGTTTTTTTGCAAAGGTCTGCATTTTTTGGTTGGCAAACGCCCGGATATTTTAGCCACGAATGCTGGACTATTTATGATTTCGGGTAGGGGCAGACCTTGCGTCTGCCCCTACCTTGCGTCTGCCCCAACCCGCGTCTGCCCCAACCTAGCCACCAATTTTTATGCATTCGTGGCTGCCAACCACGAAAATGAGCAAGGGCTAGATTTATTCTGTATAAATAAATCACATTTTAGAGCTAAAATGACTTATTTATACAAAAAATGTACAAATAGATATGTTGCGATGTGCTTAAAATAACTATATTTGTAGATATAAACAATTAATTGGCTGCTATGAATCTAATTCCATCTTATAAAATACAAGAACGTTTGCGGTATGAAAATCCTTGGTGGGTCAATAAGCAAATACCCGAAGTATTTAGCTCAATGGCAAAACGGCTTTATTTTGACTTGTTTTATCCACTTGTAGTTGAAAATAAGGTGAGAAGAGCGTTGGTTTTAATGGGGCCAAGAAGGGTGGGTAAAACCGTTATGTTGTTTCATAGCATTCAGCAATTGTTGTCTGAAAAGGTGAATCCTAAAAATATATTTTTCGTGGGTATTGACAATCCCATTTATGTGAATTTAAGTTTGGAAGATATTTTGAATTTATGCAAACAAGCTGTTAACCAAGAAAGCATAAAAGGTTGCTACGTTTTTTTTGATGAAATACAATACCTAAAAGACTGGGAACGGCATCTTAAGGTTTTGGTTGATTCTTTTCCAGAAACCAAATTTATCGTTTCGGGTTCGGCAGCCGCAGCATTGAAATGGTTTAGTACAGAAAGTGGAGCAGGAAGGTTTACAGATTTTATGCTGCCACCGCTTACTTTTAAGGAGTACATTCATTTAAAAGATAGGGGTCATTTAATGTATCCCGGGAATATTAACCTCGGTGAAAACAAAATTCCTTTCTTTTTGTCCCACGATGTAAAGGCCTTAAACATGGAGTTTTTACATTACTTGAACTTTGGTGGATTTCCTGAAATTGTTTTGAATGAACGAATTCAAAGCGATATGGGTAGGTATGTTAAAAACGACATTGTCGATAAGGTTTTACTAAGAGATTTACCCAGTTTGTATGGTATAAAAGATGTACAGGAGTTAAACCGGTTTTTCTTGTACATTGCTTACAACACGGGCAATGAATTTTCGTTCGAAAAAATGAGCAATGAAAGTGGAATACAAAAGGCCACTCTTAAAAAATACCTGGAATACCTGGAAGCGGCATTCTTAATTAGGGTATTAAACAGGGTAGATGCCTCAGCAAAACGACTACAGCGAATTAGCAGTTTCAAAGTCTATTTAACCAATCCATCGTTGCGTTCAGCTTTATTTTCACCCATTGGTGAAACAGATCCTGAAATGGGGAATATGGTCGAAACCATTGTATTGTCGCAATGGATGCACTTAGGTTATTTTGATTTAACCTATGCACGTTGGAAGGAAGGTAGAATCGAAGGTGAAGTCGATTTTGTGTTGTTGGACGGCAAAAATTTCAAACCCCAATGGGGTGTCGAGGTAAAATGGAGCAATCGTTTTTACGAAAACCCCCACGAATTGAAAAGTCTAATCCATTTTTGCAAAGTCAACCAATTTAAGCGCGCTTTGGTTACCTCAATTGACCGTGTAGGAATTAAAACAGTTGATGAGGTGGCGGTTTCATTCATTCCCGCCGCCTTGTATTGCTATAATATAGGCGACATGGTTTTGAAAATGGGGAATCAAAATGATGGCCAAGAATTCCTGTAGGGGCAGGCGCGGGTAGGGGCAGACGCAAGGTCTGCCCCTACCGTTCCGAACAAATTACCTTCACCGACCCAAACGACCAGGAATGCATGTTCTCCGCCGAATACCGCCTACGGCTCCTGGGTATCAAACTATCCAACACCGGATGCGCCCTCAAGGCATGCGTCTCCATCGCCGAAAGCTCTGCCCAAATTACGTTTGTCAATACAAAAGGCCCCTCTAAATCGGCCAATACCCGCCCTTGAAAATGTTCCTTCTCATACAAGATCACCCGGGTGCCTTTGTCGGCCGCTATGCCGTCAAAGGTGTTTTCGACCGAGTTCGGAAAGGCCAACCGATTGATTGGATACTCGCCTTCGCCCACCCATTCGCTGCCGCGGGCATTTGAATCAAAAATAACTTCTACATAATCGGGCAAAGGGTAGTTCCCCAAAATGCCTCCGCTAAAATGCGCCTGACAGCCCTTGCGCGGCGGCTTTAACACCTGAGGCGGGGCAACTACGGGCCTATTCACCACAATCTCTACCCTTCGGTTTAAGGAATCGTTTTGCGATACCGGCCGAGACTCACCAAATGCCCTTTCGGTAATGTGTTTGCCCTCATGCCAGCTTGGCTCTTGGGGCTGCAGCAAGGCCCGCACCGCGGCAATGCGCCGCTTTGATAACCGAAGGTTGTAGGCCTCCGAGCCCTTTTGGTCGGTATGCCCCAGCAATTCAAACATGCCGCCTACTTCCTTCCATTCCTTCAAAACACCGGCATTCAGGGGTACCGCCGAATCTGACCTAAAATAAATTCTTAAGGTGTCTTGGGCCGATAAAACCCCAAAACTTAGCAGAGCCACAAGCCCCATTGACCACCTGAAAATAAACGCTGAAACCATTAACTTTGTAAAAATACCGAGTACATCGCTGCAAGGTACATTGATTTTTTCCGGCCATCAAGCCCAAGTATCAAATTCGTGCAAGGTCATTATTTATCTACATCGTTGGCGTACTTAAAGGGCTGCGGACCCAACAAGGCCGCCCTTTTGTCCAAAGATTTGGGCCTGCACAGCTTTGCCGATGCCTTAACGCATTTTCCCTTTCGCTACTTAGACCGCACCCGGTTTCAACCCATTGGACTTATCAGCGAATCCATGCCTTATGTCCAGTCCATCGGAGCCATTGAACACAAAGAATGGCTGCCCGGTCAGGGAAAATCACGCTTTACCGTGCATTTGCGCGACAAAAGCGGCAGCATGGAACTAACCTGGTTCGGCAACATGGCCTGGCTGGACGAAAAACTGAAGCCCGGACAGGTTTTGATTGTTGCCGGAAAGCCCATTTTTTACAAAGGCCAACCGGGCATGTCGCATCCCGACTTCGAAATCATGCAGCCGGGGCAGCAGCTGCAACCGGGCCTAAGCCCCATGTACCCCAGCTCCGACAAACTGCGCAAAGCCGGTTTAGACCCCAAAGGCATTGGCAAATTGCTCAAGCAAATCATCGATGGCTTACCGGCTCCCATTCCTGAGAACCTGCCCGAGGCCGTGCTAAGCCGCTACGGCTTGATTGGCCGCGACCAAGCTTTCCGTTGGATTCATTTTCCGCCCGACAACCAGGCCCTGCAATCGGCCCGCTTTCGGCTTAAGTTCGAAGAGCTGTTTATGGCCCAGTTTCGGATGCTGCAAACCAAAGCCCGCAACCAAACCGCTCAACCCGGTATTCCCTTGCCCCAGTTGGGGCCGGCCTTTCATACCTTTTACGAACAGCACCTGCCCTTTACCTTAACCCAGGCACAAAAGCGGGTGTTGAAAGAAATTCGGGCCGATGTAAAATCGGGCCGGCAAATGAACCGCCTACTTCAAGGCGATGTGGGATCCGGAAAAACTGTGGTGGCCGTGCTCACCGCCCTTATGGCCCATGACAACGGCTATCAAACCGCCTTGCTGGCGCCCACCGAAATTCTGGCCCAGCAGCATTTTTTAGGAATATCTCAGCTTTTGGCGCCCCTGGGCATTCGGGTAGGGTTGCTTACCGGCAGCACCAAAAAGGCCGAGCGTACAAAGCTGCACACGGCCTTGCAGCAGGGCGAAATTGCCCTGTTGGTGGGTACCCACGCCTTGTTGGAGCAAGAGGTGCAGTTCCATAACCTGGGCATGGCTATCATCGATGAACAGCATCGGTTTGGAGTAGCCCAGCGGGCCCGACTTTGGGAAAAGGCCCGTTCTACGCCTCCCCATGTTTTGGTTATGACAGCCACACCCATTCCGCGCACCTTGGCCATGACCTTGTACGGCGATTTGGACGTATCGGTGATCGACGAGCTGCCCCCGGGCCGAAAGAACGTTATAACCATACACAAAGGCGAGGAGGTTCGGCTAGAGGTGTACCGGTTTATTCGGCAGCAGGTAGAGGCGGGCCGGCAAATTTACCTGGTGTACCCCCTGATTGACGAGTCGAAAAAGCTGGACTACAAAAACATGTTGGAGGGATTCGAGGTGTTCAAGCAGCACCTGCCCGACATTCCGGCCGATGTACTGCATGGGCAAATGAAGCCGGCCGACAAAGAAAACGCCATGGCTCGATTTGTGAAAGGGCACATCAAAGTCTTGGTTTCAACCACGGTGATCGAGGTGGGGGTGAATGTACCAAATGCCTCGGTCATGGTGATTGAAAGTGCTGAGCGTTTCGGCCTGAGTCAGCTGCATCAGCTGCGCGGTCGGGTAGGGCGGGGGGCCGATCAATCGTACTGCATTTTGCTAACGGGGAGGCAGTTGAGCACCGAGGCGCGTGAGCGCATGGCAGTAATGGTGGCCACGAACGATGGGTTCAAGATTGCCGAGAAGGATTTGGAGTTGAGGGGGCCGGGCGATTTAGAGGGAACTCGGCAGAGCGGAGAAATGCAGTTCAAACTGGCCAGTTTGGTGGAAGATGCTCCCGTGTTGGAGCAGGCTCGGCAGGCGGTTTGGCACATCGTAGAGCGCGATCCGGATTTGCTTGCTCCCCAGCACGCCAACCTGTTGCGCTATTTGCAGGCCCGGGAGCGCAGCCAGGGCCCCTGGTCCATGATTTCGTAGGCCGGCCAGGCTACAAAGGCTGTTCAAAACAGTTAGGCTGCTCAAGGTAAATCTGATTTTTTGGGCGCCAATTCGGGCTCTTAGCTGTATTCAGTTGCTGCCGGGCTGCTTGCCCCATCGGCCTGCGGTGGCTCCCCCTGGTCGCCTCCTCGTCCGGGGGCAAGCGCCCGCCACCGCCTTCATGCCGCCTCGATCCCGGGCGCGGGCGGCGCCAAGCCCTGAAGGGGCTTAATACCCCAGCGAGGGGTGTAGCCCCTCGCGACCGCGAATGCCGCAACCCCGAATACCAAAACCCAACCGACCCGAAAAGCCCAAAAAACATACTCAAACAACATCTATGTTAATATCCCCAACGTGCAAAGTTACGGCTCGGCTAGTTTAACTGCCATTGAACTCCACTATAGGATGAACGCAGAGTGCATTTCTAAGCCCCCAATCCCCATTTTACCTACTTTTAAACCCGAAATACCTTTGAAATGAAATCTGTTTTTGTTGGCCTTGCGCTGTTTTTCTGTAGTGGTCTTTCTGCCCAAACCCCCAATTTGCTCTGGACCTTTGATACCCAAGACAATGCCTTTGGACAGACGGCTTTGGCCGATGTGGACGGAGACGGACGGCCCGAGGCTTTTTTTGGCTGCTACCGAAACGACGGCATGCTGTATGCCTTAAATTCTTCGGGCAGCTTGCGCTGGTCGTTCAATGCCGCCGGATTTGCCGAAGGCTGCAACGATACCGCTCCCTTGCTGGCCGATGTGGACGGTGATGGGCAATTGGACCTGGTCTTGGCTTCTTCATGCAACCCCACCACCTTTTGCTTCGATGCCAACAGCGGACAATTAAAATGGTCTACACCTACCCGCGGGTCCGATTCGCCACCCACCCTTGGCGACGTGGACGGAGACGGATTGCCGGAACTGCTGCACGGTCAGTTTGGAGGTTACCTGCTCTGCATAAATCCCCAAAACGGGGCCGTAAAATGGGAAATTGCCGTTGATGTGAATTCCTGGGTGCAAACCGCTCCCACCTTGGTCGATTTGAACGCCGATGGGCGATTAGACATTGTTTTGGCCACTTGGAATTTTTCAGACAGCAGCCGGGTGTATGCCTTCGATGGTGTATCTCGGCAAACCATTTGGTCGGCACCCATGAACGATTATGTGTACCACGGCACCGCGGTTACCGATTTGGATTCGGATGGCGCTCCTGACCTGGTGCTGGGCGATTACAGCGGCCGGCTCTGGGCTTTGAAGGGAAGTACAGGCGCGGTTTTATGGAGCTTTGATGCAGTAGGCTATGTTGGCTCTCCTGTTTCGGTGGCCGATCTAAACGGCGATGGGTCATGCGAACTGGTTTTTGGCGGTGGATATCGTATGTACGCTTTGAATACCTTAGGGCAGCAGCAATGGGCTTACACCATTCCCGGTTATGGCAGCAGTTTTCGGGGCGCTGCTTTGAGCGATATAACCAACGATGGACTTCCCGATGTACTTTTTGGAACTACCGGCGGGCATTTTGTGGGTTTGCAGGGCAACACAGGGCAAGAGCTGTTCGTGGTGGATCTGGGTGCTTTGTATGGCGATACCATGGAGGTGGGCGCGGCTCCGGTGGTGGGCGACCTGAACGGAGATGGCCGCAGGGACGCCGTAATTGTTGCAGGACACACCAAATACCCCAACTTTCAGTCGAACTACGGCAGGGCTTTTGCCTTTGATTTAGGGCCTGGGCAAGGTCCCGAATGGGCCATGTTTCAGTACGACGAGCGCAGAACCGGAAGCCTATGTTCCGACAGCTGGTTGGGGCAGGCCGAGCTGCCGGAACCTTGGGGAATGGTGGCACCAAACCCCGCTACCGACCGATTTGTTTTGGATGCAGAGGCAGCGGCTATTGGGCAAACATACCGTTTGATAGATGCTTTAGGAAGGGAATGGAAATCGGGTAGGGTAGAGCAAGCAAGCCAAACGGTAAACCTGGAAGGCCTGCCTGCGGGAGTGTATTTTTTACAGCTAGGCCAGAACCAAGCAATTAGAGTGATTCTGGGATTTTAGGTCTTGCCGTCCATCGAATTCCAAATTGGAATGAATGGAAAACCAAAATCAAACCTAGGCAGGGATTTAGAAACAAGCCAAGCTTAGTACATTAGGTGTTTTTTCGCTGAATTTCTCCAACCGGCTTGATTTTCGTAATCAACAAAATAGATTTTTAAATCGGCTTGGTTTTCATACTTGACGAAATACACCTTCTTTTTTGCCTGGTTTGAATATTGGGTAAAAAACCATTTACCGTCGTTGCTTCCGGCTTGGTTTTCATATTTCACCTTAAAAACCTTTAGGTCGGCTTGGTTTTCGTAGTTGACGGCAAACACCTTTACATCGGCTTGGTTTTCATAATCAACCGAAAACACCTTTTGGGCACGGGTTAATCCGAAACTTAAAGACAGCAATCCAACGATGCATAAATTTTTCATGGCAGCATTATTTTAATAGGTTTCTCGTGTCAAAGTTGCTAAAAAAACAGACATGGTAGCAAGTTAATCTGGGTGTTTAAACGAAGAGACCCGCGGCAGGGATTGAGCCAGGTAGCCCGCAAGGGTGGCGGGTTACTGCCCGCGTGCCGCGCAGGCGACCTTGGGAGCCCGCGCAAGGCCGCTGGGCAGTTGCCCGGCAACCGCGTACTACCTGCGAAAGCCCGCAGCCGCCCCAAAAAAGGTAAAAAACGAGGAAATCTGACCGCTTGCCACCAATTAGCGCATGCGTGTGGAAGAAGGCTCGATTAAGGTCATTTCTTCGATTAAATGCGGTCCGCCCATGACTTTGTCGACCACCCAGCAGATGTAGCGTACATCGCAGGCGACGTTGCGGCAGCGTTCGGGATCGAACATAATGTCGCTCATGGTGCTTTCCCAAGTGCGGTCGAAGTTTAAGCCGACCAAACGCCCGTACTCGTTCAACACCGGACTGCCGCTGTTGCCCCCGGTGGTGTGGTTGCTGCCGATAAAGGCCACCGGCAAATCTTTGCCGTAAAAGTAAGGCTGAAAGTCCTGCAGCCGAGCCACCCGCATAAAGGTGTCGGGAAGGTGAAAATCCGGATGGTCTTTCTGGTATTTTTCGAGCAGTCCTGTAAGGGTGGTTTGCCAGTGGTAGCGTACTCCGCTGCGTGGGGAATAGCCTTCGACCTTGCCGTAGGCAAGCCTTAAGGTTCCGTTGGCATCGGGATACAGGCGGCGCTTGCCTTCGAAGCTTTTCAATACCTGAGCCATGTAGCCTTGCATCAGCGCGCCGCGCTCGGCGTTTGCCGTGGTGTAGGCGGGTTGCACCACCGTTAAAAGGTATTGATAGAGTCCCCGCACAAATTCCAGTGCCGGTTCGGGCTGGGCTTGGCTGGCCGCCACCGATTTGTCCCAATGCGCCTGCAGTTTTTTGGCCGAAGCGAAAACAGAAGATTCGTACAATCCTTGCAAAAAAACCTGCAAACCGCGGCCTTCCACCTGGTTATTCAGGGATTCAGGCCAGTATGAGCTGGGCAGGTGTTTTTTGAGTACCGGAAAGGTTTCTTGGAAAATGGCTTTATCGACCTTTAGGTCGGTTTTTTCGTAAAACGATGCGATTTGTTGCCGGGTTTTTAGGTTTAGGGCATCGAGTTCGGCTTTGTCTTTGCTGCTGCCTATGTTATCGAGGGCGCTGAGGTAACTGCGTATGAATTTGGGCAGTTCCGGGCCCGATTGCAGGAATTCTATGTAGGTTTCGTAGGCAATTTGAACGTCGGCGGTAGAGATTTCAAGAGCGTTTAGGGCTTTTAGGTTTTCGGGATTGCCGCCCAATTTCAGGAATTCTTTTTCCATGGCTTGGCGTTGCTGAACGGCGTTGAGCTTCTGCAGGCCGCGGTTTTCGCCAATCCATTTTTTCCAGTAGTTGCTGATTCGGCTTTGTTTGGCGGCGTATTGAAGTTGGGTTTCGGCAGATTTTGCCATGGCGGCATTAATGACCGAAAGGGCTTTTTCTCGGATTTCAATACGGGCAGGATTTGTTCTGTCCATTAGCAGGCGAATGGATTCGCTGGGCAGGTATTCCTGGGTTTGCCCCGGAAATCCATACACTATGGTAAAATCGCCTTCTTTTACTCCGCTAAGGTCAATTTCAAGGTGGCGGTAGGGTATGTAGGGTTTGTTTTCGGCAGCGTAGGGGGCGGGTTTGTTGTCGGGGCCGGCATAAATTCTGAAAATGCTGAAATCGCCCGTGTGCCGTGGCCACATCCAATTGTCTTCGTCGTAGCCGAATTTCCCGATGTAGGAGGGTGGCGCGGCAACCATACGGATATCGGTGAACACCTCGGTTAGAAATAGAAAGTATTGGTTTCCGTAAAAGAACGATTTAATCACAGGGGTATAGCCGGTTTCGGCGGCGGTTTTTTCCTTTAAAGCTTGAATATTGGCAAGGATTTGGGTTTCGTTGCGCTTGCCGTTTTGGTCAACGGCCTGATTTAGAATGGCCGCAGTAACCTCGTCGATCCGCACAATGCGCGTGGCGGTTAGTCCTTGGCTGGGCAATTCATCGGCTTGGGTTTTGGCCATAAATCCGTCGCGCAGGTAATTGTTGGCCATGCTGGAATGAGATTGTATGGCCGAATACCCGCAGTGGTGGTTGGTGAGCAGCAGGCCTTGGCTCGAAATCAATTCGGAGGTGCAGCCTCCGCCAAAAATAAAAACGGCATCTTTCAAGCTTCCGTTGTTGACGGAATAGATTTCGTTGATGCTGATGCGCAGCCCCATGTCTTTCATTTCTTGTTCGTTGAGTTTTTGCAGGAACAGCGGCAGCCACATGCCTTCGTGGGCGAGTAGGTGCAGGGCTGAACCGACAAACAGGAATAGGGAAACGATTAGGGAGCGAAAGAAAGCGTGCATGGTCAACATATTTGAGCTCAAAAGTGCCAAAAAAAGAGGGTTTTATCAAACGAGGGCAAAATTCAAAAGGGATTTTCGATTGGGGTCGGGGCTATTGAATGCATTGTTTTGAGGATTTTTAATTGGGGCGGTAGCCGGGCTTTCCGCGCTACTCCACAGTTGCCGAAAGGCTGGCCCAGCTGGTTTGCGGGGGCTCCCAAGGTCGCCTCCGCACCTAGCGGGCCAGGCTTCGGCAGCTTTGCGGGGTAGCCGCCTCAATCCCTGCCGCCACGCGTGGCGGTTTGCCGTGTGGGAATGGAAATTGGGTTGGGAGCCTGAACCGAAATACGTAAAATTTTGCGTTTCCTTATTCAAATTCAAAGTCAGAGGATTGGTCAACCTGGTTGGGGTTGGGCCGTTTGCCGGGGCCTACCTTGGTACTATCGCCTGATTTTTGCGTTCCAAAATCTTCTTTCAGCAGTTCTTTTAGGGTTTGGCCTTCTTTTTTCATGTCTTGCCCCATTTTTTGAAAGGTGTTTTTCATGTCGTAGCTGATTTTGGCCTGGTCCATGGTGCCGGTCATTTTCAGGTAGATGCGCGCGGTGCTTTCGGTCTCTTGAATATCGCCGTAGTCGTCTTGCCGGCGCGATTTAAAAATTTTAAATTTATTAGCCAGCAAATCGCGCATCAGCAGGTTAAAGCGGTAATCAATGGTTTGATCGAATCCATGGGTTCCCGACAGGTTTAAGTCAAGGGCATTGGAGCGAATGCTCATTTCGGGAATGTAAATGGTTTCGTTGCGAATTTCAATTTGATTGCTGAGCGTGGCGAACCGAATGTCGTTGAGCTCGTTCATGTCGATAAAGGCGGCCAAGGGCTTTAGGGGTTCAAAGTTCTTTAAACGGCCTTTTTCCAAGTTTAAGCTGCTTTGCACCAGCAAGCTGGGCAGGTCAAGGGTTAGGTCTTTTTTTAGGTTGCTTTTTACAGATACATCGGCAAACAAGCTGCCTTCCACGTTTTGATAAATCAGGCTGGATTGCCCAAAATTGTTGAACTGCCTGAACAGTTCTTGCACGTTCACGTTGCCCAAGGAAAACGAGGCAGAAATCTGCTGTACACCCTTGTTGTTGAGCCATTGGCCCTGCCCCAGGCATTCCCCGTTCAGTGCATTAAATTGAATGCCGCGTAGGTATAGGTTTGAGGCTTGAAGGCTTAGGTTGGCTTTCAGGTTGTTGGCTCGAAAGGTTTTGTAGTGCAGTGTGTCGATGCGCAGGTTTAGGTTGTGGGTCCAGTTAAGCGGCCAGGTAAAGGGTTCAGCTGAGGAATTCCCGCTGCTGTTCCCCAACCATGTTTCGGGGTTTAGGTAACCGATGTGCAGATCGCCGGTAAATTGAAGGCTGCTGTCCATGCCTAGGGCGTATTGCAGTCCGCCAATCCATGTCAGGTTTCCGGTCACCCGGCTTTCGCCCCATTGGGCTTGCAGTTCTGGACTGCGGATGCCAGCCTGGTCAATTTCGATGTTGGCCGAAAGGTTTGAAATGGGGTGAATCCAACCGCTGTGGGTAATTTCAACTTCGCGCAAGCCAATACGACCAGAGCTGTGTTCCACGCTGGCGGCGCTTTTCCATTGGCCAGATTTCCCTTTGTAGTTTATTTGAAGGTTGGCTTTTCCCTTGAGCTGAAGTTCGGGGTCGGGATTTATAAAGGGCTTCCAGGTTTGCAGGTCAAGTTCGCCTTGCAATTGCAATTCTAAGGCGCCTTGTTCGGGCTCACTGTAGTTTAGAGCGCCTTGAATGGCTTGGCCTTGAATGTTGGCTGAAAATTCAGGCAATTTGATGGTCCATTCGTTTTTTGAATTTAGCTGAACGCTTCCTTTCAGGTTGATGTTTTGTAAAACCGTTGAAGTAGGGGCGTATTCCCACTCGCCGTTTTTAAGTTCCATGGTAAGGTTGAGTTCTGGCTGTTTCTTTTTAAGCCATTTTCCAGCATACCGGCCCTGAAGGTTTAACCGGCCTTGACCGGCGTACTCATTCCATACGGGGTTTGAGGTAGCTTTAACCAAAACGCTGTTTAATTCTGAAAGGTCTAGGTTGCTGCCTTGGAATTCTACATCGATTTCGGGTACATCGCCCGTATTTAGACGCCCTTTTCCGGTCAGCGACATTTCACCAAAACCAAGTGTGAAATCAGAAATCAGGTGTTCTTTCTTCTTTTGGTCAATGTTCACCTTGGTTTCTAAATTAAGTTCTAATTCGCTAAAAAAGGGCAAATGCCCGCTTAGCTCGGTTTGGAGTTCATAGCTTTCTTGCGAAAATGCTCCCCTAAATAGAGCGGTGGTCAACCTGAATTCAAAGGGATTTTCTTTTCCGTTGGAATAAAATAGTTGAAGGTTGTTTAGGCGTAGTTGTTCGATTTCGAAGGTAGATTTTGATTCCCCTTGCTGGGTTTCCTCTTTTAGAATACTGAAATTATTTCCGCGTTCCGGATCAAACCGGATATTAAGTTTACCTTGGTTCACTGAAATACGACGAACTACAGGATTATCTTGAAAAAGGTCAAGAGGTTTAACTTGCAGGTAAAGGGATTCACATTGAAGCAGCATAGAGTCGGGGCGGGCAAGTGTTCCTGCTTCTAAAACACGTACCTGTTGCAATTCAACCGAAACATAAGGGAAAGTGGACCAGAAAGTTAGATCGACCTTTTCGACTTGAACTTTGGTGTTTAGGCGGCGGTTCATTGATTTGAGTACCGCCGATATAAGTTCATCTTTGAACACATAGGTTAAGATGACCGGCAAGATAAAAACCACAAAAAGAACCAAGGTCAACCAAATAAGCCAACGCCTTTTCTTTTTTGCTGGAGCAGGAGTTTGTGTGGGTATCATTGCCTGGTTGGTTCCTTTGTAAACGAGGTCTTATGCGGTTTGGTATAATCGAACGCCGGCTTTAATCAGCAGAAAAACGCCAAAGAGCATCAATGCCCAGCCCATGAATTGGGAAAGACGAATCAAGCGGCGCGGTGTCATTAATGCCCGTAGTCGGCTGCTGCCATAAATTTTAAGAACATCGGTTCCGAACATTACCGCCAGGGTTGTTAAAAAATGTCCAGCAATTTTGACCGAATTTTGAGAAAATTGAGCGGTAATTAAAGTAACGCTGCCAATCCAAAACAGCAAAACCGAAGGATTCACAGAATTGTACATAAAGCCCTTCCAAAGAAGGGTTAGGGGAAGACTTTTTTGGCCTTCCATCCAACGGTGGGCCTGCCTAAGTTGGCTGTGCCGAATTTTCAGTTTGTAGGCTCCCATACCAATAATCAAGGCTCCACCCAATCCTAAGTACAACGGTTCCAGTTTAGGACTCACCGATAAAAATTGCCCAAGCCCAAAATAGGTAACTGCAATTAAAAAGGCATCGCTAATTAAAACGCCCATTTCCATAAAAAGGGTGCGCTTAGCCCCTTCGGCGATGGAGCTTTGAATTAAGGCCAACATGGTTGGCCCGGCTGCTATGCTAAGCAGCAATCCCATTAATAAACCAGATAAAATAAAATCAGGCATGTGCAAAGAAAAGTAAAATGCCTTATCCTAGCCTCTGTTTTTGCAAAATGAATTCGCCCCAAGCCTGAAGGTTTTCAGCTCGAAGCACCCTAGGGAATTTGCTTTGGGCTCCCATTTTTCCTCTGATTTCAAGCCATTCGTAAAACCATGTTACAGGCAAAAGCGTAAGCTGAATTTCTTTAAGGGCATGTTGGCGTTCCACCTTGTAATCGTCGTTAAGCATGCAGAGAATGGAATCCAATTGGGTGGACAGGGATTTTGTATCCAAAGGAATGGAATCGGAGCAGCCGATGTACCAATGGTGGCCGAAGAAATGCCCCGAGGGCATAGGAGCTACGGTGAATTCAGGCAATGAAATGCCGCGTTGTTCAGCAAGAAGTTCAACGGCTCGGCTCATGTTTTCGACCGATAGGTGTTCTCCGCACAGGCTTAAAAAATGCTTGGTTCGGCCGGTAATGATGATTTCGCGGAGTTCGACCGAGCTGAATTTGATGGTGTCGCCAATCAGGTAGCGCCAGGCTCCGGCGTTGGTTGAAATCAAAATAGCGTATTCTTCGTTTTCACGAACTTCTTCAATGAGCAGAGGGCGTTGGGCATCAGTACGAAGTTCCCCTTCTTCGTTAAAATTGGTCGAGTTAAAGGGAATAAACTCCATGAAAATGCCGTTGTTCAGAACCAGTTCCATTCCTTTCACCTCTTTTCGGCTTTGGTAGGCCAAAAACCCTTCGCTGGCCAAGTAGGTTTCAAGGTAGTGAATGGGTTTGCCCAGCAGGCGCTCAAAGGCTGTTCGGTAGGGTTCAAAGGCAACACCCCCGTAAATAAACACCGATAAATTGGGCCAAATGTCGTGAATGGTATTGAGGCGGTAGGTTTGAGTGATGCGCTCCAGTACAATTTGGTTCCAAGCAGGAACGCCGGTAATCATACCGATGTCCCAGGTTGGAGCCTTTTTTACGATTTCATCGATTTTCAGGTTCCAGTCTTTCTGCCTGGCAATTGTTTTGCCCGGTTTGTAGAATGGGGTGGTATAAAAAGGCATGTTGGCCTGATTGATTCCGCTCAGGTCTCCCATAAAATAATTTCCTACCTTTTCAAGATCGGTCGAGCCCCCCAGCACCAGAACGCCTTTGCCGAAAAGGTCTTCGGGCAACTCGTAGTTGACCAAGGTTAGCAGTTGCCGAACGGAGGTGCGCCGCATGGATTTAATCATGCTGCTGGTAACGGGAATGTATTTGGAGGCCGAACCGCTGGTGCCTGAACTTAAAGCATAGTATTTAATGCTGCCAGGCCAGGTTACATCTTGCTCGCCTTTTAGGCTTTTGCTCCACCATTCCCGGTGCATTCGGCTGTAATCGAATATGGGAACGGTTTGCTGAAAGGTGTTCCTAGGGAAATCGGATTTTAATATGCCCTCAAAATCATAGGCCTGTCCAAATTGGGTGGATTTCGCTTTTTTAAGCAACTTAACTAGGGTGCTGCGTTGCCATTGGCTGGCTGAGCGGCCTTTTCGGACTTTGTTTATGGTTTTTCGAAGGCGTAAACCTCTTTTTATGAGACTTCCCAGCAGTACCATATAAATGGGTTATTGTCGGCGTAGCATAATCACTTCTTCTTCTGTAAGAAAGCGGGCTTGACCGCGTTTCAGTCCTTTTTTGGTTAGGCCGGCAAACATAACACGGTCAAGTTTAATGACTTGATAGCCTAGGTGTTCAATCATTCGGCGAACAATTCGGTTGCGGCCTGAGTGGATTTGTATGCCAATTTGCATGGGGGTTCCTCCTTCTACTAAGCTAACGTCGTCCACTTGAATAATTCCGTCCTCAAGTTCAATTCCGGTTTTCAGGGCTTTTAGGTCCTTGATTTTAAATCGCTTATCTACTTCAACGTGGTACACCTTGCTGATTTTCCGAGAGGGGTGCAGAAGTCGGTCGGCCAGTTCTCCATCGTTGGTCAACATCAAAACACCGGTGGTATTTCGATCCAGACGGCCAACGGGAAATACCCGGCTGCGGGTTAGGCTACTTACCAGTTCCATCACGGTTTTGCGTTGTTCCGGGTCGCGGGTGGTGGTAATGTAGTCTTTGGGTTTGTTCAACAAAACATAGGTTGGTTTGTCGCCGTTGACCCGCTTTCCGCCAAACAGTACCACGTCATCGTGTTGGATTTTATGTCCCAGTTCGGTGATGATTTCTCCGTTTACTTCAACCACACCGCTTTGAATAAATTGGTCGGCTTCGCGGCGGCTGCACAATCCGGCATTGGCCAGGTATTTATTCAGGCGAACGCCTTTTGGGCCATCTTCTTCTCCTTCTGCAAGACGGGGTTTTCGGTTGTGGCCAAATGTTTTGCCCGGCCTGCTGGTTTTATAATCGGACCTAGGACTGCGGGCTGGGCGGTTTTCTCCGTCTTCCCCACTGCGTTTGGTATAGGTTCGTTTTGGTCTCTCCTCGCCGCTGGCTTCGTCTGTATTGAACGCAGGTCTTGGTTTGGAATCCCTGAAGGCAGGTCGGGCATCGGAATCCCTTGAAAAGCGGCTGCTCCGTTTTTCGCCGCCTTCGGCCGTTCTGGCTCCGTAGGGTTTTTTAGTGTATAAGGGCCTTTCTGTTTGTTCGCCCGATGAAGCATCGCGTTTTGGGTAAGGCCTAGGTCGTTCGCCCCGGTCAGAAGAGAAACCTTCGCGCTTTGCGAAAGGTCTTGGCCTATCGCCACGATCATCGGAATCTCTAGAACCGAAGGGCTTTTTAAATCCGGGTTTAGGTCTAAAGGGTCTGTCTTCGGAATCTCTGGAACCAAAAGGTTTCTTAAAACCGGGTTTTGGGCGGTCGCCACGGTCATCGGAATCTCTGGAACCGAAGGGCTTTTTAAAACCGGGTTTTGGGCGGTCGCCACGGTCATCGGAATCTCTGGAACCGAAGGGTTTTTTGAATCCGGGTTTGGGTCTAAACGGTCGGTCTTCGGAACTGCGCTCTCCGAAAGAGCGTCGTGGTGCTGGCCTGTCCTGGCCCGATGAATTGTATCGAGAAGGTCTTTCGCTGCGGTTATCGGAATCGGGGCGTGCAGGTCGGCCGGCAGCAGAACGACGTTCGCCGTCAGAGAACGAACGCCTTGGGCGGTCGTCGGAACGATCGGATCGGTTGAATCCAGTTTTTCTTGGGCCAAACGCTGGTTTTGAATCGCGAGAAAAAGAACCACCACTGCGGTTGGGACGTTCTCGGTTTGAATCGGAGTCTCGTTCTGGCCTGGGGCTGTAATCTTTACTCACCATTCTGCTGCGGCCGCGTGGGCGTTCGCCCTCCGAGCCTTCGGATTTCTTCCGAGCGTAGGCCCGGTCAGCGTTTCCAGAAAATCCATCGTTTTCGCTTCTTGCCGGGCGGCTTGTTCCGGAGGCGGAGGCGGGTTTTCTGCCTCCAGGTATCCGGTTTCGGCCCGGCTCTTTTCTCGATTCCATCGGTTAATTTTCAGCAAAGGTAGGATTAATACACGCAACATGCGTGATTAAGCTAATCTGAGCACCGACAAGCCTCGCATTCAGCTTGGGTGGCAAAGCCATATTGCCCACAACCGCCGTACCCAATTTGCTGGCATTGGTTGGTAGAGGCATCAAAAAACCAGCGTTGAAAATAGGCTAGGCAAAGTTCAGTTGTTGGCGGAGAATCGGTGCAGGCCGAGACTCGGTCGGGGCAATTGTCTGAGCAACCCTGCCATATTAAAGAACTGAAAAAAAAACCTGAACCCAAAAAAAGAGCAAAAAAGCGCTGAGTGGACTGAACCATGGGCTTTAAATTTTGGTTTATAAAATATGTATTGCTCAAAATTACCCAATTCCGCAGAAATACCTTAATTAATTTATTGCATTGGCTTACCTTTTACTAATTTTGCACCCTAATTGTGTTAACTACTTAAGAAAGGTACATGAAATTATCTCATTTCCGTTATAAAGAACCCGAAGAACTTTTTGCACAATATCCTGCTCCCAATCGCGACGAAGCCAGAATGTTGGTGGTAAACCGACAAACCGGAAGCATAGAACACAGACTTGTTCGCGACATGACCGAGTATTTTACGGAGGGCGATTGCATGATATTGAACGATACTGCTGTTTTCCCTTCGCGCTTGTATGGTAATAAAGAAAAAACAGGGGCTCAGATTGAGGTGTTTTTGCTACGGGAATTGGATCCTGAAAGCAAGTTGTGGGATGTTTTGGTAGATCCAGCCCGTAAAATTCGAATTGGAAACAAATTGTATTTCGGCGAGGACGATTCCTTGGTGGCTGAAGTCATTGACAACACCACCTCACGCGGAAGAACCCTACGCTTTTTGTTCGATGGAAACTCCGAGGACTTCCGGACCATGCTGTTGGATTTAGGTGAAACTCCTTTGCCCAAGTACATTGATCGGCCGGTGGAACCCGAAGACCGTGAGCGGTATCAAACCATTTACGCCAGCAAAGTTGGTGCTGTTGCAGCTCCTACCGGAGGCCTACATCTTTCAAAGCAATTGATGAAGCGCCTTGAAATCAACGGGGTGAATTTTGCCTATTTGACTTTGCATTTGGGTTTGGGCGCTTTTCGCCCGGTCGAGGTCGAAGACCTAACCAAGCATAAAATGGATTCAGAGGAATGCATCATTCCTGCTTCGGCTGTGGAGGTTGTGAATCAGTCTAGATTGGCAAAAAGGCGGGTTTGTGCAGTTGATACCAGCGTGTTGCGTGCCATTGAAAGTTCGGTTTCAACCGATGGCTTGTTGAAGAGCTACGAGGGCTGGACCAATAAATTTATTTTTCCTCCTTACGATTTCAGCGTAGCCAATTCGTTGCTAACCAATTTCCATCGGTCTGAATCTACCTTATTTATGATGGTTTCGGCCTTTACCGGTTTAGATTTAATGCACGAGGCCTACAAAGAAGCCATTAAAGAGAAATATCGATTTTTAAGTTACGGCGACGCAATGCTTATTCTTTAAACCCAGAAACCATGTACCAAGACCGTTTTCAGTACCACGACTATTATTTGGTAGAAGAACTGCTGACCGATGAGCACCAGCTGATTCGGGAAACGGTTCGGGCTTTTGTGAAGAAGGAGGTAACACCCATTATTGAGGATTATGCTCAACGGGCAGAATTTCCTAAGCAATTGCTAAAAGGACTTGCCGAGGTGGGCGCTTTTGGTCCTTACATTCCGGTAGAATATGGTGGTCAGGGATTAGACCAGATATCCTATGGTATTATTATGCAGGAATTGGAGCGGGGCGATTCAGGAATCCGTTCAACCGCCTCGGTGCAGTCCTCTTTGGTTATGTATCCTATTTACACCTTTGGCAGCGAAGAACAGCGGCAGAAGTATCTGCCAAAGTTGGCTACCGGTGAATTTATGGGCGCTTTTGGATTGACCGAACCCAACCATGGTTCCGATCCGGGCAGCATGGTAAGCCATTTCAAAGACATGGGCGACCATTATTTGTTGAACGGTTCAAAAATGTGGATATCGAATGCTCCTTTTTGCGACATAGCGGTTGTTTGGGCGAAAGATGAAACAGGAGTGGTTCGTGGATTGATTGTAGAGCGGGGTATGCAGGGATTCAGCACCCCTGAAACCCATGGAAAATGGTCCCTCAGGGCTTCGGCTACAGGAGAGTTGGTGTTCGACAACGTGCGGGTGCCCAAAGAAAATTTGCTGCCCAATGTGAAAGGATTAAAAGGGCCTTTAAGCTGTTTGAACAGCGCCAGATATGGCATAGCATGGGGAGCTTTAGGGGCAGCTTTGGACTGCTACGATACAGCATTAAGGTATGCCGGAGAACGCATTCAATTTGGAAAACCCATTGCCTCGTTTCAATTGCAGCAGAAAAAATTGGCCGAAATGATTACTGAAATTACCAAAGCCCAGCTGTTGGTTTGGCGCTTGGGTACCTTGAAAAACGAAAACCGGGCGAATCCGGCCCAGATTTCAATGGCCAAGCGGAACAACGTGGCCTTGGCCTTAGAGGTAGCAAGGGATGCAAGGCAAATTTTAGGAGGTATGGGAATTACCGGAGAGTATCCCATAATGCGGCACATGATGAACCTAGAATCGGTGGTAACCTACGAAGGAACCCACGATATACATTTGTTGATCACCGGCCTGGATATTACCGGCATCAATGCTTTTGTATGAATCGGTTAGTAAGCATTTTACTGGGCGTTTCGGCCGGCTTTATGTTGGTTTTTCAGTTCAGCTCATGCGGAGATTCTTTTAGTGGGGTAAACGCGGTAGTTGATGGGCAATTTTGGCGCAGCGACGCGTATGCCTTTGCTGCGATTGGTGGCGACAGCGCTTTGTACATCAACGCCGAAAGCCGTGATTTTTTACCCATTTCAATGCGATTGACCCAATTTGCCGATGTAGATACCTTTGCCTTGGATTCAACCAACAACGCATTATTGTTAGGAAATACGGTAGCCTCTGGTTATAGGGCCATTCCCAACCGCCCTGGCAGTTTGATTGTGCGGCATTACAAAGCACCAAGCTCTACAGACCAAGGTCACATCGCGGGTGATTTTGAATTGCGGGTTTTCAACGCCAATGGAGATTCCATTTCCATTTCAGAAGGCCGATTTGATTTGTCTATATCGCCGATTCAATAGTTTTTCAATCTTTTCTTGAGGGGCCCGCGAGCTTTTTTCCATGCAAACGCTTTGAGCGTTTTAGATTTAGAAAGTATAGAGTCAGGCTTTCAATGCCTAAGTGAGTTGGAATCCACACAAAGCTATCAACTGCTTTTCTTGATCATCAACTCCAATATTTGAACTGCGTTGGTGGCGGCGCCTTTGCGCAGGTTGTCGCCCACAATCCAACAGTGAAAGCCATGCGTTTGGGTATTGTCTCGGCGAACCCGACCTACAAAAACCTCATCGTTTCCAGCCACGTCAAGGGGCATGGGATAGGCTCCATTTTCAGGGTTGTCGAACACGGTTACTCCTGGCGCTTTTTGGAAGGTTTCAAGAAGCTGCTGAATTTCAAAGGGGCGAAACAATTCGCAGGTTACTGCTTCGCTGTGCCCAACGGCTACGGGAACCCGGGTGCAGGTGGGAGCGATAAGGATGGAGAAATCGTTTAGAATTTTTTTGGTTTCCCGAATCAATTTATGCTCTTCCTTGGTAAAATCGTCCGATTCAAAACTGTCGCATTGAGGAATAACGTTTCCGTGAATGGGGTGGGGAAAAGCTTTAGGTCTGTTTTCGTTTCCTTTTAATTCGCCCATCCATTGGTCGTAGCCCTTTTTACCGGCGCCGGAAACAGATTGAAAGGTAACCACCACCATGCGGCGAATGCCGAAGGAGCGGTGTATGGGGGCTAAGGCCACCAACAACTGAATGGTTGAGCAATTGGGATTGGCGATAAGGCGTTCATGCCCCGTGAGCGCATAGCCATTTACCTCGGGAATAATCAAAGGAACGTTTTGGTCCATGCGCCAAGCCGATGAATTGTCGATGACGCAACAGCCTATGCCGCTAAATTTTTCGGCATATTCCAACGAAATACTGCTTCCGGCCGAAAACAGAGCGTAATCGGGCTGCATGCTTAGGGCTTGATCTAAGGATACGATGGGAACATTTTTTCCTTGAAAAGAGAGGGATTTTCCGGCCGACCGTTCGGAAGCCACGGGAATAAGTTCCGAGCATTCCACACCTCGTTCGGACAGAACGGAGATCATTTGCCTGCCAACCAATCCGGTGGCCCCTACAACGGCTATCTTCATGTTAACCTTAGGTTAATTTTTACCAAGAACAAATCAAAAGTATCAAATTCCACAACATGGAAAACAAACCAAACATCACAGGCCGAATTAAGCAGGCCGTTTGGCGCCCGGATTGCAGCGGCAGAGAGTGCCGCCGCGGGCTTATTTCGGTGGGTCGGGGGCGGGCGAATTTGGGAGCCACGCCCCCGGCCGCACTGAAAAGCTCGGGGCAAACGAGCTACAGCGGAAAGCCGGAAAGCGCCCCAAAACTCCCCCCAACCTTTATCAATTTCTTACCTGAGCCCTTTTTTAATCTCGAACTAAAGTCCATTGCGTACATTTGCACACAAGCCCTCCGCTATGAATCGGATTTTTTTAGCCTGCTGTCTGGTCTTTTCGGTTTCACTTTCTGCGCAATTTAGCGATGATTTTACCGATGGTGATTTTACTCAAAATCCAACCTGGATTGGTAATTCCAACGTGTTTACTGTAAATGCAGCTAAGCAACTTCAGTTGCTGAATCCCAGTCCAGGGTCATCGAATACCAGCTATTTGGCTACCAATTCAATTGCCATAAATTTAGCAAGTTGGGAGTTTTATGCCCAATTCAACTTTAATCCTTCTACCAGCAATTATGCCCGTTTTTATGTGTGTTCGAATGGGGCCGATTTAACTGCGGCCATTAACGGGTATTATGTTGAAATTGGAGCGGGAACCGATCAACTTCGATTTGGCAGGATCAGCAATGGCAGCAGCACGGCCTTAATTTCGTCGCCTGTTTCGTATTTAAATGTGGACACGGTTCGAATACGCGTGCGTTTGGAGCGCGACAATGTTGGATTTTGGACGCTGAAAGCCGATCCAACCGGTGGAACCGCTTTTCAAACCATTGGTACGGCCACCGATGCTCAATTTACTAGCTCTATTTTTAGCGGTTGGTGGTGCAGGTACAGCTCGACCCGTTCCGATAAGATTTTTCTGGACGATGTGGTGGTTACGGGTTCAGGACCTGCTGATGTTATCCCACCCGTTTTAACCTCGGCTCAAGCCTTGTCGCCAACCCAAGTCCGCTTGGGCTTTAACGAATCCTTGCTGCCTTCTTCCATCAATGCCCTGACTCAGTATTCCATTTCAAATGGCATTGGAAATCCCAGTTCGGCCCAGTTGTTTGGAGCACAATCCATCGACCTGACCCTATCAAACCCAATTCAATCGAATCAGGCCTATCAAATAACGGTTTCAGGGGTTTCAGATGCCTCTGGAAATCCCATGGCTCAAACAACCCTGCCTTTTGCCTGGGTTCAGGTGTCGTCACGCGATATTGTGTTTAATGAGGTGTACCCAGACCCAAGTCCCAGTTTTGGTTTGCCCGAATTTGAATACATTGAACTGTACAACAGAACACCGTTGCCCTTCTCTTTGCAGGGTTTTACCTTAACGGTGGGCAGCAGCAGTCGGTCGCTTAGCGGAGCCAGCATATTGCCCGATTCGTTTTTGGTCATTGCCGACCCGGCGGCTCAGGGTTATTTTCCTGCCTCAACTCCCATTTTTTATCCTTCTGCTTGGACGGCCTTAACCAACGGAGGGGCAACCCTTGAATTGAAAGATTCGAACGGTGTATTGATCGACCAGTTGACCTATTCTTTGGCGTATTACAACGACCCTGCAAATGACGATGGGGGATATTCCATTGAGCGAGTGAATCCAAACGAGTTTTGTTCCGATGCACCCAACTGGAAAGCTTCAATGGACCTTATTGGCGGTACGCCGGGTAGGCCTAACAGCGTTTTTTCTACGGTGGTTATTCCCTTTGAGCTAAGCAATGCGGTGGTTGAAACAGCAACTCAGGTGCTGTTGACCTTGAGCAAAAATATTGATGCTTCAACGGTTCAGCCTTCTGATTTTCAGTTGTCGGCAGGAATAGGAATTCCAAACAGCACGATTCAGGTTGCGCCCAACCAGCTTAGGTTGGTTTTTTCGGTAGCCATTCCCAGCAATCAACCGCTATGGCTAAGAGCTTTATCGGGGGTTTCAGATTGTGCTGGAAATCAGCTTACGGTTCCCGATTCCATCGAATTGGTAAACTATACCCCGGCTCCATTTGAAATCCTGATCCATGAAATCATGGCCAAGGAAACCAGCCCCGTTCAGTTGCCCGCCACAGAGTATATAGAACTCAAAAACACGAACGCCTTTGCTGTCCCTATGAACGGTTGGGTTTTAAAGGTTGGGAACAGCAGCTATACCTTGGCTGGAGGCACATTGCCTGCCAATGGATTCGGCCTACTTATTCGAGAATCGAATGTGGGTTTGTATTCCAACAATCCACTGTTTGCTGGCATACCCGTTTTTGCAGCGGGTAGCATGAGCCTGACCAATGCAGGAACGACCCTAAGTCTGCACGATCCTTGGGGCCGCATGATACACAGCCTCAGCTATTTGGAATCTTGGTATGGCAACAACGTAAAAAAAGACAACGGAGGCTGGTCGCTTGAAATGCGCGATCCTTCAAACCCCTGTGCCGGTTCCAGCAATTGGACGGCGAGCGTTGATCCGCGTGGCGGAACTCCGGGCGGCCCAAATTCAGTGTCTGGATCAAATCCCGATGCCCTGATTCCCTTTATTCTTCGAAGCGGAACCCGGGGCGATACGGCCCGTATTTATTTTTCAGAGGCCTTGAATCCCAATTCCCTAGACATTTTTCAATTTAGCCTTCCGGGGAATCCCGGATTTCCATTAGAGGCCCAATTTGAAGGTGTTGATTTAAGTACCGTGCGTTTGGTCTTGGCCAACGGGCCTGGCATGGGCCAAGAAATTTGGATTAAGGTTTTGGGTGTTGAAGATTGTGCCGGAAACCCCATAAGCTTGGATTCAGTGCGCTTGGCACAAGGTCAACAGCCCGATTCAGGCTGGATTCTGATCAATGAAGTGTTGAGCAATCCCAAAGATTCAGGAGTGGATTTTGTAGAGATTTACCACAACGGAACTGCTGCGGTTGACCTTTCGGCATTGTTTCTGTCAAATGCAGATACCCTGACAAAAACGGTAACCAATCCCAAATCAATCCATGGCTTGCCATTAACCCTTTTCCCCGGTCAGTATCTGGTGTTAACTACCGATCCAAGTTCAATTCAGTCGCAATATGTTTGTCCGGACCCAAGGGCTTTTTGGACCATGACTTCGTTGCCCAGCTACAACAATTCCGATGGAGTGGTGGGCATTTCAAACATTTCATTGCAGTTGCTTGATGTTTTGGCATACAATGAAAAAGAGTATCATTTTTCGTTGTTGAAGGATTTTAAAGGGGTTACTATGGAGCGTATTTCCTATACTTTGCCCACTCAAAATCCAATGAACTGGACCTCGGCGGCGCAAACGGTGGGTTATGGCACACCGGGCTACCGCAATTCTCATTATGGAGAATACGGCAGCGCGGTCAGTGATTTTGAACTCATGCCCGACATTTTCTCGCCCAACAACGATGGATTTGATGATCAAATGGGTATTAGCTACATGCTTGATAAAGAGGGGTATATGGGCAGTATAACCATTTACGACGCGGCGGGTCGAACCATTCGCAACCTGCTTCCGCACACCTACCTTTCCAAGCAGGGTAATTTCATTTGGAACGGTTTGACCGACGATGGCAGCAAGGCGCGCACGGGCATTTACATTGTTGTTTTTGATTTGTTTCACCCCGAAGGGCGGCAGGAACGGATTAAAAAGGCCAGTTCGGTGGCTGCGGGGAGTTAATTTTTAAAGGTTTTTTTGGGCGGTTGCGGGCTTTCACCGGTAGTCCGCCGTGGCCGGCGGGCCGCCAGCGGGCTGCGGAGGCTCCCAAGGTCGCCTCCTCGCCGCGCGGCGGCAACCGCCGCCCCCTTTGCGTGCTACCTGGTTCAATCCCTACCGCGGCCGCTCATGACAGAAACGCATCTGTTTTAAAGTCAAAAACAAAAGCATACCTTCGGTTATACTCAACAGCTAAACCCAAGTCATGAAAATTCTAGTTTCTATCCTCTTTGTTCTGATGCTAGGCTGGACCAACATCCGTTCTCAAGGCGTAATTATAGGTGACACCACTGGCGGACTTCCCTCGACCGTTTTACTTCGGCTTAGCGATACAGCCAAGGGGTTTTTGGTGAACAAATTGACCACGGCCCAGCGGAACGCTCTGCAAAATCCGGTGGAGGGGCTTCAGATTTACAATACGAGCACCAAATGCCTTCAAATTTACATTCCCAACAGTTGGCGTAACGTGGTTTGCGACTGCAGTCAACCACCGGCCCAGCCGGGAAACATAACTGGACCGGTTCAGCTCTGCCCAAATTCCAGTGCTCAGGTGTACAGCATTTCTTCGGTTCCAGGGGCCAACAGTTATGCTTGAATGGAAGCCCCTGAAGGAACGGTCCAAGGGACCAACAACGACACCTCAATTGTGGTGAATTTTACGGTTAACAGCGGAACGGTAACTGTGCAGGCTCAAAATGGCTGTGGGAATTCACCCATACGCTCGTTATCGGTTTTGGTTCAGGCTCCCGACAGCACATTTAGCATCAATCCCAACCCTACAGGAACCAACTACAGCACCCAATGCCTGCCTAATTTAACGGGGCAAGGCATAACGCATTCTTGGCTTTTTCAAAACGGGAATCCAGCCAGTTCATCTAGTGCCAATCCCAGCGTTCAGTGGAGCAGTGCTGGAACCTATGCCGTACAACACAGCATAACCGATGCCCAAGAAACAAAAATCCCATTTCACAATGTTGGAGAAGCCTCATTCCACATAGACATGAGTAATGTGCTAGCCATTCGGGTGAAAGAACGCATTCTGGAGTTGAATAGTTGTGATAGTGAAGAACGGGAGGTATTGGAGGACTTTATAACAAACAGCTTAACTGTTATAATTGATGGTTATGTAAATCTGCTGATGAGCATTCAGCAGGGTTATCTGAAATAGCCCCCCCGACCTCCTTGGGGTATCCCGTCCTTCCTCCCTGGTGAAAACGGATAAATAGGGATGTCAAATCCTCAAAATATAAAAATGACCCTGTTTTCTATGCAAAACGAGTATCATAAAAAATTTCTCGGAGAAAATTTTGCGGTCAGTATTGGAGTGTACTAAATTAGGGTATAATCAAACTGTAATATAACCTTCGGCTCATATTTGAGGGGTTTGGGTATGATATAGGTGTACTAAAAATAACCACCCTAAAAATAGCACATTAAATTTATTTGCTGTAAATTTGCATCATAAATCAATGTGAGTATGAAAGCTAGGTATATCCGTACAAGTACACTAAACCAAAATGAAGCACGACAATTAGCTCGTCAGCACCCAGATGAAATTGTCTTTATTGACAGAGTAAGTGGAACTACACCATTTGCAAGCCGTGAACAAGCTCAACTGTTAATGCAAAAGATTCGGGAGAATCAGATACATTACCTAAGTGTCAGTAGTATTGACCGTCTGGGTAGAAATACAATTGATGTTCTCCAGACAATTGATTCCCTGAACAAGCTAGGTGTGACACTCAGGGTTGACAATTTGGGGCTTGAATCTTTGATACATGGTAAAGAAAATCCAACCTTCAAGCTCATTGGTAGTGTACTTGCCAACATTAGCGAAATGGAGAGAGCCACTTTACGCGAACGCCAGCTCGAAGGTATTGCTGAAGCCAAAAAGAAAGGGGTTTACAAGGGCAGAATAAAAGGCACTACTGAGAGTAGGGAGATTGTAATGAATAGGTATAAAGAGGTTGTTCGTTACTTGAGGATGAATAAGAGCTTGCGAGATATTGCAGGGCGATGCCAAGTTTCACTCGGAACGGTACAAAAAGTGAAGGCTTTAATGGACTAATTTCTTGCCCCAAAACGAAAAACTGTCTTGCCCCAAAAGAAAAAGCCTCGATAAACTGTTGTCTATCAAGGCTTTAGCTATTTTACTCAGCGGAGAGAGAGGGATTCGAACCCCCGGAGGTTTAACCCTCAACGGTTTTCAAGACCGCCGCAATCGACCACTCTGCCATCTCTCCGGGGCAAAAATACTGCTTTTCATCAAATTTTAGGGCTTCTGAATTATTTATTGACAACAAACTGTAATTCAGATTATTATGCCCCCATAAATGAGGCATTTTCCTGAAACAGAGGGCCTATGTTAGCCCTATGTTATTCGGGTTTTGTGGATATTACCGTCTGCATTCGATGGTAAGCCTGCAAAACTTCGGTTATGCTGGGATAGGCTTTTTGTAGTTTTTTAGCCACTCTCTCGGGTTCTACCCACCGAATTTTACTGATGCCCTCTTCCTGTTGGGGAATGAGCTCTTGCTGGGCTGAGTACATGTGAAACCAGACACTTTTCTTTAACTTTCGGTTGTCAGGACTTCCAAACGTATGCCAGGTGGTGGTTAATTTTCGGCCTAAAACAACGTGCTGCAGTCCACATTCTTCTTGCACCTCACGAATCGCCGATTCTTCTATGCTCTCTCCTTTTTCTTTTTTCCCTTTGGGAAGGTCCCATTTCTTATGCCGGTAAATAAAAAGCAAAGAACCTTCTGGATTTTCTACAAGGCCTCCGCCGGCAGTGATGACCGAGAACATAGATTTTAAATCAAACCACAATTTCGGCAGGTCTAAACTGTGCAGGCACACGTCTCGGGAATCCTTGCTGTTTTCAAGAGATTCAATCAGGTCTTGCAGCTGTTTTTTTGAGCTGTAGTTCAGCAGTTCATAGCCTTCTTGGGGTTCGAATTCCAGAAGTTCGCTGTCCATTGCAATCAAGCGCGAAGCGTTGATAAAAACTTTATACTTTTGAGCCATGTCCGACTTTCCTACTGCTTCCGAGGATTTTGCTCGGAAATTACTGCAAATTAAGGCAATTCGTTTGCAACCGCAAACCCCATTCACTTGGGCCTCAGGTTGGAAATCGCCCATCTATTGCGACAACCGTTTAACGTTGTCTTATCCTGAGCTGCGGGCCTTTATTGCTCTGAATTTGGAGCAACTGGCTCTTTCGTTTCATGCCCCATTTAATTCGGTGGCCGGTGTAGCTACGGGGGGAATTGCCCACGGAGTTTTGTTGGCCGAACGCTTAAATCTGCCCTTTGCTTATGTAAGGTCTGCCCCTAAAAGTCATGGAACCGGTAGTCAAATAGAGGGGCAAATTCCTCCCGGTCCCGTTTTGGTGGTTGAAGATTTGATTTCAACAGGCAAAAGCAGTTTGGAGGCCGTTCATGCCTTGCGCAGCGCTGGGCACTCTGTTCAGCACATGCTCGCCCTTTTTTCCTATGGCTTTGATATGGCTGAACATCGGTTTTCTGAAGATCAGGTGCAAGTGAAAACCATTTCGAGCTACGCCGATTTAATTCAGGTGGCAACCGCCGAAAATAGCATACAATCTACCGAAATAGAAGGCTTACAGGCCTGGCGCTCAAATCCAGAAAATTGGAATCCCAATGGTTAATTTAACAATTCATCCACGCAGCATGGCTGCCTCGGCCGATCAGGTTTTGGCTTTTTTTTCAGATTTGCAAAACCTGGAAGGCCTAATGCCTGAATCGGTCAGTCAGTTTGAAGCCAGCTCTGAACGCTGCTTTTTTAAGCTTGGCAACCTGGGACGTATCGGACTTGAGCGCTGTTCTTCGGGCGATTCAAACTCTGCCGTTTCGTTAAGAACCGTTGACAACAAACCCTTTGCGGTCGATTTAAAACTGCATTTAAACCCAATTTCGACGCAGGAAACTGAGGTGGGAATGCAGGTGCAGGCAGATATGAACCCTTTTATGCAAATGATGGCGGCCAAGCCTTTGGAACAATTCCTAGGGCATTTGTTGAAAAAATTGGCCGAGCGTTACGCTATAAATTAAGGCTTAGGCCAGGAATGGCCTGCAGCTTTTCGAAAACCACATCTTCAGGATTTACCGACAGCTTAGCTGACTCAAGAAAAACGACCATTTCTGCTTCGGAATGCGAAACACGAAGGCGTATTTGAGTTTCTCCAGGGTGTTCCTTGGCTAAGGCCGATAAAGAAGAAATAAGTTCCGAATTCACGTTTTCCAATTTAATGGAACAATGCAGTTCTTTGAGACGCTTTGCCCTTAAGTCGTTCAGCAATTCCATGTGCTGTACCTTAAATTCCAACTGGTCTGAATCTCGAAATCGGGGTTGAATCAAACCACGAACAAAAACGAACAATCCTGTTTCCAAATAAGGCTTGAACTTTAGATAATCGTCGCCAAAAAGGGCAATTTCAATGTTGCCGGTAAGGTCTTCTAGGTTTAAAATTCCGAAGGGCTTGCCGGTTTTAGTGGTTCTATGGGTCACTTCGCCTACAATCCCTCCAACCGTAATTGTGTGTCCTTGAAGAGTTTGAAGAGATTCAAGTGCAGACAGGGTTCTGTTGCAAAACCTTTTCAATTCGAAGCTAAAATCATCAAGGGGGTGGCCAGAAAGGTAAAAACCGGTGATTTCTTTTTCTTTTTTTAGTTGGGCAAGCGGATTCCATGGGCTGCAATCGGGAGGATTGGGAAAGGCTATTTCGGTGGTATTGGTTTCTCCGAATAGGCTAGGAGCTGCATTTTTAACCTGGTTTTGGTATGAGGTTCCCCAGCGCACCAGCCGTTCAATAAAGGGGCCGCTTCCTGGGTTTTCTTCTTCAAAATACTGGGCACGGTGCAGAGGGGGGATGCTGTCCATGGCTCCACCCAAGGCAAGGTTCTCGATTACTCGGCGATTTACCGCTCCCAAATTTACACGGGTCAGAAAATCAAACACATCTTTGAAGGGGCCATTGGTCTTCCGTTCTTGAATGATGCCTTCCATGGCGGCTTCGCCCACGTTTTTTATGGCGCCTAGGCCAAAACGGATTTCGCCGTTGGCATTTACCGAAAAGTTGGTGATGGATTCGTTCACGTTGGGACCTAGAATGGTTAAGCCCATTCTGCGGCATTCTTCCATGAAGAAAATCAATTTGTCGCTGTTGCTCAAATTGTTTGACAACACCGAGGCCATGTATTCGGCAGGATAATGGGCTTTTAAATAGGCGGTTTGGTAGGCTACGTAGGCATAGCAGGTTGAATGCGATTTGTTGAAGGCATAGCTGGCGAAGGCCTCCCAATCGGTCCAAACCTTTTCACAAACTTTTGCAGGGTGACCGTTCTTTTCGCAACCTTCCATGAAAAGGCCTTTAAGTTGGTCAAGAACGGCTTTTTGCTTTTTCCCCATGGCTTTTCGCAGGGTGTCGGCCTGGCCTTTGGTAAAACCGGCGAGTTTTTGCGACAAAAGCATAACCTGTTCCTGATAAACAGTAATTCCATAGGTTTCATTCAGGAATTCTTCCATATCAGGAAGGTCGTACACAATGGATTTTCGGCCGTGTTTTCTGGCCACAAATTCCGGAATGTATTCAATTGGCCCTGGTCGATACAGGGCATTCATGGCAATTAAATCTTCAAGTTTATCGGGTTTTAGCTCACGCAAGTATTTCTGCATTCCCACCGATTCAAATTGGAATGTGGCGTTGGTTTCCCCTTTTTGATACAGCTCAAAGGTTTTGCTGTCGTCAAGGGGAATGCTGTCTAGGTCGATAGTAACCCGATGGTTTTCTTGGATTAATTCAATGGCATACTTTAGAATGCTCAGGGTTTTAAGTCCAAGGAAGTCCATTTTTATGACTCCTGCATTTTCGATGATTGATCCGTCGTATTGGGTAACCAACAAATCAGTGTCCTTTGCCGTTGCAACGGGAATCAGGTCGTTTAAATCGCTAGGAGCAATGATAATCCCTGCGGCATGGATTCCGGTATTCCGTACACTTCCTTCCAGCAATTCGGCCTCTTTGAGAATATCGGAGTTTAGGCCTGGAGTAGAAAGCAGCTTTCTTAATTCGCGTACGCCTTTCAGTTCGTCTTCCGAGAGTTTTTCGTTGTCTTTAAGGCCATCTTTCCCGTCTTCAGGTGCTCTAAGAATCCGTTTTAACGAAATGCCTGGTTTTTCAGGTACCAATTTAGAGAGGGCATTCGAATCAGAAATGGGAAGATCCATGACTCGAGCTACGTCTTTGATGCTCATTTTTGCGGCCATAGAGCCGTAGGTAATGATGTGAGCGACCTGGTTTTTCCCGTATTTGTCTACCACATAATCGATCACCTTTTGGCGTCCGGCATCATCAAAATCGGTATCGATATCGGGCATGCTTTTGCGTTCGGGGTTTAGGAAACGTTCGAACAGCAAATCGTATTTGATGGGGTCTATGTTGGTGATTCCAATGCAATACGCCACGGCCGAACCGGCGGCAGAACCCCGACCGGGGCCAATCAGTACGCCCAATTTACGGCCGGCATCAATAAAATCCGATACTATCAAAAAATAGCCGGCAAAGCCCATTTGCTCAACGGTGAACAGTTCGAAATTTAACCGTTCTTCCACTTCGGCGCTGATTTCTCCGTAGCGTTCTTTTGCTCCCTTAAAGGTAATGTGGCGCAGGTAAGCATCTTGATTTGCAAACCCCTCGGGAATGGGGAAATTGGGAAGCAGAATTTGCTTTTCAAGGTTAAGTGTATCAACCTTGTCGACAATTTCTTGGGTTCGTTCCAGGGCCTGGGGCAGGTCTTTAAACAATTGACCCATTTCTTGCCCGGTTTTAAAGAAAAATTGATCGTTGTAGAAGGCAAAGCGCTTGCCTTTAGACATCATATCGTCGTCGCCAAACTCCTTGATGGTTGGGGTGCTTTTCTTTTCGCCGGTGTTTATGCAAAGTAGAATGTCGTGGGCATTGCTGTCTTGTTGGTTTACATAATGTGAGTCGTTCGAAGCAATGAGGGGTACCTGGTATTTTTGGGCCCATTTAAGTAGAACCGCATTTACTTTTTCTTGGTCGGGAATGTGATGCCGTTGAATTTCGATGTAGTAATCTTCTCCGAACAAATCGAGCCACCATTTAAAAACAGCTTCGGCTTCTTCCTCGGTTTTTTGCATAATGGCCTTGGGCACTTCGGCACCTAGGCAACAGGTGGTGGCAATAAGTCCTTTGTGGTATTGTAGAATGAGTTCCTTGTCGATTCGGGGGTATTTTCCATACATTCCTTCCATGTAGCCAAGGGAGGTAAGTTTGCATAGGTTTCGATACCCTTCCTCGTTTTTTGCCAGCATCAGCTGGTGGTAGCGGATGTCTTTTTCTTCTCGGGAAAAACTTTGGCGGTGTCGGTCTTGAACCACGTAAAACTCGCAACCAATAATGGGTTTAACTAAGGGATTTCCTTGTCCATCTTTGCGTTTCCAGGCTTCTGCCACGAATTTAAACACCCCAAACATGTTGCCATGGTCGGTGATGGCCATTCCTTTCATTCCATCGGCAATGGCTTTATCGTACAGCTTTGAAATATCGGCTGCTCCATCCAACAAAGAGAATTGAGTATGAACATGAAGGTGGTTGAAAGAGTGACCTGAAGACATAAAAAAAAGGGATTACGTCAAAATTACGAATCCCTCAACAGGCTTTTGGCCTGTGTTGACAATTTGTTAAGAACTTAACTTATTCGAAGTCTTCGAATCGGACATCTGGATAATCGGTATCCCGATTTTCGCCATCTCTTCCTGGGGTATAGACTTGTTCTTCAACTGGGGTAGGGTTGTTTTCACGAACAAAATCCAAAGCTTCTTGAAGCCCATCAGAAAACTTGATTAAATCTTCTTTGTACAAAAACAATTTGTGTTTTTCGTAAAAGAAAGAACCATCGGGCCTTGGCCGGCGTTTGCTCTCGGTAATGGTAATGAAAAGGTTCTCATCTCGGGTGGCCTTAACATCGAAAAAATAGGTTCTTTTGCCCGCACGAACTGACTTAGAGAAGCGTTCGTTCTGGTTGTTTCGGTAATTGTCTTCCATAAGCGATGGCTGGTTTACAAACCAAATATAATTAAAAGGATTTCCCAAACCACAAAAATGTTCCTTTTTCTTACCTAATGGTTTACCAATGGTTTCTATTTTTGACTTTTAGGTTAAAAATACCCTTTGCCACACACCCATTTTAGGATTCTAAAACTCGGCTGGCGCCTTGTTGCTCCACAAATTGAAAATACAGGCCTTTCAATTGAATCAATTCCGAGGGGCTTCCGAACTCAATCCGTTCCCCTTGGTCCAACACCAAAATAAGCTGTGCGGGCAGTAGGGTAGAGACCCTATGCGAAATTAAAACCATTGAGGCATGGCCTTTCAATTGCTTAAGGTTGTCAAGAATTTCTCGCTCTGTACTGGTATCGACTGCCGAAAGGGCATCGTCAAGAATCAAACAATTTCCTTTTTTAAATAAGGCTCGGGCAATGCTGCTGCGTTGTTTTTGCCCGCCGCTTAAGGTTACTCCCCGTTCCCCTAATCGGGTTTGGTAGCCTTCCGAAAATTCCATCACGTTTTGATGCAAGCCAGCCTGGGTTGAAGCATAGATTAGGGCTTCTTCCGTTTGATCGTCTGTGGATTGAGCTCCAAATCGAATGTTGTTTTCAATGGTATCTGAAAAAAGAAAAACATCTTGAGGTACAAAAGAAAAAACCGAACGTAGAGAGGCGACCGAATATTCCTTAATGTCTTTTCCATTTAAACGGATACACCCATTGCTTGGGTCATAAAACCGCATCATTAATAAGGCTATGGTTGATTTTCCTGAGCCGGTTTTACCTGTAATCCCTAATACCTGCCCTGATTCAAGCCTAAAGGAAACCGATTTTAAGGCCTGAATCCCTGTTTCAGGGTAAGTGAAATCAACATGGTGAAATTCCAATACAAATTGATTGGGGTCAACCTGAAGTTCGCCATCCTGTAAACTGGATTGGGTGTTCAGAAATTCATTGATGCGTTGTTGCGAGGCCTCTGCACGTTGCCAAATAGAAGTAATCCAGCCTAGAGAAGCTACCGGCCAGGTCAAAAGGTTTACATAGATTATGAATTCGGCAATTACACCAGGACTTATGCGCTGTTGGTACACCTCCCAGCCCCCAACTCCTACAGCCAAAATAGTGCTTATGCCAATCAACAATAGAATGAGTGGGAAAAAAACAGCATTTATAATCATGAGCCGAACGGCCTCAGATCGATACCCCTCGCTTTGATTTTCAAATCTACCTTCAAATTCTTCTTGCCTGCCATAGGATTTTACAATTCGTATGCCCGACAAAAATTCTTGAACAAACGAGCTAATGGAAGATAAGGCCTCTTGGACTTTTGTGGATTGGATTAAAATTCGTTTGTTGACAAAGTAAACCAAAGCCGAGAGCAGGGGCATGGGGACAAAAACCAATAGGGTTAAAAATGGACTTTTTTTAAGCATCATAACCAAAACCAAAACAAACAGAACAATGGTGTTAAGGCCATACATGATTACCGGCCCCAAATACATGCGTACATTGCTTATGTCTTCAGACAATCTATTCATGAGGTCGCCGGTGGCATGCCGCCGAAAAAATCCCAAATCCATTTTTTGGTAGTGCCCAAAAACCTTGTTTTTTAAGTCGTACTCAATCCAACGCGAAGTAATAATGATGGTTTGCCGAACCATAAACAGTAGAATGCCTTTAAACAAGGCGAAAAGAAAAATCAAGGACGATAAACGAACCAAAACCTGAAAAAAATCCTGGGTGTTGGTGGTGGTAGGGTTTGATTTTATTTCGGTTAAATAGCTGCTAACCAAGTCGATGGACTCCTGGATCAAGCCTGCCGGAAACACAGCAAAAAGGTTAGAACCAACAACGAAAAGTAGCCCCAGTGCCAACCTTCCTCTGTATTTCCACAAATAACTATTTAAACTTGCTAGGGCATTCATAGGGTGAAATGTACTTGGGTGTCCTTTGAATCCGATGAAAAAATCTACATTTGCAGCAAACGACAACCGCCTCAAAGGTAATTAATCAATCACCCAAATGGAACTTGCTGCCGAAACCTCAATTCAATCAACCCATGTTTTAAATCAAATGTCTGCGATGGACCATGAGCAAGTGGTCTTTTGCCAAGACAAGCATACAGGGTTGAAAGCCATTATTGGAATTCACAATACAACCTTAGGCCCAGCCCTAGGCGGAACCCGCATGTGGGCCTACGAAAGGCTCGAAGATGCCGTTGAAGACGTTTTGCGCCTAAGCCGTGGAATGACATTCAAAGCTTCTATTGCAGGGTTGAACCTGGGCGGCGGTAAGGCTGTTATTGTCGGAGATGCCCGCTCGCTGAAAAACGAGGCCCTGCTTCGCCGATTTGGCAAATTTGTTCAGTCCTTAAACGGCAAGTACATTACTGCCGAAGACGTGGGTATGTCAACCCGCGATATGGAATACATCCACGCAGAAACTTCATTCGTTACTGGTTTGCCTGAACATTTGGGGGGCAGTGGAGACCCTTCGCCTGTTACAGCTTATGGGGTGTACATGGGAATGAAAGCTTCGGCCAAATTTGCCTATGGCTCCGATTCGCTTTCAGGTAAAACCATCTTGGTTCAAGGCGCTGGCCATGTAGGCAGCTATTTGATTGACAACTTGATTAAAGAAGGGGCCAAGGTTAAGGTTTCGGATATTTTTGAAGATAAAATTCAAGCCATCAAACAACGTCAGCCTTCGGTTGAGGTGGTTGCTGCCGATCAGGTCTTCAGCACCAACATGGATATTTTTGCTCCTTGCGCATTGGGCGGAATCTTAAACGACGATACCTTGTCCACCCTGCGCTGCGATATTGTTGCCGGGGGAGCCAACAATCAGTTGAAATCTGAGAAAAAACACGGACAGCAGATGCTGGATCGGAACATGGTCTACGCTCCTGATTTCTTAATCAACTCAGGAGGATTAATCAATGTAAACGGTGAATTGGAAGGTTATTCCAAAGACGCTGCCATGAAAAAGGCAGAGTTTATTTACGATGTTTGCGGTTCGATTCTGACGGAGGCCCGCGACAACAATACCTTTAGTGGGAATGTTGCCATAAATTTCGCTCAACGCCGGATCGATGCCATTGCCGGTATTCGTACTCGAGGATAAGCCCCCTTCTTTTTCCGTTTTTCTTTTCGTTCATTTCTTCGTTCTTAGGGTTAATTTGCACACAATATGTTGAATAGAAGGCACATCAGGGTTAAGGTTTTGCAAGCACTCTATGGCTATTTGCAGTCGGGATTAACCAATGTGCCCGCCGCCGAAAAGTATATGGTGGAGTCGGCCGAAGAAATTTACCGCCTGTATTTGTATCAGTTGTCGCTGATGGCCGAATTTCGGCATTTGGCCTTGCTCGATAAGCAAGACGGGAAAAAGAAAAATATTCCAAGCCCAGAAGATTTAAAAGACAGCAATGCTTTTTTGGACAATCCTTACTTGAAAACAATGTCGGAAAATCCAGATTTTTTGCAATTGTTGTCCCACCACAAGGTGAGTTGGTCTGCCTATCAAGAAGAAATCCATAAACTATGGAGAAAAATCAAAAAAAATTCAGCCTTTTTAGAATACATGGCCTTGACGAGCCCTAGCATGGAACAGCACCATCAGGCTTTGGTTTCTATTTATACCGAAGAGGTTTTTCAGGAAGAAATACTCGAATCCATTTATGAATCCATTAACATTCACTGGTCCGATGACCTGTATGTGGTCAACAACTCCCTAATGAAAACAATGAAATCGTTGGGCGAAAAGGGAAAACTGAAGTTGGAAAAACTCTACAAAGACGAAAAAGACGACAAAGCCTTTATGGTTGATTTGTTTAGAAAGGCCATTCTGCATAACGACCAATACCAAGAGGCCATCCAAGAAAAAGCGAAAAACTGGGAACTGGACCGTATTGCCATCATGGATTTGATGCTCATGAAACTTGCCTTAACCGAATTGGTTGAATTTCAAAGCATTCCAGTTAAGGTTACATTGAACGAATACATTGAACTTTCAAAACACTTTTCTACCCCCAAAAGCAAAACCTTTATCAACGGTATTTTAGATAAACTGGTGGCTGATTTTTCAGCTTCAGGAAAAATAAAAAAAACCGGCCGAGGTTTGCTGGATGCTTAATATCTTTGCACAAACATAAATTCTAATCTCATGGTACGTTTTCTGTTTTCATCGGTTCTTTTTTCTTCCTTACTCATTGCCGGCTGCGGCGGAAAAGGCAATTCGGATTCCACCGAAATCCCTGCGGATTTGGTGGGAAAAACCACCACTATGGTATTTGAAAAGGACACCTTCGACTTTGGTACCCTTCAAAAAGGCGAAAAGTCTGAATTCACGTTCACCTTTACCAATACGGGTTCCGAGCAGTTGGTGATCGCTGATGCAAAAGGTTCTTGTGGATGCACCGTTCCATCAAAACCCGAAGGCCCCATTAAACCTGGCGAGAAAGGTGAAATCAAGGTGGTGTTTGATAGCACCAATAAAAAAGGTGGCCCAATCACCCAAACCGTTACCCTAACTGCCAATACCGAACCCAACGTAACCGTTCTTCATGTGGTTGGACAAGTCATTGATCCAAACGGCGACAAAGAAGGCGGTGACCATGCCGGTCATAACCACGCTCCCGGTGAAAGCCACGAAGGGCACAACCATTAATCCAAATCTATGAACCCATTTCTAATGTTAGGCGGCGGCTCAGGCGGCGGCCAAGGAGATTTCTCCCAGTTTATCTTTCTAGGTCTTATTCTGGTTGTCTTTTACTTTTTCATGATTCGTCCTCAAATGAAAAAGTCCAAAGACCAGAAAAAATTCCGTGAAGCCTTGAAAAAGGGCGACCGGGTGGTAACCATAGGGGGAATTCATGGGAAAATCCTAGACATGACCGATACCACTGTTACCTTAGAAATGGTGGATAAAAACCACATTAAGTTCGAGAAATCGGCCATTTCAATGGACAACTCGGCCAGTTTGTCTGAGGCTGCGAACTAAGACCAAAGCATGGCTCAAAGCCCTGCCATTGTTGGACTCACCGGAGGCATAGGGTCTGGAAAATCAGCCCTCGCCTCGGCCATGGAATCCTTGGGAGTTCCCGTTTTCTATGCCGATGCCCAAGCCAAACGATTCTATAACTATATTGAAAACAAAGATTGGTTGGTTCAAACGTTTGGAAATCAGGTTTTTTTGCCCGATTCATCCTTGAATCGAACCTTTTTAGCCGGGCAAATTTTTTCAAATCCCGAGCTAAAATCTGTCTTGGAATCAAAAATTCACCCCTTTGTACAAGGGCTGTTTGCCGATTGGATTCAGGACAAATCATCAGTTTATGTAGTGCGCGAAGCGGCAATTTTGATTGAATCGGGTTCCTACCGAGATTGCCAGGCTGTGGTGGTGGTCGAAGCCCCAATCGAACAGCGCATTCAACGGGTCATGCAACGCGACAACCTAAGCCGAGAAACCGTTTTGCAGCGCATTCAAGCCCAAATGACCGATGCTCAGCGCAACGAATTTGGCACATTTTTGATTCAGAATCCCGATGGAAACGACCTGGCCAAGGCCGCAGTTGACCTGCACGCGCAATTGCTGAATTACTTAAATCGGGCATGAAAGCCATTTTTACAGCAGCGCAGCAAAGAGCCCACGACCAGGGGATTCAACAGGCAGAGGGAATTTCTTCTCTGACTTTAATGGAACGTGCGGCCTTTCGGTTGTATAAGTCCATGCTGCCAGACCTTCAGCGCATTCAGCCCAAGCAGATTACGGTTTTGGTTGGCCCGGGTAACAATGGGGGCGACGGATTGGCCTTGGCCCGCTACCTGTCGGCCCATGCCATGGTTCAGGTGCTGCGCTTAAAATCGACGCATTACAGCCCTGAAAACCTAGCACAGGCAAAGGCTTTGCTTCCATTAAGCCATCGAGTTCAACTAAATGAAATTCAGGCAGATAACCCCGCTGAATTCCAGTCTTTTTCAAGCACAGACCTATGGATAGATGCCTTGTTTGGAAATGGATTGAGCCGGCCTTTGCAGGCCGATTTTGCTCCCTTTTTCGCATGGATTGCAACTATAGGCAAGCCGGTTTGGGCCATTGACAGCCCTTCGGGTTTGCCAAATCGGCCCGAAGATTTCGCTTTAGAAAACCCGGTTTTATCCGCACAAAAAACCTATTGCATCGATCGACCTGCTTTTAGCATGCTGTTTCCTGAATCGGCCCCCTTTTTGGGAGCTTTACAGGTGGTACCGCTCAGCCATTTTGAAAGCAATTTTCCTGAGGCTATTTTGGGCTATTGGATTGAGTCGGCCGATGTGCAGCGGCGATTGCCCAAACGACAAATTCAGGCCCACAAAGGGAATCAGGGATGGTTGGCGCTGATAGGCGGGGCCGAAGGTGGCGAGGGAGCCCTGTGTTTAAGCAGCGGAGCTGCGCTGAACATGGGAGTAGGAAAAATTCTAGCCTTGGCCCAGTCCTCGGCGCGCGCGCCGTTGCTGAGTCGGCACCCAGAGGTGCAATTTCAAGACATGGCGCAGCCGCACACGGTTCTGCCCGAAAAAATAACTGCCCTGGCCTTGGGGCCGGGCGCGGGTAGGGCAACGGCCTTTCAACATTGGCTGCAATTCGCCATGGAATTCCAGTCCATTCCGCGGGTGTTTGATGCCGATGCCTTAAATATATTTGCAGAAAATGGGCTTGTTCGTCCGTTTCAGGGTCAGGTGGTGCTGACTCCGCACCCGGCGGAGTTTGATCGGCTTTTTGGGACATCGGAGCGGTCGGAACACCGTTGGCAGAAGGCCCTAGAGGCAGCGCAGAAATGGAACTGCCACATTGTCTTGAAGAACCATATTACTTGGGTTTTTACTCCTGAAAATCAGGCGTTTGCATTGAATTTTGGTACGCCAGCGCTGGCCAAAGGGGGTTCTGGCGACAGCTTGACGGGAATGTTGGGGGCCCTGTTGGCACGGGGTGTGCAGACCACCGATGCCTGTTTGCTGGCCGTGGCTTTGCACGGCCGCGCGGCCCGGCTCATGGAAATGCAGCGGGGAATAGACTCGGTAAATCCATCGGAATTGCCGGATTGGCTGGGGTTTGCGTACCGTTCCTTTGAGCTGGGAGAGAACGTGTAGTTTTTGGGCGCTGGCCCGGCTCTCACTTCAAGTCCTCGGCAGTCTGTGGGGCCGGAAGCCGGCCTGCGGTGGCTCCCGGTGGTCGCCTCCTCGGCTCGGACCGGCCCAACAGCCTGCCTGTGGGCTTTCCGTATCGATCCGTAGCGCGGGCCGTGTTATGGCTTGAATCCATTGGAATTAAAGGGTTTTCGGTGTTGAGTGGCGGCAGGGATTGAACCGGGTTGCCCGCAAGGGTGCCGGAGCCGGGCCCGCGTGGCGCGGAGGCGACTTTAGGAGCCACCGCAAGCCCGCTGGGCCCGCCTTCCGGCAACCGCGGACAACCGGAGAAAGCCCGGCTGCCGCCCAAATAAAACTACCTTACACAACGGTAGCGGTTGCTATAGCTGCCATTTAAATAATCGATGTAGCCCAAATTGAATTGAAACAAGGCAAAAGAATTGTTCATTCCTGTGGGGTAGGTTTGAGTCCAGATGTAGTTCGATGAGCTGTTGTTGGGTATGTTGGCGGCGTCGTACGACAGCAGAAAGGTCAGGTCTTTGAGTTCGGGCAGGTACCAATCGCTAAAGCCGCCCTGCACCAGGTTTGCGCAAGCGCGCATGGCATTGCCGAGGGTTGTAGGATTGAATTCGTCGGTGATCATGGTTGGGCAATGGCAAGCTCCGCCTCCGCTGCCGCTTACGTTGATGATTTGGTTGTCCACGTAATCTTTGGTTACTGCGTCGGCCGGATTTACGGGTGTAGCCAGGTTTTCAATGGCGAAGCCGTTCATGTTGAGACTTGTGTTGGCAGGATTGGGCAGAACCAAAGCCCACTGCGGAGCTTGGGGCGTACCGGCGTTGTAGTAAAACCCGGCGGGAGCCAAGGTGGTGCCCGTGTTGAACACCATAAGTGAGGTGGCAGGGTTGGCAATGGTTAGCGCATCGGTGCTGCTTTGCAGGTTTACCCTGGGCATTAAAACTCCGCGGGTGGTGTCTTGGGTTTCCAAAATGGCCGAGGGGTCGGGTGTTCCGGGCTGGGGAGAGATTTTTACGCCTTGAGCTAA
>Ga0194129_10000509_pt1 | contig 74255 bp, 74 predicted proteins | sample TA2KigCa35mmetaG_FD_150862 | JGI IMG/M metagenome (GOLD analysis project Ga0194129, IMG submission 150862) | Freshwater microbial communities from Lake Tanganyika, Tanzania - TA2015038 Kigoma Deep Cast 35m | ecosystem: Environmental > Aquatic > Freshwater > Lake | place: Tanzania: Lake... | reverse complement strand
AGACTTCGTCGCGCCTCGGGGATCAGCAGGTCTTCGCGACCCCGGGTGTTTTGACGCGAGTCGGTCATGTTCTGCGGGCCGCCAAAGAATGTAGACGTTCGCCGAGCAGCTTGGCGTCAGTTCGAAGTACGCCCACCAAGGCCTCGACCTCATGACGCCATCGATCGATTTCATCGCGCTGGGCGGACTCGCGCGTGACGCTCGCCTCGCGGAACATCGAGAGCGACTTCTCAAAAGTTCGGACGGAGGTCAGCAGCGCATCGGTTGCCGCGATCAACTCGCTAATGCGATAGCCGACGCGCTCGTTGTCTTCGCCGCTATGGAAGTCTTCATACAGTTGCGCAGCGAGCTCCTGTAACTGGGTCGCATCGTTCGAAAGGGGTGCCTGCGTGCGGGCCAAAGCGCCTGCGGCGGAGAGATCCCAGGAGACGAGCCCGTAGGCTTTGATCTTCTCTTGCAAGGCCTCGACCGAGCCGCTGGTACTCAGCAGCCGCTCACGAATCTCCCCGAGGGAGTCTTCCGCGAAGCGTCCGATCGAAGAGAACGACGCCGACACATCGGCGCGATCCTCCTCAACGGTTCGGCGCAGATCATTGAGACGCACCACGAGCATCAGGACGGAGAACACCCCCATCAACGACACCGCAGCGGCTAACAAGAAGCCATGGGGGAACGCCCCGCGCACGCGCAGACGCTCCCAGACATTCGGTGGCACGAATTCGGGCAAGGCCGGTACGGCGGCCAAGCTAGCACGGGCCGTCTCTCGCAGACGGTCCGCCGAACGGCCCGCCTCGGCCGCCGCGGTGAGGCGATCCAGTTGGGAGGCAGTCATACAGAACCCCTCCCCCAACCCGGGACGTGACCGAATCGCCTCCAGCGCGGCGCCGGCCTGCTGCAAGCGCTCGGTCTCGGCGGTCATCTTCGACCACTCCAGTTGGGACGCTGACGTTGACGAGTCGGGCAGACGCTTGATCAGCGCCACCGCATCTTGAGCCGCTACCCGCTCAGCCCAGGTGGGCGAGGCTCGCGCCTTGAGACTACAGGCATCAAACATTTCTCGGATGGCGGCCTCGCCATCGCGCTGAGCGAGGCCAGGACCGATGAGCGCCGAGAGCGCAGGTTCCAAGCTCGAGAGAGCCTGACGAAGCTCGGCGACCTCCGTCTCGTTTGCGAAGAGGCTCGAGGACTTGTCGACGTAGACATCGGACGCCTTGGCCGTGGTCGTCACGCGCCGCAGCGCAGAGCCGGAGCCGACCTCGAGCACCCCACCCACCGCCAGCTGTGGAGAAAGCGCCCTCAGGGCCGCGCGAAAATCGGCATCGACCGCGCGTGCCTCGCGAACGGCCGACGACTCGGGCGCCGGCGCCTGATGCAGATGCCAGATTGACGCCCACAACACGAGCGCTGAGACGGCGACCGAGGCCGCCGCCATGATCAACCAGCCCGAGACGGGGCTGAAGAGTGAGTCGGAGTGGAATTCCTGCCGCACGGTCACGAAGTATGGACCATGACCGCCCCGACCGCGAGGCCGCTCACTGCTTGGGTACGTACTCGATGAAGGGGACGACCCACTCGATATCGGAGCGAGCTTCCAGGCGTCGATAGAGCTCGATGAACTCGACGGGGTTACGCGCGTAGACGGCGTAAGCGTTCAAGTTTCCGAGCCGGCGGAAGCCCGGGTACTGCGAAGCCGGCAGCGGCGAGGCCGGGGTTTTATCCGCCTTGAACTTGAATGAGATCTCGCCGGTCGCGTAGCCGTAGGCCTGATAGGCATGGTTGTACACGAGCACCCCGCCCGACTCGTCGAGGGGTGCGGAGCTTGCGGTCTGCGCAGTCTCGCGCATGACCTCACGACCCGACGCAAACGACTGGACGGTCACTCGACGCTCCGGAAACACCTCGACGGCCGCACCCTGCACATCGACCACTTGCTGTGGATTCTTGATCTCAAGCGGCGCTTGGGGCATCGATGATATTTGCGATAACGCCCAAGGCGCCGCCAGCCCGACACACACCACGAAAATCGATAGATGGCGCATCAGTGACCCACCACGATAAGACTCTGGGTATAACTGGTTTTCACCACCGTAGAGCCCGAACTACAAAGATTATGGTACGTCGCCCGCCAGGTGCCAATCACGCTCTCGCCATAGAAGGCATTGGAGGCGAATCGCGCATTCGCGAGCTTGACGTTGCGGAAGCCCGATCCACCCTGCAGCAGAATCGACTTTGTTCCCGCAGGTGAGGTGATCTCGATCTGATTGCAGGTCACGTTCGCTGTATCGAAGGTGACGTAGAGCAGCACACCCTCATTAAAGGACATGGCGTTGCTCACACTAAAGTCGATGGAATAACTGGAACGTGCCGCGATGGCGACCTCACCCGACGGTACGAAGTTATGTTGAGTCGCAGTTTTTTGAGCAGGCAAAAAGCTCGTGTACGCTTTGGCCGCTGCGACCGCCGCGCCGGCGTTGACTCCGCCAAAACCGTACCAGTTACTAAACCAGTTACCCACGGCATTTTTGACCCAACCCAAATCGAGCGCGAACGAGGTTCCCGGGATCACCTCGTTCGACGTCACTCCCGCGAAATCCGGATCGAGCCGGATCGCCGTCGTCGCGAGGATATGTTTGATATCGCGGAAAGGCAGCAGCGGGTTGGCCTCGAGCATCAACGCAATGACGGCGCTGAGGTTGGGCGCTGCCGAGCTTGTACCGTTCATCATGGCGGTGTACTGACATTGCGCCGCGAGCGGATTACCACCCAAGGCATCGAGGGCATTGAGCGGTCCCGAGAGACCTGACTTGTCACACCCCGTGCGCGCCGTCGTCACGATGGCAGGCTTGAAAGCAACTTCAGCTGCCGATGCGAACGCCTTGCTCACGCCGAATTCGCCCCCCGGAGCCGAGATCCATACCGATGACCCCGTCGTCGAATAGCTCGACTTCTTACCCTCGGCGTTACTGGCGGCGACCACAATGACATTGGTACTCGCGCGCATCGTGTCACTGGCGACATTCCCGCAACTCACGCCCAAGGCTCTCGCGCTGGCGCACGCCCCTAAATTCAGTCTTTCAAACTCGTTACCCGCTGATTGCACGATGGGACTGCCCCGCCCGCTCCGCAAGGTCAGCGAGTTGGCAAGAACCTCGCCCCGCAGTGGATCCCATGAGGGTATAACCGCGACACCGTTAAACTGATAGAAGTACGCGAGACTCGCATTGAACACGTCGTTGTCATTGGATGCATTCGAAGCCCCGAACGACGTCACGAAGCTCGACTGCGATCCGCCACCTGGCGCCAGAAGGTTATAGCCGCGAATCGTGGCCCCGTACGCCACGCCCCGACCGCCTTTTCCGTTAAATGGCGATGACGCAATGATGCCCGCGACCTTGGTCCCGTGAGAGTCGCTGTTGGCGGGGGTCGGATCGTTTCCTTGAGTGACAAAATTGAAGGAGCGGCCTACCTCAAAGTTTGCGCTCAAGTCTTCGTGCGCCGCTTCGACACCATCGTCGATGACGGCCACCTTCACGCCTTTGCCGGAGAATCCCGCTGCCCAGGCAGCCCCCACGCGCATGTCGTTACCGGCGACGGGCGGCGTCGAGGCAAACGTATCCTGGCCCGTGTTGAGAATGTGCCATTGATTTTTGAGCAGCGGGTCGGACTTCAGCGTGACCGCGACGCTGGAGGTCGCGCTGGTAAATCCGTTCGAGACGGTAACCACGAACGGATCGCTCACACTGCTCGTACCACTGATATGTGCAGGCACCGCAAACACATACTTGCTGGTTCCACCAGTCGTTTCAGAGATGGTCGCCGAGCCTTCCTTGGCTTGTGTCGTCACGGTGAAGGTCAGCGGCAGGTTGTACTTGTCGGTCGCCGTGATTTGACCGTTCGCACGGGTCTCGGTGATTCCCAATACATTGACGCTCAGCGTCGCGGGATTGATGTCGGGTGGCGGCGGCAAGATGCCCGTCCCCGACACCGCAATCGGCGGCGCAGGCGTTTTGGCATTTGATGTGATCACCAACGAGGCAGACTTGACGCCCGTCGTCTTCGGCGCGAACGACACTTTGATCGAACACGTGACCTGAGGCGCAACGGATGTCGTGCATTCATTGGTCGCAACGAATGACGTCGGATCAATCCCCGTAAACGACACGCCACTCACCGAGAGATTGGCGTTACCTGTACTCGTCACGGTGAGGGTCTGAGGCGTACTCGCCTCGACAATCACCTGATCGGGGTAAGTCAGCGACAAAGGCGCCACGGAAATCTGCGCTTCTTTTTTATCTCCCTTGAGAGCCAAGGCGAGACCGACAGCCGCCGCGAGCCCGGTGCCGACCAACGTCGCCTCGCAGCCGCCCAAAAACGCCAGCGTGCTCAGCAAAGCAACCCGAAACAAACGACCCATCAAACTCTTCCCCGAAGTCCCCGGACGTCTTTTGTTCTAATAGGGGATATAGTATTCCTCGCCCTAGCCATTTTGAAAGTTTTGAACAGAACCGCCAAAACCCTGCTGTGCGCCGCCCTGCTCGGCCTCTCGGGCTGCGAACTCTCGACGACGCTTTCGGTGATCGCCGGCATTAGCCTCGTCGCCGGCAAAGGCGATAAGTGCGCGCCGACTGCGCCGACCATCAACGAGGCGAAAGCCGATTCGACGACGACCACCACAGATCGAACGATTTCGTTCACTGGCGCCGCAGAGGACACCTGCCAACTCCCTCTCACTTATTCATGGGATTTCGGCGACCAGACCTACGCCTCCTCGACCACCTCTACCAAGAGCTACCAAAAAGCGGGGCTCTATACCGTGACGCTGACCGTCGCGAACACCGCATCCCTCACCTCCACCAGGACCATCAGCTTGGTCGTCGACTGGAAGCCCCTAGAGAAAATTTGGACTCGTCGTCAAGGACTGCTGCGAGACGATCAACAATCGTCGACCTCGATGACTCGTGCTGTGGCGGCCGCACCAGCTGGCGGCGCTTACGTGCTCGGCGATACCAACTGCGGCGGCTGTCATAACACGACCCAACAAGCCTTTTTCGAAAAGATCAACGTACGAGGCAGTAATGCGTTTTTGACTCGCTTCAATTCCGACGGCACGAAGTCGTGGACTCAGTTGATCGGCGCCAACCTCGATGCTTTCGACGAATTTTATGACCACCTCGGCACCGCGATCGCCTCGACGACGACGGCCGATGCTGTTTATGTCGGCGGTAGTACGCAGGGTTCAAACAAATTCTTTGACAATCTACCCACCACCAACCCGGATGGATTTATCGCCAAGTACTCTGCCGAGGGCACCAAGGCCTGGTCGAGTCTCATCAGTGGTACGGGTACGGATGCCGTCTCGGGTACAGCGATCGCGCCAGATGGATCGGTCTATGCGGTCGGCTCCTCCTCGAGTACGACGCTCAATAATCAGCCCGGACAAGGCGGCACTGACGCATTTCTCATTAAGTATTCGTCGAGCGGCTCGGTCCTGTGGACCACTCGCATCGGCGGACCAGGCACCGACTCGGCGACCGCTATCGCGATCGCCGACAATGACACGATCTACGTTGTCGGCACGACGAATAGCCCCACGTTGGAATCCCAGTCGACGAATGGCGGAAACGATGTCTTCATCAGTCGAGTGTCAGGGGCTGGCGTGGCTCAATGGACTCGCGTGATCGGAGACGCAGGCGAAGATACTGCTCGGGCTGCGGCGGTCGGTACTGATGGTCAGCTCTATGTGGTCGGCGACTCGACGACTACGACCCAGAACTCCGATGTGAAGATCGTGAAGGTCACATCGTCGGGCACGACCACTTGGACCCGAATCTTTGGTGGGGCCGCTACTGAGCGCGGATATGGCGTACTCGCCACAGCGAACGCCATCTACGTGACCGGCAGTACGAACAGCTCGACGCTAGAGGGCAATGCCAACTCCGGAGGGGGCACGCAAGCCTTCATCACCAAGTTCTTGCCGGATGGCACCAAAGCTCAAACTCAAATCACTGGGAGCAGTGGTGAGGATGGCGCCCTCGCGATTGGCTTCGCCAGCGATAACGGTTTATTCATTGCGGGACATAGCTCGAGCGACACGCTCGACGACCAGGCCCGAGTCAGCAAGGGCGTTGATGGTTTTGTCAGTAAATTCAAGCCGTGACAGGCGTCTGGATTACGCTAAAATTTGGATATGCCCTACTCTCCGATACGCCCTTTTGCTCGACTCGCCGTCGCCTTGCTCTTACTCAGCGCCCTCTCCGCCTGCGCCACGACGGCAACGCGGGCGGCTGATCCGCGCGACCCACTCGAGCCGATTAACCGAGTGTCGTACGCCATCAACGACGGGCTCGACCGCGCACTCATCAGGCCGACCGCGAAGGTTTATCGAGCCGCGACGCCGCAGTTCTTTCAGACCAGCGTCTCCAATGTCTTCAGTAACGCGAAGTACCCCGTCACGCTGATCAACAACGCGCTGCAAGGCAAGTTCGACGCTGTCGCTAACGATACGGGCCGCTTCCTGCTCAATACCACGGTCGGTCTCGGCGGACTCTTCGATCCGGCGACGGCCGCAGGGCTGGAGCGCAACGACGAAGACTTCGGGCAAACTTTCGGCGTGTGGAGAATAGGCACCGGGCCTTACTTCGTGATCCCTCTTTTCGGACCCACCACGCTTCGTGACGGAATCGGCAGTCTCGCGGACGATTTTGGCGAACTGCGCTCCTATCTCGAGGACGACAGCACACGCTGGTCACTCTGGGCGTTCGACAAGTTCGAGACTCGAGTGCGATTGCTCGACGCCGACGCGGTGCTCGATCGTTCGGGAGATCCTTACGCCTTCGTGCGTAGCGCGTATTTGCAGCGACGCGAGTACCAGGTTCGCGACGGCAACGTGCCGGCAGAAGATTTGGAATCGGAGTTTGCTGAGCAAGACCCAGTGAACCCCGATGCAACGCCCTAAGCGTTAACGCGGCGTTACGGCGGACGTTGCGGCAACGCTCACGCCGCTTTGAGCAGCGTATCGACTTCGCTGATTCGAGCCAGCCGCTCGACGGCGGCGGGCAACCCGAGATACACGAGCGTGATGCCTCGACGAACGGCCTCACCTTTCCACTCGATGAGCACTGAGAGGCCTGCGCTATCGGCGTCAGAGATACCCGAGCAGTCGAACTCGCAGCGCGCGCCGCGCTCAAGCGCCATCAATCGACGAAACCCCTCGGCATACGCCACATAGGCCGTGGCGAACGTGAGTTTGCCACGCAACGAGTGACGAAGCGGCCCCTGATCTTCGAACGTGAGCGGGATCAAAGAGGCACTCCGCGCGCACCAGGAGTCTTCGACCCGCCACTCTGAGAAGAGCGGTTCTGCGCCTCGAGACGAGTGATGACCGCATCGAGACCCTTTTGGTCAATCTCGGAGCCGAAATCTTCGCGGAAGCTTTTTACGTAGCTGATGCCTTCGATGACGACATCCCAGGCCTTCCAACCAGCGTCGGTCTTACGCAAGGTGTAATTGACGGGAATTTTTTGACCATTGCTGCGCTTGACCTCCGTGCGCACCGTCGCACTCGTCGCATCCGCCGCGACCGGCGATGGCAGCACCTTGATTCGATCGCCCGTGAACTCGATGAGCGCATCGCCATAGTTATTGAGTAGCGAACCATAGAACGCATCGATGAAGCGCTCTCGCTGTTCGGGCGTGGCCGTACGCCAGTGACGGCCGAGTACGAGTCGCGCCGCGTGCTCGACATCGAAATGAGGCAACAGCACGCGCTCAACGAGTGCCGACACTTTCAAGGGATCTTTGCGGAACTCGGCTCGACGAGCATCGAGTTCGGAGATCATGATGTTGGCGGCCGAGTCGATGAGTTTGCCGGGCTCACTGGCATCGACAGACTTCGGTACGACCGACTTGGCCTGAGCGAACGCAGGCGCGGTGACGACCGCGGCACTCAACACGAGCGCGACAAAAACCGCAGACAACATGCGAGTCATGACGTCAGACCTCATTGACCACCCTCCTTCGAGCCGCCCTCATTGGCGGCCTCACCTTCGCTGCCGCGGCTGGCGAAGTCGGCAAAGAACTTATTCACGAGCGACTCGAGCACGATGGCCGACTGCGTGAACTCAATCTGACTGCCGTCTTTGAGGAAAGTTTCGGAACCGCCCGGCCCGATGCCGACGTACTTTCCGCCGAGCAGACCCTGAGTTTGGATGCTGGCGTCGCTGTCATCCGGGATGCGATCGAACTGCGGATCGATGCGCAGCGTGGCGACAGCGCGATAGTCGTTGGAGTCGAACGTCACCGACTCGACGCGGCCGATGCGTACACCCGCCATGCTGACGGGCGAGCCGCCCTTGAGGTCGCCGATGTTGTCGAAGCGGGCCGTCACGCGATAGCCCGAATCCCCACCCACGGTCAGGCCGCTACCTGGCAGCTGCGTGGTGAGGAAGAACAGCGCGGCGAAGCCGAGCAGCACAAAGAGGCCGGTGCCAATCTCGAGAGAGCGTTGCGGTTTCATAGTCGATTACCTTCCAAGAAATGCGGCGGTGAGCATGTAGTCGAGCAGGAGCGTCAGGACCGAAGAAATGACGACGGTGCGCGTCGTGGCCAGACCCACACCCTGCGCGGTGGGCTTTGCGGTGAAGCCCTCGTGAACGGCGACGAGGCTGCAGGCCACGCCGAAGCACACACTTTTGACGATGCCTTCGGTGACGTCGTTGAGTTCGACCGCGCCCTGCATCTGGGACCAGAACGCGCCGGGATCGACACCCATCAACTGCACGCCGATGAGCTGTGCGCCGAACAAACCCACGACGTTGAAGACGGCGACGAGCAGCGGCATGGCAATCACACCGCCCAAGAAACGCGGGGCGACCACGTAGCGCAAAGGATCGACGGCCATCATTTCCATGGCAGTCAGCTGATCGGTGGCGCGCATCAGTCCGATTTCGGAAGTCAGTGCCGTGCCCGCGCGCCCGGCAAAGAGCAGCGCCGTCACCACGGGACCTAATTCTTTGAGCAATCCGAGCGCGGCTGCGACACCCAGCGCATCTTCAGAGCCGAATCGCTGCAAGAGATCGAACCCCTGCAACCCGAGCACCATGCCTACGAAAAGCCCCGAGAGCATGACGATGACGAGCGAGCGTGCACCCGCGTTGTAGATTTGATGAACGACCGACCGCGGACGTGCCAAGGCCGGGCCGCACTGCGCGAGCACTCTGCCTAAAAAGACGGCGACGCGCCCGACGCGCTGGATGAACGCCGCGATCATGGCTCGCTCCGCGTACCGAGCAACTCAGCGTGGTAATCCGGCGCCGGATAATGAAACGGCACCGGGCCGTCGGCCTGCCCGCTCATGAACTGCCGCACCACTTCGAGCGGGCTCGCGCGTAACTCCTCAGGGGTGCCCGACGCCACGGCGCGACCCCCTGAGAGCAGATAGCTGTAGTGCGCAATCGACGACAATTCACCGACATCGTGCGAGACGACGATACTCGTGATGCCGAGCGCTTCGTTGAGCTCGCGAATCAAACGAACGATCACACCCATCGAGATGGGATCGAGCCCCACGAAGGGCTCGTCGTAAATGAGAAGCTCGGGATCCATCACCGTTGCCCTCGCGAGCGCCACGCGACGCGCCATACCACCCGAGAGCTCGGAGGGCATCAACTTGGCGGCGCCCCGCAGTCCCACCGAATGAAGTTTGGTGAGCACGAGTTGACGCAACACGGCTTCAGGCAACTGCGCGTTCTCGCGAACCGGGAAGGCCACGTTCTCGAACACATCGAGATCGGTGAGTAGCGCCCCGTTTTGAAAGAGCATGCCCATGCGCCGACGCAAGGCATAGAGACCCGGCTTGTCGAGGGTGCTGACATCCTGACCGAACACCTCGATCCGCCCTTGCGTCGGATTGGACTGCCCTGTGATGAGGCGAAGCAGCGTGGTTTTGCCGGTGCCGCTCGGACCCATGACGGCCGTAATGCGCCCGGGTTGGGCCTCGAAATCGAGACCTTTGAAGATCGATCGCCCGCCGACCTCGTAATCCAGACCGCTGACCTTGATAACCGGTTCTGACATGCCATCCCTGGGACGTAGGGGGTCGCCGGCATGGCGGCCCGTAAAGGGGCGGGAGTTTACCAAAGCGTGGGCGCCTTCATGCGGTCCCAAGCACGTGAATTCCTTGCAACTATTTCTAATCTGGACTAAAATGGTCCCGTTTATGATCCGCATCTCCCGCATGACCGACTACGCCACCGTACTCCTGGCCGCTCTCGCCCGGGACCCGGAGGCCTGTCTGAGTGCGCCCGCTCTCGCCGAGCGCACCCGCATCGGCATGCCGACGGTGAGTAAGGTGCTGAAGATTTTGCAGCGCGGCGGGCTCGTGCGCTCGACGCGCGGATTACACGGCGGCTATTCCTTGGCGCGTCCAGCTCAGACCATTTCGGCCGCCGCCATCCTCGATGCGCTCGAGGGACCCGTCGCGGTCACCGACTGCTCGGCGGGCCAGGGTCACTGCGAGATTGAGACCACCTGCGGCGTAGGCCAAGCCTGGCAGCGCGTGAACCTCGCCATCCGTCGTTCGCTATACGACGTGAGCCTTGCGCAGCTCGCAGGTCTCGACACTCAAAATTTCGCGCTGCGCGGATTCGAGCAACAGCTGAACCCTGCCATCGGCGGTCGCGCTGCAGCAGCCCTGCGACGTGATAAATCGGCAGACGCCTGACACCATCATGACTGAAAACGCCCAACTCCAGGATCTCGTCGGCCGCGGCTATCAGCACGGCTTCGTGACGGACATCGAATCGGAGAGCCTACCCCCGGGTCTCGACGAAGACGTCGTGCGTGCAATTTCACGCATCAAGCGTGAGCCCGCGTTTTTGACCGAGTGGCGCCTGCAGGCCTATCGACACTGGCTCACCCTGAGCGAGCCGACTTGGGCGCACGTACGCTTCAACCCGGTCGATTATCAGGGAATTTCGTACTACTCGGCCCCCAAGGCGAAGACCGACGGACCCAAGAGTCTCGATGAGGTCGACCCCAAGCTCCTCGAGACCTATGAAAAACTCGGCGTCCCGCTGCACGAGCGTGCTCGACTTGCCGGTGTCGCCGTCGATGCCGTCTTCGACAGTGTCTCCGTAGCCACCACGTTCAAAGATCGCCTCGAAAAAGCCGGCGTCATTTTTTGTTCGTTCTCGGATGCCGTGCAGAAGCACTCCGAGCTGCTCGAGCAGTATCTCGGCAGCGTCGTACCCCACACCGACAATTACTACGCCTGTCTCAACTCGGCCGTGTTCTCCGACGGCTCGTTCGTCTACATCCCGAAGGGCGTGCGCTGTCCGATGGAACTCTCCACCTACTTCCGCATCAATGCCGCGAAGACGGGGCAGTTCGAGCGCACGCTGATCGTTGCTGACGAAGGCAGCCACGTAAGCTATCTCGAAGGCTGTACCGCGCCGATGCGCGATGAGAACCAGCTGCATGCGGCCGTCGTGGAGCTCGTCGCCCTGGACGACGCGGAGATCAAATATTCCACCGTTCAGAACTGGTACCCGGGCGACGAGAACGGGATCGGCGGTATCTACAACTTCGTCACCAAGCGCGGTGAATGCCGCGGTCGCAACTCGCGCATCTCCTGGACACAAGTCGAGACGGGCTCGGCGATCACCTGGAAATACCCAAGCTGCGTGTTGCGCGGCGAGAACTCAGTCGGCGAGTTTTATTCGGTTGCCCTCGCCAACCACTGCCAGCAGGCCGATACCGGCACCAAGATGATTCACGTGGGCGCGAACACGCGCAGCACCATCGTCTCGAAGGGCATCTCGGCGGGGCGGGGTCAAAACACGTATCGCGGGCTCGTCAAGATTTTGCCGACGGCGCACGGCGCCCGAAACTTCACGCAATGCGATTCACTCCTCATGGGCGGTCGTTGCGGGGCACACACCTTCCCGTACGTCGAAGTGAAAAACCCGACCGCGACGGTCGAGCACGAGGCCTCGACCTCGCGGATCAGCGAAGACCAGTTGTTCTATTGCCTGCAGCGCAGCATCAGCGAAGAAGATGCCGTCAACATGATCGTCAATGGATTCTGCAAGAGCGTCTTCAAGGAATTGCCCATGGAGTTCGCCGTCGAAGCGCAAAACCTGCTCGCCGTCAGTCTCGAGGGCGCAGTCGGCTGACGCCGTACGGCCACCCAACCTTTACGACCGGAATACACGTCATGCTCAGCATCAAAGATTTGCGAACCACTGTGGGCAACCGAAAAGTACTCGATGGACTCAGCCTCGAAGTTCCGGCGGGCGAAGTGCACGCCATCATGGGTCCGAACGGATCGGGCAAGAGCACCCTCGCCTACACGCTCGCCGGTCGACCGGGGTACGAGGTCACGGGCGGTAGCGTGAGCTATCGCGGCCAAGATCTGCTTGCGCTCGAGCCCGAGGCCCGGGCCCAGCGTGGGCTTTTCTTGGGCTTTCAGTACCCGGTTGAGATCCCGGGCGTCAACAACGTTTACCTATTGAAGGCCGCGCTCAACGCCGCGCGCAAACAGCGTGGACTGCCCGAAGTCGATGCCTTCGAGTTCCTCACGCTCGTACGCGAGAAGATGAAGATCATGCAAATGGACGAATCGTTCTTGTCGCGCGGTGTCAATGAGGGGTTTTCGGGTGGCGAGAAGAAGCGCAACGAGATTCTTCAGATGCTGGTGCTCGAGCCCTCACTCGCCCTGCTCGATGAAACCGACTCAGGCCTCGATATCGATGCGCTCAAGGTCGTGGCCAACGGCGTGAACACCCTGCGGTCACCGGAGCGCGCGATCGTGCTCGTGACGCACTACCAGCGCCTGCTCGATTACATCAAACCCGATCGTGTGCACGTGCTCGCGCGCGGCAAGATCATCCGCAGCGGTGGCCCGGAACTCGCGCAGGAGCTCGAAGCGCGCGGTTACGACTGGCTGCTCACGGACGCCGCCTGAGGCAGATCGAGAGACCGATGAGCGCCCTCCCCGTAAGCCTGCCGACGCCTCGCGACGAGAACTGGAAGTACGCGAACCTTCGCGGACTCTCGCGCGCGCGTTTCGACCCCTCACCGCCGCCCTCGGCCGAGACACTCGCGCGCGTCACGGCCGCCCTGCCCGCACCGATCGACGGGTTCGAGCGCTTCGTGATCATCGATGGGTTCATCGCGAGCGACGCCTCGGGGGTCAAGCAGTCGGGGAATCCACCGACAACCTCATCTTCGACAATCGGAACCATCGAGGCCGACCGGTACTTTCTCGAACTCAATCGTCGCCTGCGCTCCGAGACGCTTCGTCTCGAGGTCGCGCGCCACCAGAAGCGAGCCGTGGAAGTCATCGTGGTGTCTCTGGGTACCTCACACCCGGCGATCGAGGTTGCACTCTCGGAGGGTGCTGAGCTCTCGCTCATCGAGCGTCATGTTCCGATCTCGACGGACACCGTCATCACCAACCTCGCTGTCTCCGCGATCGTCGGTCCGCATGCCCGACTCGAGCTCTCGCGCATCGCTCAAACGGGCGCCAAGACCCAGCACGTCGAAACGATCGAACTGCATCTCGGCGAAGGCTCGACGACGAAGGTCATTCAGCTGACGACAGGCGGAGCCGTCAGCCGTACCACCGCATTCGTGGACCATGCGGGCCGCGAGTCCACGCTCGAGTGGCACGCCGCGGCGCTCGGCGAAGGCACGCAGTCGCACGACGCGTACGTCCGTGTCGCCCACTCAGCGCCCGGCGCCAAAACACTGCAGCAATTCCGAGGCATCGCCTCCGGTCGATCACGCGTCTCGTTCAACGGGCATATGCGAGTGGATGCCACATCTCCCAATGCGCAGTCCGACCAATCTTTGAAGTGCCTGCTCGCAGGACCGGAAGCCGAAGCCGACGTCCGCCCTCAGCTCGAGATCTACACCGATGCCGTCAAAGCGAGTCACGGCGCTACGGTGGGTAAGCTCGATCCGGATATGCTCTTCTATCTGCTCTCGCGCGGCATTCCCGAAGAGTCCGCTTCTTCGCTCCTCAAGTGGGCGTTCGTAAGCGATGTAATCCGTCGACTCTCGACCCCTACCCTGCGCGCGGATGTCGAACACTCGCTCGAACGCGTGCTGGCGGGCGCCGTGGCTGCGAGGTCGGGCACATGAACGCGCGCGTCGCTGAAGCGGCCTATGACGTCGCCCGCATTCGCGCGGATTTTCCGGTGCTCTCGACGACGGTTCGCGGCAAGCGTCTCGCGTTTCTCGACACCGCCGCCTCGGCGCAGCGCCCGCTGGCCGTCATTGAAGCCGTCGATCATTACGAACGCACGAGCCATGCCAACGTACACCGCGGCGTTTACCAGCTGAGTCAGAAGGCGACCGATGCCTTCGAGGGCGCGCGCGAACGCGTCCGCCATTTTCTGAATGCCTCGAGCCTCAAGGAGGTGATCTTCACCCGAGGTACAACGGAATCGATCAATCTCGTGGCGCAGTCATGGGGTCCGCGGCTCGGCCCTGGCGATGAGATCTTGATTACCTGGATGGAGCACCACGCGAACATTGTTCCGTGGCAGATGCTCTGCCAGCGCACAGGCGCCACGTTGAAAGTTGCGCCGATCGATCGTCGCGGTGAACTCGACCTCGAGGCCTTCAGAGCCCTACTCTCGAGCCGCACCAAGCTCGTAGCGTTCACCCAAGTCTCCAATGCCTTGGGCACCGTGCTGCCGATCCAAGACATGATCGCTGCGGCCCGAGCGGTCGGCGCACTCACGCTCGTCGACGGTGCTCAGGCCGTCGCGCACCAACGGGTCGACGTGCAGGCACTCAACTGCGACTTCTATGCTTTCTCGAGCCACAAGCTCTACGGACCCACCGGCATCGGCGTGCTCTGGGCGCGAGAGTCCGTGCTGCGGGACATGCCGCCGTGGCAAGGCGGCGGAGACATGATCTTGACGGTGAGCTTCTCGGGTACGACGTACAACGAGCTGCCCTATCGTTTCGAAGCGGGCACGCCGAACATGTCGGGTGCGGTGGGGCTTGCCGCGGCCATCGGCTATCTCGAAGCACTCGGCATCGAACGCGCCCACGCACACGAGCAGCGCTTACTCGGACGTGCAACCGCTGCGCTGAAAGCGATCGAGGGTGTGCAGATCATCGGCGAGGCCAAAGAAAAATCTGGCGTAATCTCGTTCGTGGTGGACGGCGTGCATCCCCACGACCTTGGCACCATTCTCGATGACGAAGGCGTCGCGGTCCGTACGGGTCATCACTGCGCGATGCCCGTGATGGAATTCTTCGATGTGCCGGCGACGGCCCGCGCGTCGTTCGGCTGCTATTCAGACGACGCGGACATCGACCAGCTTGTGCGGGCGCTCGGACGGGCGCGTGAGGTATTCGGCTGATGGATCTCAAAGATCTGTATCGAGACGTCATCCTCGATCACAACAAACGCCCGAGGAATTTTGGGCGGCTTGAACCCTGCGACACCTCGGCCGATGGCAACAATCCGCTTTGCGGCGATCGCCTCACTCTGACACTACGTCTCGAGGGCGATCGGATCAGCGATATCAAATTCGACGGTAAAGGCTGCGCGATCTCGACAGCGTCGGCCTCGCTCATGACCGAAGCCATCAAGGGCAAAGACGGCGCGGCCATCAAACATTTGAGCGAGCTCGTGCATCAGGCGCTGACCGCGCATGGCGATGACTCCGCGCCGCCCGCGGAACTTGGCAAGCTCGCGGCCCTCGCCGGTGTGCGCGAGTATCCCGCGCGCGTGAAATGCGCGAGCCTGTGTTGGCACACCCTCGATGCCGCGCTGAAACATCGCGCGAATGCACTCGGCGAGGCCCCGATCGGTCCGGCCACGGTTTCCACGGAATAACTCACAGACTTTTTCATCCTCATGCGCAGTCACGAAAACGAAGCCTTCGTACTGAGCCGCAACACACCCGCGGTCATGGTCCCCTCGGGCGATCAGATCGAACTCAAAGCGGGCCTCGCGGGGTTTATCACCCAGGCCTTGGGCGGCAGCTTCACGCTCTACGTCGAGGGCAATCTTTATCGCCTGTCGGGCGAGAACGCAGACGCCATTGGTAAACAGGGCTTCATTCCGCCCGAGTTACCCCCCGATGCGACCGAAGAAGACGTGAAAGCGCTCGCGTGGAAACAGATGTGTACCTGCTTCGACCCCGAGATTCCGATCGATATCGTTGAGCTCGGACTCGTTTACGAGTGCGAGGTACGTTCGAATGACGATGGCTCTCGCACGGTAGGCGTCAAGATGACCCTCACCGCGCCCGGCTGCGGGATGGGCGAAGTGCTGGTGCAAGACGTTCGCGAGAAAATCGAGATCATCCCGACCGTGTCCAAAGCCGATGTCGAACTGGTGTTCGACCCCCCCTGGAATCAGTCAATGATGTCCGAAGCCGCCCGTCTGCAGACCGGGATGATGTAGCGATGGGTGCCTCAGGCGCCTGGATCGACGTCGGGGAGGCTTCAATCCTCGCCTCCGGCGGCCGACTCGATGCAGAAGTCGATGGGTTCTACGTCGCCGTCGTGCAACTCGACGGCGTGCTCCATGCGTTCGAAGATCGCTGCACCCACGACGGCGAGTCACTCGCGGGTGCAGACGTCGAACCCGATGCCGCGACGCCCTGCGGCGTCGTCGTGTGCCCTCGGCATGGCGCTAAGTTCTGCCTTCGTACTGGCAACGCGCTGACGCCACCCGCGTACGAACCGCTCAAAGTGTTCGAGGTACGCGAGCGCGCGGGTCGGGTCGAGGTTCTCGCCCCGTGAAGCGTCTTACGCTGGTTCGGCACGGTCATGCCGAGGCACGGGCCGAAGGGGGAGACTTCTACCGCTCCCTGAGCGCCCAAGGCCGATCGGAAACCACCCGCACGGCCGCTGCCCTCAGCGCACACCTCCCCGCGCCAGATTCGATGCTCGCGAGTGAAGCGCTGCGAACACGTGAGACCGCGCAGCTGCTATCCGAGCATTTGAAGTCCGCCACCGTCATTGAAACCTCGAAGGCGCTCTATCACGCGAGCTCATCGACGCTGCTCGACGTCATTCAGGGCACGCCGAACTCCGTTCAGCATCTGCTGCTCGTGGGGCATAACCCGGGGCTCTCCGAACTCGCGTTGCGCTGGGCTCGAAAATTCGGAGCCCACGCCGACTTCGGGGGTTTTGCAACGGCAGGATGGTGCTCGGTGACCTTCGACACCGAGGACTGGAGCGTCATCAGCTCGCCGCTCGACGCCGTGTTTGGTTGAGCGCCCGGCGCACAAAATCCCGAGGCACCGTGGTCTTCGGCGCCTTGTTCACATGAGGTAGGAACCACTCCCGCACGTCGCGATCGAGCGCGACGCCGTGCATGTAGTTGTAGAGCGCAGCATTGAGCGCCTCGCCAAGCGCGTCATGATCGATCCCGCTCGGGTCAATGAAATGGATGTCGTTACGAGCGAACCCCCCTTTCGGCAAGGGCGCAAGTGATACGCCGTAGGCGGCCGGATCTCGCCCGACGGGTGAGTGCACGGTACAGGTGTAGCGATGGAAGAACCCGGACTGGATACACCCTTCGAGAAAGAGCTGTCGCACATATTCAAGCGAATCTACGGTCTCTGCCACGGTCTGCGTCGGAAAGCCGTACATCAAATACGCATGCACCAAGACGCCCGCATCGCTGAACGCGCGCGTCACCTGCGCCACCTGGGCGATAGACACGCCTTTTTTCATGAGCGTAAGTAACCGATCGGAGGCGACCTCGAGACCGCCCGTGATGGCGATGCAGCCACTCGCAGCAAGTAGCTCACAAACATCCGGCGTGAATGATTTTTCGAATCGGATGTTTCCCCACCAGGAGATCTGACGATCCCGCCGCAAGAGCTCTTGCGCCATCGCCTTGAGCGCCTTGGGCGGCGCGGCCTCATCGACGAAGTGAAAACCTGTCTCGCCGGTTTCGTGGATGATGCGATCGATGCGATCGACGAGCACCGAGGCATTGGCCGTTTCATAGCGCGAGATGTAGTCGAGCGAGATATCGCAGAAGCTGCACTTTTTCCAGTAGCAACCATGTGCGACAGTCAGTTTGTTCCAACGCCCGTCCGACCATAGACGGTGCATGGGATTCAGCATGTCGAGCAGCGATAGATACCGCCGCAACGGAAGACCGTCCCACGTGGGCGTACCGACTTCGGCGAACGGCACATCGGGCTCCCCGATGTTGAGATATCTCACCTTCCCCGCCTCACGCACGAGGGTCCGCACGAGCTGATCGCAGGGTCGCAGTCCTTGCCAGGCCTCGAGGAGTGCAAGCAGCGGACGTTCGCCGTCATCGAGCGTCACTTGATCGAAGAAGTCGAAGACTCGCGGCTCGGTCAGCTCACGAAGTTCCGTGTTGACGTAACCTCCACCGAGTACGATCGTGGTCTTGGGCGCGACCTCGCGCACAGATTGCGCGATACGAAACGCTCCATAGACCGCGCCTGGAAACGGCACCGACAACAATACGATGTCAGGCTTATGTCGTGCGATGGCCGAGACCGTAAGCTCGTGCAGCCATTCGTCGATGAGTGTGCGCGGCGCCTCGAGCGCCGAAGCGAGCGGATCAAAACTCGGCGCGCTGGCCGCTAGTCGCTCAGCATAACGCACGAACTCAAATCGCGGATCGATCGCCTCGCGCAGGACATCGGCGATGTCATTGAGATAGAGCGTGGCGAAATGACGCGCGCGGTCGCTGGTACCGAGCGCTCCGAAGGCCCACGCCAGCGGGTCACCCCCTTCCTCCTCCGCGAGATAGTTCTCAAGCGAATCGAAGCGCGGACCCTCGGGTAGAAACTGTCGCAAGGCGATGCGATGCGCAAGCGTGGCGTCGCGGCCCTGAAGAAACGCAATCACGCCATCGATGGTCGCGTAATATCGCTCGAACTCCCCAAGAAATCGACTCGTGTACGGTCCGCGCCGGCGTTTAGGGATGCGCTCGCAGACCTCGCGGACGGACACCAATCCCGTCGAGGACAGGAGCCGCAGTACGAGTTCGAGCGCGAGATCCTCCTGCCGCGCATCGAAGCCGCGGGAACGCAAGAAGCCCGTGAGATACGCCGTCGACGGATACGGCGTGTTGAGCTGCGTCATCGGCGGGATGACGCTCAGCAGCCGAGGTGAGCGACGAGCCATACCCCGCGGCTCAGTGAGCGAGCGCTTTGAGTCGCTCAGCTTCTTCGTGACCCAGGTAGCTCTTGATGAGTCGCCGCGCAAGGTAAAGGAGCGGAATCAGCGCGATGGCCGCGAGCATCTTGTAGAGGTAATTGACCGTGCCGACCGCCAGAAACTGCGGAATCGGCCACTGCTGCGGTCCAAGTACGAACGCAATGTACAGCACGACGAAACTATCGATGAACTGCGAGACGGCCGTCGACCCGGTGGCCCGCAACCAGATGAGTTTTTCGCCGGTAACCGCGCGGATCTTGCGAAACACGGTGATGTCGACCAACTGCCCGATCAAGAACGCGACGATCGAGCCGATGATGGTCCAGAGGCCCTGCCCGAACACCTGTGCATAGGCATGCTGAATATCCGGCACGCCGAGCGATCGATTAGCCTCGACCCAGAACCCTGCCGGCGCAAGGCCGATCGAGATGTAAGCTGCGATGAAGGCGTAGGAGATGAACCCCACCGCGACCCAGGAAACCAGTCGTACGCCCTTCACGCCGTAGTACTCGTTGATGATATCGGTCATCACGAACACCACCGGCCAGAGCAATACGCCCGCCGTGAAATTGAGGGTTCCTGTTACCCCCAGCAACGACCACTCGATCGGGTCGATGCCGAGCGTCGCCTCGAGCGAGAATATTTTGACGCCGACGAACTCAGCGAGTAGCGCGTTGGTCAGGAAAAACCCCGCGAGCACCACGAACAGTCGGTTGGTCCGCTGATCGGAAACGTGCATGCGGGGCTCCAGGTGCCGGAGTTAGTACGGCGTGCAGAAGCAGTGCGCGTACACCTGACCCTGAACGGCGTAGCGATTGAACCGCAATACGCTGCGCTCGATGGGGCCGAAGTCGCGGCGCGCCGCGAGCACGGCGGCCCGAGTCGGGCCCTCAAGCGAGGTCATCGCGCCCAACCCGAAGCCGCCCAACGCCTCGGCATTGACCGTCTTGAGTGCGAGCGCAGCCGTCTTCGCCTCGAGATTCGTCAGCAACTGCTGAGCGAAGCTCTTTTCCGCCTCGAGGTAATCACGCTCGAACTTGCCTTCCGCCAGACCCGCGCGCTTGGCGGCCGACGCCACGGCTTCATCCAGCGAGCCGAGCTTGTCGACGAGCCCGAGACGCAGCGCATCGCGCCCCGTCCACACACGACCCTGCGCAATCTTATCGATCTCGTCGCGGGTCTTCTTGCGACCGAGCGCCACCCGGGCGAGAAACTCTTCGTAGCCGTGCTCGATGGTCGACTGCAGTAGCATCGACGCCGCCGGACCGATTGGACGATCGATACGCAGCTCACCCGACAGCGGCGTCGTGCCGACCCCATCGACACCGATACCGAGCTTCTCGAACGTTCGGGGCGCAGTCGGGAACAGTCCAAAAATTCCGATCGATCCGGTGATCGTCGCCGGGCTCGCCCAGATTTCGTCTGCCGGTGCCGAGATGTAGTAGCCACCCGAGGCGGCGAGATCGCCCATCGAGATGACGACCGGACGCTTCGTGCGCTTGAACGCCACGAGCTCTCGGTAAATCTTCTCCGAGGCGGTCACGCTGCCTCCTGGGCTGTCGATACGCAGTACGAGCGCCTTGATGTCCTTGTCGAGGCGCGCCTTGCGGATGAGCTCGGCCGTATCATCACCAGCGATAACCCCACCACCACCGCCGCCGTCGACGATTTCGCCGGAGCCGATGATCACGGCGATCCGCGAATCCGGATGCTTCGATATCTTGTCTTCCGCACGCACGACACGCAGATAATCTTTGAGCGTGACGGAGCGATAGGACTCGGTCTCCTCGTCCTTCGAGGACAGCGCAATCACCCGCTCTTCGACCTGGATCGGCGTCTTGAGCGCCGTCACGAGGTTGGCATCGAGGGCGACCTTGGCCGTGTAACCCTTGGCCGCCTTCACCTGGGTGGCGAGCGTATCGGCGTAGGTGCGCAGATCTTCAGGCTTCAGACCTCTGGCCTTGGCGACAACACCCACGTAGGTCTCCCAGAGCGAGTTGACGAACGCCTGGCTCGCCTCGCGATCCGCCGGCGACATGTCGTCGCGGATGTAGGGTTCGACCGCACTCTTGTAGGTCCCGACACGGAAAACATTGATGTCGATGCCGAGCTTGTCGAGCGCCGACTTGTAGTAGTTGCGGTAGCGCTCGTAGCCCTCGAGCACCACGAGACCCTGCGGATCGAGATAGACCTCATCCGCATGCGCCGCCACATAGTAAGTATCACGGGAATAACCAAGGCCTGTTGCGACGACTTTCTTGCCGGACTTGCGGAAGTCCGTGATGGCGCGCGAGAACTCATCGAGGGTCGGTTGACCCGCGCCTGACATTTCGTCGAACTCAAGCACGAGCGTCTTGATGCGCTTGTCGTCTTTGGCCGCCGCGATGGCATCGGTCAAGTCGCGCAGCGTGGTCTCACTGCCGCCCATGCCTCGCGCCTCGGCGAGTGCGCGATCAAAAGCGTCGCCACTCGGCTGTTCAACGATTTCGCCGACCGGGCGAATCACCAGTGCCGCGTCAGACGGTAGCTTGGGGATCGAGCTCTGCAGTGCACCGATCAGCACCCCGAAGATCACGAGGAGGAGCAGCAAGTGCAAAAACTTGCGCAGACCATCGAAACCCTTGAAAACGACGCGGAAGATTTTTTTGATGAGTTCCATGAATGTTTCAGCCTGATTTGTAAATGCGATAAACGACACCGGCCAGGTCATCAGAGATCAACATCGACCCATCTGGCAGAGCCAGCAGATCGACGGGACGTCCCGTCACCTTGCCGTCAGGGCGGAGCCATCCGCCCACGAATTCTTCGTAAGCCACCGCGCGATGACCTTGGAGTCGAACGCGCGTGAGGCGGTAGCCAATCTTCTCGGTGCGGTTCCAGGAACCGTGCTCGGCGATGATGACGCTACCCTCGCCATCAAAGAGCATGCCAAGCGGCGCCACGTGAGGACCCAGCTCCTGCACCGGTGCGGTGGCATCGCCACATCGACCGAGCTTGCCGAACTGCGGATCGATGACGCCTCGACCGTGACAAAACGGAAAACCGAAATGCTCGCCCACCCGGCTCGCTCGGTTGAGCTCGCACGGCGGCGTGTCGTCGCCCAACATGTCGCGACCATTGTCGGTGAACCACAGATCACCCGTCTTCGGGTGCCAGCGGAACCCCACCGTATTGCGAACGCCATGCGCAACGACTTCACGATCACTGCCGTCCGGGTTCATGCGTGTGATCATCGAGTAGCCGTCGCTGTCTCGATCGCACACGTTGCAGGGCGCGCCGATCGGCACGTAGAGCTTGTCATCGGGACCAAAGGCAATGTAACGCCAACCATGATGACGATCGGCCGGAAGCGTTGCGACGGTCACGGGCGCACGAAGCTTGGCCACACCTTGATCGAGCTGCGTATCGATGTCGTCGTAGCGCGTGATGCGATCGATCTCGGCGACGTACAACGCGCCTTGACGGAACGCCACGCCGTTCGGAGAGTTGAGACCACTCGCGATAACTTTGACCTCGCGCTGCCCGTCCTTGCCCTCGCGGATGGCGTAGACCCGACCCCCGCCCGTTCGCGTACCCACAAAAACGGTGCCTCGCGGTGAGCGCACCATGGAACGCGCATTGGCGACCTCGTCGGCCCATACCTCGATGGCATAGCCGGCGGGAAGACGCAGCTCGGAGAGATTCGGGGCCGCAGCACTCCCCAGCAGGGGTGACACCGCAGCGATAAGGGCCAGCAGGCTGGATGGAAGCCGGAGGCGCATGCCTAACCTTTTCTTTGATTGGACGGGACGACCCCGCTCGCTAGGCAGTCTATCAACAGGTCTTGGGCGGTGCCATGCGACTGTGACCAGTCCCATGGCACCGCGCCGAAATCAGACCTTTTCTTCGATTCGGGCAGCCTTGCCCGACAGATCGCGCAGGTAGTACAGCTTGGCGCGACGGACGTTACCGCGACGCTTGACCGAGACCGCCGCGATGGTCGGGCTCTGCGACTGGAAGGTGCGCTCGACGCCCTCGCCGTGCGAGATCTTGCGCACGGTGAACGAGGAGTTGAAGCCGCGATTGCTCTTGGCGATCACGACCCCCTCGTAGGCCTGGACGCGCTCGCGGTCGCCTTCGACCACTTTCACGTCGACCACGACGGTGTCACCCGGATTGAAGTCCGGCAGCTCTCGCGTCGTTCGACGCTTTTCCATTTCGGCAATCACGTTAGCCATTGTTGTCTTCCTCTAATAGTTCGCGCTCTTCATCGGTGAGAGCGCGACCCGATCCACCTGGTTGGAGTAGGTCGGGTCTGCGCGCTTGCGTGCGCTCCAACGACTCTCGCAACCGCCACCGCCGGATCGCCGCGTGGTTTCCACCCTGCAGCACCTCCGGCACCGTTCGACCTTCCCACTCGATCGGCCGCGTGTAGTGCGGCCAGTCGAGTCGTCCCGCGGTGAAGGACTCTTCCACGTTTGAACGCTCGTCACCAAGCGCCCCGGGCAGAAGTCTCACCGCCGCATCGATCACTGCGAGCGCCGCGAACTCGCCGCCCGAGAGAACGAAATCTCCGAGTGACAGTTCACGATCGATTCGCGAATCGATCACGCGCTGGTCGAGTCCTTCGTAACGACTCGCCACCAGCACAAACCCAGGCAAGGCGGCGAGTTCGCGCGCCACGCCCTGGTCAAATCTTTGGCCCTGCGCCGACAGGTGCACCCGCGGCACTCCGGCCGGCAACTGCGCCGTCGCGGCATCTATGGCTGCTGCCCAGGGCGGTGGTGTACCCACCATACCCGGACCACCGCCGTAGGGCCGGTCATCCACTGTCTTGTGCGGATCATCGGCGAAAGACCGCGGATCGACACACTCGACACTCGCGAGGCCACGCTCCAGCGCGCGACCCAGCACTCCGTATCCCAGCGCCCCGCGCACCATCGCAGGGAACAGCGTGACCAGCGCAATCTGCAAAGGCGCTTGCCGCCCGGTCACTTCAAAACTCCTCCGGCCAATCGACCCGAACGCATCGCGCTTCGGCGTCGATCGACTTCAGGTGCTCTCGGGTCACCGGAAGCCAACGCTCCTGCTCGCCTCGCACCACCATGACGGCGTTCGCCGGCATGTCTTCGAACCGCTCGATGACGCCGAACTCGACGCCCTCGAGATTGACTACCCGAAAGCCGATCAGATCGACTCGGTAGTGCTCGTTGGGTGCAGTCGTCGGCAACGCCGAACGCGGCACCTCGATGATCTGACCCACAAAGATCTCAGCCTCTTCGCGGGTGGTCACTCCTTCTAAGCGCGCCTCGAACCCGTTGGGGTTCTGTCGCGACTCAGCGACCTCCACCTCTCGTCGTTCGCCCGATGTCGAGCGCAGAAACCACGAGGGGTAATCAAACAGGGCTTCAGGCGGCTCGGTCCACGACTCGAGATGCAACCAGCCTTTCAGTCCTTTGGGGCGTCCGAGACGTCCCAACTCCACCCATGACACGCGGGACATTTCCACGCGCGGTTGGGCGGCAAGACCCTCAGGCCGCGGCCTGGGTGGCCTGCTTACGGTAGTCCCTGACGAGCGTCTTCACGCGATCCGACGGCTTGGCGCCCTGGCCAACCCAGTACTCGATGCGGGAGAGGTCAAGGCGCAGACGCGGCTCGCTCTTGCGGGCCACGGGATTGAAGAAGCCTACGTTCTCGAGGCTGAGGCCGCCCTGACGCTTGCGGCTATCGGTGACCACGACGTGATAGAACGGCGAGTTCTTGGCGCCACGACGGGTGAGACGAATCGTTACCATGGTCTATACGCCCTTCCAGGGGGTCGAAAAAGAGCGCGGAGTCTACAGAAATCAGGGACTTGATGGAAGCGCTAGCGGGGGGGCGTGAACCCCGGGGGGAGCCCCCCACCCTTCAGGGCCCCGAGCATGCGGCGGAACTTGCCGCCCTTCATGCCCTTCATCATGCGCTGCATGTCAGAAAACTGCTTCAAAAGGCGGTTGACGTCCTGAACCTGGGTCCCTGACCCGGCCGCGATTCGGCGCCGCCGGGACCCGTCGATCACCTCGGGGCGACGTCGCTCCCGGTGGGTCATGGAATTGATGATCGCGATCTGACGGCGAACCTGGACGTCCCCCACCCCCGCAGGCAGACCGCCCTTGGCGAGCTGCGCGGGGAGTTTGTCCATCAGCGATTCGAGACCGCCCATGTTCTGCAGTTGCTCGAGCTGACTCTTGAGGTCATAGAAATCGAACTTGCCGCCCGAGACAACTTTTTTGGCGAGGCGCTCAGCCTCGGCCGCGTCGACCTTGCCCTGCACCTGCTCGACGAGTGCGACGACATCGCCCATGCCGAGAATGCGACTCGCCATGCGCTCGGGGTCAAACGGCTCGAGCGCGTCGGTCTTCTCGCCGACACCGATGAAGACGATCGGTTTACCCGTAATTTGCCGCACCGAAAGCGCTGCGCCACCACGCGCATCACCATCGGCCTTGGTCAAAATAATACCGGTGAGATCGAGCGCGGCACCAAAGGACTTCGCGGAGTTGAGCGCATCTTGACCGGCCATCGCATCGACGACGAAAAGTTTTTCGTGCGCCCCGACACGTGAGTCGATCGCTCGCACTTCATCCATGAGTTCGGCATCGACATGCAAGCGGCCAGCCGTATCAACGATGAGCACGTCGTACACGCCGCGTCGCGCCGCCTCGAGCGCCGACTCTGCGATGGCGATCGGATCTCCACCGCTCTCTGAGGGATGAAATCCCGCACCCACCTGCTCGGCTAGTCGCTGCAATTGCAAGATGGCTGCAGGACGACGGACGTCCGTGCTGACGAGTAACACACGTTTCTTGCGTGACTCGATGAGCCAGCGGGCGAGCTTGCCCGCGGTGGTGGTCTTGCCGGCGCCCTGCAGACCCGCGAGCAACACAACGTAGGGAGGCTGGGCCCGCAGCTCGAAACCCTCCCGGGCACCCCCCATAAGCTCCACGAGTTCGCGTTGGAGGATGCTGACGAACACCTGGCCGGGGGTGAGGCTGGTGGCGACGTCGGCTCCCTGGGCCTTGGCCCTCACGGCGTCGATGAAGGTCTTGATGACGGGCAGGGCCACATCGGCCTCGAGGAGGGCCATGCGGACCTCCCGAAGGGTCCTGGAGATGTTCTCCTCGCTGATCCGCCCCTTCCCTCGGAGGTTTTGGACGGTTTTCGCGAACTTTTGACTCAGGTTTTCGAACACTGGATGATTATAGACGTGAGTGATCCCGCGCTCCCGCCGTTACTCGGCCTGCTGCTCTTGTGCCTGGTGTTATCCGCGTTCTTCTCGGGTACCGAGACGGCACTGATGAGTTTCAACCGTTACCAGCTACGCACCATGGCCAAAGGGGGCCATCGGGGGGCCATCCTCGCCGAGCGTCTGCTCGCACGCCCCGACCGACTGATCGGTCTCATCCTGCTCGGTAACAACCTCGTCAACAACCTCGCGGCCACCCTGGTCACCGTCATCGTGCTGCGAGTCTGGGGCGATGAGTGGGTGGCTGTGGGTGCAGGTGTGCTCACCTTGCTCATGCTGATCTTTTGCGAGGTCGGTCCGAAAACGTACGGCGCGCTTCACCCTCGCCGCCTCGTCGTCACCTCGTCCTACATTTACATCGTCTTGCAGTGGGTGCTGCGACCCGCCGTATTCGTGATCGGCTGGATCACGAACGGCGCGCTGAAGCTCATCGGTCTCAACGTCGATCGACACACTCAGCAGACGGCGCTCTCTCGCGAGGAGCTGCGCACGGTGGTGGCCGAGGCGGGTCTGATGATTCCGAAGAGTCACCAGCAGATGTTGATGAGCGTGCTCGATCTCGAGCGCATGACGGTCAACGACATCATGATCCCGCGACAGGATATTGCAGGTATCGATCTCGAAGACGATTGGGAGCGCATCCTCGATCAGTTGCGTCAAACGCCGCACACCCGCTTGCCCGTGTATCGAGGGGATCTTGGGCAGATGGTGGGTCTCTTGCATATGCGACGTATCGCCCAAGAGCTCGCACGCGGAACGCTCGATCGCGACCGGCTCGAAGAAATTGCCACGCAACGCGAGCCGTATTATGTGCCCGACGGTACATCGCTGACCATGCAGCTCAGCAACTTTCAGCGTGATCGGCGTCGCTTCGCGTTTGTCGTCAATGAATACGGCGATGTCGAGGGGCTCGTCACGCTTGAAGACATCCTCGAAGAAATCGTCGGTGAGTTCACAAGCGATCCGGCGACGGTGTCGCATCGAGATATTCATCGCGAACCCTCTGGCGCCTACATCGTCAACGCCTCGGCGACCATCCGGGTGCTCAATCGCTCCATGGGCTGGGAGCTGCCCACCGATGGCCCGAAGACGCTGAACGGCTTATTGCTCGAGAAGCTCGAGACCATTCCCTCGGCGGGCACCTCACTCAGGATCGGCAACCTCGACATGGAAGTCCTCCAGATCGCTGACAACGCGATACGAACCGTTCGAGTACTCAAGCGTTAGCGCACCAAATTGACCGGAAACGCAGCGATGCGGGAATGAACTTCGGGGCTACACTTCGACAAGGAGAGTCAGCCCGTGAACACACCCCTCATTTTCGCTGCCGCCCGAACCCACATCGGGCGGGTGCGCTCGCGTAACGACGATACAGCCCTGGCCGACCTCAAGCTCAACCTTCTGGCCGTCGCAGACGGCCTGGGCGGCCGACCCGCAGGCGACATCGCCAGTCGGCTCGCCATCGAAACCGTCACACACTCCCTCTCGACGATGCCACCCTCGCCTGAGGTGCCCGCGCACCTCGCCCTGCATCGTGCGGTCAACCGCGCCAACGCCCATGTATACGCTATGTCATCGCGCATCCCCGGGTGCTCGGGCATGGGTACCACGCTGGTCGCAGGATGGTTTGTGGCAACGCCTGAGCTTGGGCTGCAACTCATCGTCGCGCATGTCGGTGACTCGCGTCTCTACCGCTTCCGAATCCAGGACGGTCCGACGCTCACCGCCCTCACCCGCGATCACACCAGCGCACAGCAACTCATCGACGAGGGGCTTTACTCAGCTGAAGACGTCCGACATCTGCCGCAGCGGCACATCCTCACGAATGCATTAGGCGTTGAGCCGGAAATCGATATCGATGTGCTGACGACACCCGTCTTACCCAACGATGTGATCCTGCTGTGCTCTGACGGCCTCAGCAACATGCTCAAAGATTCCGAGATTCAGACCCTACTCGAGGGCGCACCCCGTTCCTCCGACCTCGAGCTACGCGAGCTCGCGCAAACCTTGATCGACGCAGCGAACGAGCGGGGCGGACAGGACAACATCGCCGTGGCGCTCGCCGCCTCAGCCCGGCCGAGCGCTCAAACGTAATCAAACGCCACGCGACGCGTGACACCGCAGAGCAGCTCATACGAAATGGTTCCGGCGGCTGCGGCGATCTCATCCACTGGAAGACCTTCGCCCCACATCACGGCCGGCGAACCGATCGTCACCTCCGGCAAGTCAGTCACGTCCACCGTGATCATATCCATCGAGACTCGCCCGACGATCGGCACTCGACGACCCGCGATGAGAACTGGGGATCCACTCGGAAGGTGACGCGGAATGCCGTCTGCGTAGCCCACCGCAAGCGTCGCGATTCGCGAGGCTCGCCCCGCACGCCAGGTCGCCCCGTAGCCGACGCTCACACCCGACTCGATCGATCGCAACGCGATCACCTCCGTCGACAGCGTCATGACCGGTTTCAGCCCTAGAGACTCCGCCGTGCATCCTGCTATCGGCGAACCGCCATAGAGCGCAATACCCGCCCTCACCCACTCACGATGGGTGCTTGGCCACGAGAGGATACCGGCGGAATTGGCGAGACCCGTGGCCGAAGGCTCAAAGCCCTGAAGCGCTACGGCACGCAGCTCGGACTCGAAACGGTGTACTTGCTCGCGGGTCATCGGCGAGTCGGGCTCATCGGCGCAGGCAAAGTGCGTCATCAGTCTCAACTCGCCCACGAGCGAGAGCGCCCGCAACCGCTTCGTCGCCTCGGCTGCCTGTCCCAATTGAAGGCCGAGTCGGCTCATCCCCGTATCGAGTTTCACCCACACCACCCGAGGCACCGGTGCGATATTCTTTGACAATCGCAAGAGTTCATATTGCTCGAGTAAATCGACCTGATACTCAGCGTGGACGACCAGATCGAGTTGGTGATCCATCGCGAGCGAGAGCTCTTCGCCTGAGAACACACCTTCCATCAAAACGATGGGTTGAGCCACGCCGCTTTCGCGTAACTCGATCGCCTCGCCGAGCCGCGCGACGCCAAAGGCGTCCGCATCATCGAGCGCTCGCGCTGCACGCACCGCCCCATGACCGTAGGCATTGGCCTTGATCACGGCCATCATTTTCGACGTCGGTGCAGCCGCTTTCAGTCGAGCGAGGTTGTGACGCCAAGCGTCCAACGAAATAAGCGCCCGGGTCGGGTTCGGCAGAGATTGAAAGTCGGCCATACGCGATGGCCGCGACTCAGCGCAGCACGCCCTCAGCGTAAGAGTCGGGCGCGTAATTGACGAAGCGTGAGTACTGACCCTGGAAGGTCAGCAGGAAGGTGCCTGTCTCGCCGTTCCGATGTTTGGCGAGATCGATCTCGGCGATGCCTTTCTTGGTGGTGTTTTTGTCGTACACCTCTTCGCGATAGATCAGCAGAATCATATCCGCGTCCTGCTCGATGGCACCCGACTCACGAAGGTCAGACATCACGGGCTTCTTGTCTACGCGCTGCTCGACACCGCGGTTGAGCTGCGACAGCGCGATCACGGGCACGCTGAGCTCCTTGGCCAGCGCCTTGAGACCGCGAGAGATCTCGGCGATCTCAGTCGCGCGGTTTTCTTTGGTCCCGGGCACCTGCATAAGCTGCAGATAGTCGACGACGACCAAGTTGAGTCCGTGCTCTCGGTGCACGCGGCGCGCTCTCGCGCGAAGCTCGGTCGGCGTGAGCGCCGGGGTCTCATCGATGAATATTTTGGCCTCGGCCAGTTGCCCGGCAGCGCCCGTGATTCGCGGCCAATCGTCGTCGGAAATCTGCCCGCTACGAATATGACCGAGAGAGACTCGACCGATCGACGAAAGCATGCGCGTCAGCAGCTGCTCGGACGGCATTTCCATGGAGAAGATCGCGACCGACGCATTCACGCCTGCCTTGAGCGCCGCATACTCGGCCATGTTGACTGCGAAAGTAGTCTTTCCCATCGACGGGCGTCCCGCGACGACGACGAGGTCACCCCCGCGCAGTCCGCCGGTCTTGCGATCGAACTCGTCGAAACCGGTGGGCAATCCACGCATGCCGTCCGGATTGTTGTGCCACTCGTCGATTTGATCGATGAGTCCCGGCATGAGTTGGTGAACGGACACCGCGCCATCGCGCTTGCCCCGAACGCCCTGCTCGGCGATCGCGAAGACGCGACTTTCGGCCGTCTCAACGAGCTCTTGAGCCGTCTCCCCTTCGTTGTTGAAGACCGAGGCAGCAATTTCGGTGCCGGCCGATAGCAGCTGTCGCAGTAAGGAACGTTCGCGAACGATGGCCGCATAAGCGCGGACATTGGCCGCGGTCGGCGTATCCCGCGCGAGCGCACCGAGATAAGCGAGCCCGCCGGCATCGGCGAGCCGACCGCTGCGCTCGAGATGCTCACTCACGGTCACCGCATCGGCGGGCTTGCCTTGAGTGGCGAGCAAACCGATGGATTCAAAGATGAGTTTGTGATCGGGACGGTAGAAGTCTTCAGGACGAAGAACGTCGGCGACGTTGTCCCACGCGGAAGCGTCGAGGAGCAGGCCGCCCAATACGGCCTGCTCCGCCTCGAGAGAGTGCGGCGGCGTTCGAACGTCTCCGCCGCGGGTGCTCACGGAGTGATTACTCCTCAGCGACGATCGTGACCGGCAGCTGCACGTCGACGTCGGTGTGCAGATGCAACACGATCTGGTGGTCGCCCACCATGCGGATCGGACCGTTCGGCAAACGGACTTCCGAACGCACCACTTTGTGACCTTGGGCCGTGCAGGCTTCGGCGATGTCGGTGGTGCTGATGGAACCGAAAAGCTTGCCTTCGTTACCCGCCTTGGCGGTGATGCGCAGCGTGAACTCCTTGAGCGCAGCGGCACGCGACTCAGCGTCCGAGAATTGCTCACGAGCAATCTTCTCGAGCTCAGCCCGACGCGCCTCGAACTTTGCAACGTTCGCCGGCGTGGCGAGCGTGGCTTTGCCCGAGGGCAACAGGAAGTTGCGGCCGTAGCCCGACTTCACTTTGACGCGATCACCGATGTTGCCAAGATTCGCGACTTTGGTAAGCAGAATAACGTCCATGGTTGCTCCTGCCTCTTAGTGCTGATCGGTGTACGGCAGCAACGCGAGGTATCGCGCACGACGTACGGCCTGAGCGAGCTGGCGCTGATAAAACGAGCGCGTACCGGTGATACGGCTCGGCACGATCTTGCCGGTCTCGGTGATGTAACCCTTGAGCGTCGCCAAATCTTTGTAGTCGATCTGCTTGACGTCTTCCGCAGTGAAGCGGCAGAACTTCTTGCGACGGGTGAATCGGCTCGCGCCGCCCGACTGTTTGTTGTCTCTCATGTTCGATTACTCCCCGATCTGCTCGTCATCGCCCATATCGTCGCGACGCCCGCGACGAGGACGATCGAAACCACCCTCAGCCTCTTCCTCGTTGGCCTTGGCCATCGGTGAGGGCTCGGTGACCGGGCCATCCATCTTGATGACGAGGTGACGCAACACCGCATCGCTGAAGCGGAACGCACCGGTGAGCTCGGCCAGCGTCTTCTGGTCGGTCTCGATATTGAGGAGAAGGTAGTGAGCCTTGTGGACCTTGGAGATCGGGAACGCCAGTTGGCGACGACCCCAGTCTTCGACGCGATGCACCTGGCCACCGCCCGACGTGATCATGCTCTTGTACCGCTCGAGCATGGCCGGAACCTGCTCGCTCTGGTCTGGATGGACCAGAAACACGACTTCGTAATGCCTCATGTTGTCTCCTTGTGGATGTGAAGCTCCCCGGCGAGGCTGCCAGTGGAGCAAGGAATTCCCGGTAAAACGGGCTGGCGGACTATAGCGGAGGGCCCTCCCCCGGGCAAGGGCGCCCCCGACAAGGGTAGCGCCCCCAGGCAGGACCGCCGCGGGGGCGGGTCAGGGCTTCTGACGCTGCCGAACCGCCTCGTACAGCAGCATCCCGGTGGCCACCGACACATTCAGGCTTTCGACCGCCCCTAGGGACGGCAGGCGGACGAGTAGATCGCAATGCTCTCGGGTATTGTGCCGAAGCCCACTGCCCTCTGCGCCCATCACAAGCACGATCGGCCCCTTGAGATCGACCTCGTCGGCGCGCTGGGTGGCCGCGGCATCCGCCCCGACCACCCAGAGTCCTCGCTCTTTCAGCTCACGCAGACAACGAGAGAGATTGGTGACGACCGTGAGCGGCGTGGTTTCGGCCGCACCCGCCGCGACCTTGCGCACCGTGGCATTGAGTTGAACCGCTCGATCTTTGGGAATGACCACTGACAACGCACCGCAGGCATCGGCCGTCCGCAAACAGGCGCCAAGATTGTGGGGGTCTTGAACGCCATCGAGCGCGAGCACGATCGGTGCTGCGCCCGCCCTGTCGATGGCAGCGCCGAGATCGTCTTCGCTCCAGGGCGCCATCGGTCGAACTTCCGCGATGACGCCTTGATGCGCGGCACCACCGGCGATTTTCTCGAGACGCTGCGTCTCGACACGCTCAACCGAGATCTTGGCTTTCGTCGCCGCGGAAAGCAGGGCTGTCATACGCGCATCCTCGCGACCGCGCGCCACGAAAACTTTGAGCACGCGATCGGCATGACGCTCAAGCAGCGCCTGAACCGCGTGCAGACCGTGAACCATTTCGGTGGATCCCATCCCGCGCATCCTACCTCGGCCGACGCCGATGCCGCGCACCCTCGCGAGGCGAATGATGCGGCGCACGGCGAGGCTTTCCCTCGACCACCGGAACCGGATCGTCGAGCTCGAGATCGATGAGCCCCTCGACGGGGTTTGCGTTCGTCACGACCACGCGCACGGGCGCGCCAATGCCGAGCCGCTGCTTGCGACGCTTGGCGAACCAGGCCTGCCCATTCGACTCCATGACGTATTCATTGTCATCGAGAGAATCGAGACGTAGCAAGCCGTCGATACCGAGACCTCGCAACTGCACAAAGCAACCGTATTCCACGACCGTGGTGATGAGCCCATCGAACGTCTGCCCCAAGCGCTCGCGCAGGTAACTGCACTTCAAGAAGGTATCGACGTAACGGTCGGACTCATCTGCACGCTTCTCGAGTCGCGAGAGATCTTGGCCGAGACTGCCTAGCTCGTCGGCGCCGTATCGTCGGCCCGTCGGATCGTTCGCCTCCACCACGGCCTTGAGCGCTCGGTGCACGACGAGATCGGGATAACGGCGGATCGGCGAAGTGAAGTGCGCGTACTCATCGAGCGCCAGACCAAAGTGGCCAATGTTGGTGGGCTGGTAAATGGCCTGTGGCATCGAGCGCACGACCAGAGACTCGATGAACGGCAAATCGGCACTGCCACTCGCCCGTTCGGTGATCTGTCGCATGTCCCGCGGCTCGATTTCCTCGGGCAGATCGACATCGATTCCGAGTGCAGCCAACTGCGTGAGTAGCTGATCGATTTTCTTTTCTTCAGGGGTTCCGTGAACGCGGTAGAGACCCCCCGCTTTCGCTGCCTTGAGCTGACGCGCAGCGGCGACATTCGCGAGAATCATGCACTCTTCAATGAGTTTGTGCGCATCGTTGCGGCCGTAAAGCCCGATGCTTCTCACGCGCCCCTCCGTATCGAATTCGAACGCGGGCTCAGTACTCTCAAAATCAAGCGCCCCTCGGCGATGCCTCGCTTTGAGCAATGACCGGTAGAGATCGACGAGCGGCGATAACTTGGGCAGCAACGCACCCACCGTGTGACGCGCCTCGGGTCGCCCCTCGAAGAGCGCTTCGAATGCCAGTTTGTACGTGAGCCGCATATGGCTGCGCATCACCGCCGGATAAAAACGAAACTCGAGTAGCGCGCCCCCACGACTGACCAGCATGTCGGCCACGAAACACAACCGATCGACCTCAGGCTCGAGCGAGCACAAGTGGTTGGACAGTGCAGTCGGCAACATCGGTAACACGCGATTTGGAAAATAGACCGACGTGCCCCGCTCGAGCGCATCGACATCGAGGCCCGAACCCGATCGAACGTAGTGACTGACATCGGCGATCGCGACGACGAGTCGGAACCCCTTCGCATGGGTTTCGGCGTAGACGGCATCATCAAAATCGCGAGCGTCTTCACCATCGATGGTGACGAGCGGCATGTCACGAAGATCGATACGCCCTTTCGCTTCGCGCGGATCGATGCGCTCGCCGTACGCCTCGGCCTCTTGCAGTGCTGCCGCACGAAACTCCACTGGCAATGAATGACGCGCGATCGCGGTTTCTGTCGCCATCTCGAGAGGACGTTCGGGATCGAGGCGTCGGACAACTTCGGCCATCGCGCTGCGATGCGCCTCAGGATAGCGCGTGATGCGCGCGATGACCCAATCACCCGCGCGTGCGCCCGCGAGTTTTTCGGGGGGCACGAGACATCGCAGACTGAGCCGACGGTCGACCGAATGCACGAAGAGCGTACGACCGACCGCCTCGACCGTTCCCAGAAATGCCGTGACACCCCGCGAGAGGATCTTCTCCATCTCGCCCGAGAGCCGCCCGTCACGAGCGCGCTCCACGCGCACCCGCACGCGATCGCCTGAGGTGAGTCCCGTCATTTGCGGAGGCGGAAGAAACACGCTCTCCTCTTGTCCCTCGACCCGAACGAAACCGAAGCCCGATCGATGGGCCGACACGACACCTTCCAGAGTTCCGATGCTGCTGCGACCGTGGACGCTCCGAGCGCCATGGGCAGCTCGACTGCCGCGGCGCTCGCCTGGGCGCGCATCACCGCGCTGGCCGTGGCGAGATCCACGGCTCGATTTTCGTGACTTCAATTGACAGTCCTCATGGTGCTGCGTAATTTACGCGGCCCACCTTGCCCGGGTGGCGGAATTGGTAGACGCACTAGTTTCAGGTACTAGCGGGTAACACCGTGGAGGTTCGAGTCCTCTCCCGGGCACCAAATTAGGGGATCGTCGACGACTCAGTCGGCAATCTCGAAAGACAGTCCCGCTCGCGAGACGAGCCGCGATAACAGACTCTCGCCGAACATCGTCGAGGGCGTCCAAAAACCCCCGCTGCGCTCCGATTTTTGAACCTCGAGTGCCAGACATACCGCGGCCTCTCCGAGCATCTTGGCTGTTGATCCGTAGCCCGGATCACGATCGCCTGTGACCTTGGCGCTAATCACCTGACCGTCGTCTGTTCGCCCGAGGAAACGCAGATCAAAGAAACCTCGCCGTTGTGCCTCGGGACTCGGGCCCTCACCTGGCTTCGGCAACACATACCGCTCAAGCAACGCACGCGTCGGTCCGATTGCACTAGCGAACATAAACGCCCCCAAACCCAAAGCCGTTCCAATCGCCGCGAGGCGCCCTTGGAATCCTCGACCCGTCGAGACCGCTTCGTCATAACGGAAATCGCGCGTGTAGGCGTACCCACTCAAAGCGTTGCTTCGGTGTACGATGCGCGTGTTGATGGCTGCCATGACGAAGGGCGCGACGAAGCCTTTGAAGTCTGCATCGTAAAGCGCCGACGAAACATTCGGTTGGCGCACATTCGCGCCACCCGTCACGCCGACGCAGAGTGAGTACGGGTTGGCGAGCTCTTTGCGCAACGCAGGATTTGCGCGAACTTCCTTGGCGACGTTGAGCAAACTCGCGGCGGTACCGCCCGAGAATCCTCCGCGCATCGCTCGTACGCGCATTTTGATGCGACTTGCGGGACGACCGAGACGTCGACGCGCTTCTTGCTGAAGAAAGAACACGCCGAAATCGGACGGGATGGAATCGAAGCCACAGCAATGAACGATGCGTGCACCGCTCGCCTTGGCTGCAGACTCGTACCGCTCGATCATTCGGCGAATCCACTGCACCTCGCCGGTGAGGTCGCAGTAGTCAGTCCCGGTCTCGGCACACGCCTTGACCAAAGGCTCGCCATAGAGCGCGTACGGTCCGACGGTCGACACCACGACTTTCGCGCGCACGGCCAGCGAGCGCATGGCCGTCTCATCGGCAGCATCAGCCACGATGACGGGCAGCCCATCAGCCGCCCCATCGAGCTCATGCTTGAGCTCGGCGAGGCGAGCCGCCGAGCGCGCCGCGATCGCCCAACGCAGCCGACTGCCGTCGTTACCGTAAGTATCGAGAAGATAGCGACACAGAATTCGACCCACGAAACTCGTGGCTCCGAACACAACGATATCGAATTCGCGCATGGGTCCTCCCCTGCATTCGCCCATCACCCGAACGGGTGACGTCGGATGATAGTCTGATCTCGGTCGGGACCGGTCGAAATCACATCGATGGGCACACCCACGAGCGCTTCGATGCGACGCAAGTAAGCTTTGGCCTCGTCGGGTAGATCGGCTTCGCGAGTGATGCCGAAGGTGGTTCCCTTCCAGCCCAGCAAATCTTCGTAGACGGGCTGCACATCGGCGAACCCGTCGACCAACAAGGGCGGCTCGCGCGAGACGACACCCGCTGCGCGATAGCCCACGCACACGCGGATGACATCGAGCCCATCGAGTACATCGAGCTTGGTCATGCAAAGCCCCGAGACGCTCGAGTGAATGACCGACCGCCGCAGGGCGACGGCGTCAAACCAGCCGCAACGTCGACGGCGACCCGTCACTGCACCAAACTCCTGCCCCACGCGCTGCAGATGTTCGCCCGTTTCGTCGAAGAGTTCGGTTGGAAACGGTCCCGCCCCCACGCGCGTGGTGTAGGCCTTCACGATGCCGAGTACGTAGTCAAAGTTACGCGGGCCGAGACCCGTACCCGTCCCTGCGAATCCTGCCGTGGTATTCGATGACGTGACGAAGGGATAGGTTCCAAGGTCAACGTCGAGCATCGCGCCCTGCGCGCCCTCGAACATGACATTCGCACCGGCGTCGCGCAGCTTCTGCAATTCGTTGGTGACGTCGCAGACGAGCGGTTTGATGCGCTCCGCCATCGAAAGATGGCTATCGAGCGTCGCTTGGAAGTCGACGGGCGGCAGCTTGAAGTAGTGCTGCAGCACGAAGTTGTGGAAATCGAGGATCTCGCCGAGCTTCGAGGCGAAGCGCTCACGCTGGAAGAGATCGGCGACTCGAAGCGCTCGACGCGCCACTTTGTCTTCGTACGCCGGGCCGATTCCGCGACCCGTCGTGCCGATCGCGTTGACGCCACGCGCCTGCTCACGCGCACGATCGAGCGATACGTGTGACGTAAGAATGAGCGGACAGTTGGGGGCAATGCGGAGCCGTTCGAATACCGGAACGCCCTTCGCAGCGAGCATATCCGCTTCGCGAAGCAAGGCTTCAAGCGACAGGACGACACCATTGCCGATAAAGCAAGTGACATTCGCACGCAGCACACCCGACGGAATGAGCGACAGCACTGTTTTTTCGCTGCCGACGATGAGGGTATGCCCTGCGTTGTGCCCACCCTGAAATCGGGCGACGGCCGATGCGCGCTCAGTGAGCAGATCGACGATCTTGCCCTTGCCCTCGTCACCCCATTGGGTGCCGATGACGACAACAAAACGACCTGAAGCCATCGTGGAGCGCGAGATCAGCGCGAGCCAGCGGTCGGATTACGCATGTATTTGAAGAAGTCGCTGTCAGGGGAGACGACCATGATATCGCCCTCTTTCCCCAGCGAGTTCTTGTAAGCCTGAATGCTGCGATAGAACGCGTAGAACTCGGCGTTACGGTTGTAGGCCGCAGCATAGGTGGCCGCCGCTTTCGAATCCGCGTCACCGCGGATCTTGAGCGCATCACGCGCCGCGATCGAGATGATCTCCGTCCGCTTACGATCGGCTTCTGCACGAATGCGCAGGGCTTCCTTTTCGCCCTCACCGCGTAGCTGACGCGCGAGTCGGCTGAAGCTCTGTTGCATGCTCGCGTACACGCGAGACTCGACGTCGGGTGGCAAACCGATCTTTTGAACGCGAGTGTCGATCAACTCGAGACCGAGGCTCTCGGCACTCTTGCTCGCGCGATCGAACATGTCACCGGTGAAGGCGGTTCGCTCGGCCGAGACGATCTCTTGCAAGGTACGCTGCGCGACGGCGTTCTTGATACCGTCTTTGACGATATCGGATAAACGCTGACCGGCCGCGCCCGGATCATTGCCGAAAGACTGCGCGTAGCGACCCGCATCTTTGATACGCCATTTGACGTAGTAGTCGACGATGAGCCCGCGATTCTCGCTCGTCAGGAAGGTTTCACCCTCGAAACTCTGCGAGACGATACGCCGCTCGAACTTGCGAACAGTGTCGATGGGCAGCTTGAAGTGCAGCCCGGGCTCGTAGTTGGTGCCGATGATCTCGCGGAACTGACTCCGCACGGCCAGCTCGTTCTCAGATACCGTGAACGTGCAGAGGCTGATGAGTAAGCCCACCGCTGCGATCACACCAAAGATTTTTTGAATTGACTGCGGCATGTCAGCGCTCCACTCGCGCGCGCGGATCCGCGGCGGCTTCCTCTCCGGCTCCCGCTCGGGGGGCGACCACGGAGATTTCAGTTTCGTTGTTGCGACGTTGCTGCTCGATCAGCTTGTCGAGCGGCAAATAAAGCATTTGGTTGTTGCCCTTGGTGTCGACGACCACCTTCTGCGAGCGAGACAGCACCGACTCGACCGCCTCGATATAGAGACGCTCGCGGGTGACCCGTGGCGCCTTTTCATACTGCGCAACGAGCTGACGGAACCGATCGGCTTCACCCTCGGAGATTGCGATCACTTGGGCTCGATACGCCTCGGCCTCCTGCATCTGGCGCGAGGCGCTACCTTCGGCGACCGGCAGGATGCCACTCGCGTAGGCCTCGGCTTCTTTGACGAGCCGCTCTTTGTCGGCGATCGCCTTGTTGGCGTCCTCCTGCGAGGGGCGCACGTCCGTCGGCACCTGGATATCGGTGAGGTTGACGCTGGTGATGAAAATACCGGCGCCGTATTGGTCGAGGGTGCGCTGGATGAGCTCCTTGGTACGAGTCGTGGCCTGCTCACGCTTCGAGATGAGGATTTCTTCGAGCGTGCTGCGACCGACGATTTCGCGGATCGCCATTTCACCGACTTCGCGCAGCGTCTGCTCCGGATCTTTGACCTGGAACAAAAACTTGACCGGGTCACGCAGCTGATATTGAACGGCGAGCGACATGTCGATGAGGTTGATGTCCTGCGTCAGCACCTTGGCGGTGTAATTGACGCTGCTCACCTGCTGGGTGTTGACCTTGGTCAGGGTCTCGATGGGCCAAAGATGAAAGCCGAGACCCGGGTCGCGCACCGACACGAACTGACCGAAACGCTGAATGACTCCGCGTTCGGCTTGATCGATGGTGAAGACACTTTGGTAGGCCCAAACGAGCACGGCGAGGCCCGCGATGATGCCAATCTGAAACTTCCCCTCGCCCGCTGCCTGCTCAGGGCCATCACCCTCGGGGCCACCGCCACCGGGGCCCGAGCCCTTCAAAATGTTGTCCAGCTTGCGCTGAAACTTGCGAAATGCGTCATCGCCGCCCGCCCTTCCGGAGCGTTTGCCCCAAGGATTTTTCGGACCGCCGCCAGGTTCATTCCATGCCATAGGTATTTTTCGTTAGCGCCGAGTGGATCAAGAGGGGCGCGAAGAGAGGTTGGATTGTATGTACCCCCCCTCCACCGCACAAGTTTGTGAGGGCTCGGGATCGAACAATTCGACGCCAGGCGCCCGGGCGAGTTCCCGCGTCTCGAGGTCCGGCAGATTGGCGATCAGCTCGAGGCTGCCGTCCTCGAGCACCCGCTCGCTCTGAACGACGCCCGAGGCGAACAGCCGCGCTCTCAACGCCCCCGCATGCCGGGCGTCGACCCTGACCGTTCTGGGTCTCGCAAATCGCGATAGCCGCTCAGCGATGACCCCCATCAACTCAAATAAGCCGAGGTGGCGAGCGGCCGAGATCCAGACGCTTTGCGCCTCTCCCGCCTCGTCCCGCTCGACTCTCGGGGTCAGCTCCAGTCGATCGATTTTATTGAAGACCTTGATCTGCGGAAGATCGCCGGCCCCCACCTCCCGCAGCACGGCGTTAACCTGATCGATCCGCTCATCACGCCGCGGGTCGCTGGCATCGATGACGTGCAGCAGTAAAGTCGCCTCGCGAGCCTCGGTCAAAGTGGATTGGAAGGCCGCGACGAGCTCGTGAGGCAACTCGCGAATGAACCCGACCGTATCGGCCACGACGATCGGCGAACCGCCCGGCAAATTGACCCGACGTACAAGCGGATCCAGCGTCGCGAAGAGCTGATCGGCCACGTAGGCCTCTGCGCCTGTCAGCGAACGGAACAACGTGGACTTACCTGCGTTGGTGTAGCCGACGAGCGCCACCGACGGAATGGGGATTTCGATTCGACGCTGACGTCCGGTTTCACGTTGTTGCTTGAGTTTCTCGAGTCGTCGGCTCAACACGCGAACGCGTTCGCCGAGCAATCGGCGATCAGTTTCGAGCTGGGTTTCGCCCGGTCCGCGAAGACCGATACCACCTTTTTGACGCTCAAGGTGAGTCCAACCGCGAACGAGCCGGCTCGAGAGATGTCGCAATTGCGCAAGCTCAACTTCGAGCTTGCCTTCGTGGCTACGCGCTCGCTGAGCAAAGATATCGAGGATGAGCGCATTCCGATCGAGCACTCGAAGGCCAGTCAGTTTTTCGAGGTTACGTTCTTGACTCGGCGAGAGTGCGTGATCGACCAGGATCACCTCGGCACAACTGTCGACCGCCGCCTGACGAATCTCTTCGGCCTTGCCGCTGCCCACGAAGTACCGCGGATCCGGTCGCTCGCGGCGACCGGTGACGGTGACGGCCGCGCTCACTCCCGCAGACTCCGCAAGCTGCGCGAACTCCTCGAGATCTTCGCTTTCTACCGGCCCGTCAAGACCAATGCGAACGAGGACGGCGCGTTCGCCGCCGCGGGGACGCTCAAACACGAGTGATCGAGATCACTCGACGGGAGGGGCATCCGCGTCACCCTCTTCCTCACCAGGAACGGGGACACGGACGTTTCGCGCAGGGACGATGGTTGAGATGGCGTGCTTGTAGACCATTTGGTTCACGGTATTTTTGAGTAGCACGACGAATTGGTCGAACGAATCGATCTGACCCTGCAACTTGATGCCATTCACCAAATAGATGGAGACCGACACACGCTCTTTTCGAAGCTGATTGAGGAAGGGATCCTGCAGGGATTGGCCCTTGGCCATGATGACACTCCTAATTTTTTTGACTCACTCCGGGCCCCGCCCGAAGCGTCTCCCCCCTGTAGACCAATCTACCATGGGAGGGGTTCCTCATCCTGCCGTCTGGCACACATAACTCATTTCGACCACCCAGCGTTCGCATTCTTTTGGGTCAACAGGGTCCCAAACTCTCCAGTCCGAGTCCGCTCGAATCCAAGTCAATTGGCGCTTCGCCAGCTGGCGTGAGGCGGCGATCGCCCGTCGGATTGCCTCGTCGAGTTCGTACTCCCCGGCGAGATGGGCCGAGAGCTGTCGATACCCCACCGCACGCATGGCCGTCGCACAAAGATCAAAATCGGGGCGAGCCCGAAGCTTTTCAACCTCCTCGACGAAGCCTGCAGACATCATGTTCAAAAACCGTCGCTCGATACGCTCGTGCAGCCGGGCGCGATCGGCTGGGACCAAGGCCTCGCGACGAAAACGAAGCCCCTTCGCAGGCGAGGTTTCGCGCTGCCAGGTACTGATCGGTTGGCCGCTCACCTCAAAGACCTCGAGGGCGCGCTGTATTCGCTGCGGGTCGTTGGGATGGATGCGGGCCGCGGCCTCAGGGTCGACCCGGGCGAGCTCACCATGAAGCGCAGACCATCCAACCGCTCTCGCTCGCGCGTCGATCCGCGCGCGAACGGCAGGATCGGCCATCGGCAAAGCTGCGATGCCATACACCAGCGAATTGAAGTACAGCATGGTTCCGCCGACGAGCACCGGCATCCGACCACGCGAGCGAATGCCTTCGATGGCCGATGTCGCCTCGGCGACGAACTCGCCCGCGCTATACGTTTGCGAGGGTTCACGAATATCGATGAGATGATGCGGAACTCGCGCTCGTACCTCGGCGTCCGGTTTCGCCGATCCGATGTCGAGTCCGCGATAGACTTGCGACGAATCGACGCTGACGATTTCGATGGGTGCACGCGCTGCGAGCGCCAGTGCGAGGTCTGACTTACCGCTCGCGGTGGGCCCGGCGAGCAGAATGGCATCGAACTCGCTCATCGCCCGCGCAAGAACAATTGATCGAGCTGCTCAAGACTGAGTACGGTCCAGGTCGGCCGACCGTGATTGCACTGCCCCGCACGCTCGGTGGCCTCCATGTCACGTAACAAGGCATTCATCTCAGGCAAGGTCAGTTTGCGATTGGCCCGAATGGCGCTGCGACAGGCGATGTTGCCGAGCAATACATGCGCCGCCGCCTCGAGGTGATGACTGCCCTGATCGTCGCGTAAATCTTTGAGAACTTCTCGCACCAACGGCGCCGGATCAACCTGCGACAGTAGAGCAGGCATGGCGCGTACGGCTAAACGACCGGGGCCGATCACGTCGATCTCGAATCCCGCGCGGGCGAAGTCATCCGAATGCGCCGCGAAGCTCTCGCTTTCGTGCGCAGCCACTTCGACGACGCGTGGCTCGAGTAAGCGCTGGACCGCCGGCGAGTCACCGAAGTCTCGTTTCATCCGTTCATAGAGCACCCGCTCGTGGGCGGCATGCGCATCGACCAAGATCAATCCCGACTCGCTCTGCGCCAGGATGTAGGTGCCATGAAGCTGAGCGAGCGCGGTACCGAGCGACCCGGGCGCGGTCGTTACCGATGCGGGCGTCGATCCGAGTGCCGGCTCCTCCACGAACGCCGACCTCACTCCGATCGCCTCCCCTACGCCTGTCGCCAGATCGAAGCCAGACTGAGCCGCATCACTGCGAAAGGCATCGACCCCGAGAGTCGTCGTGCGCGCGGTCGGCGCTGCCGACCCCGCCCCGACGCCTAAGGCGTCATGCACCGTTCGAAACACGAAATCATGGATCTGGCGGACGTCACGGAATCGGACTTCCAGTTTTTGCGGATGCGCATTGACGTCGACCCACTGCGGATCGAGCTCAAGATAAACAAGGTACGCCGGCTGCCGACCATGGTAGAGCACGTCGCGATAACCGAGTCGCACCGCACCGGCGAGCATCCGATCGCGTACGGAGCGCCCGTTGACATATGCAAATTGTTGATCGCTCGCCGCTCGCGCGGCGTGCGGCTGACCCAGCCAACCCCAAAACGTGACAGATCCCGACTGACGCTCGACAGGTAGCGCCTCGACAATGAACTGCTCACCCATGATCGAAGCGATGCGTACCCGCTGGGCCTCGGGTGTAGTCGCAAGCGGCGTATCGATCAGCGTACGCCCTTCGTGTCGCAACCTGAACGCCACGTCGAAACGAGCGAGTACGAAACGCTCGACCAGTCGTGCGATATGACCGAGCTCGGTGCTCTCGGTACGCAAGAACTTTCGGCGCGCGGGTACGTTGTAAAAAAGATCACGAACCTCGACGAGCGTGCCGCGAGGCTGCGGCGAAGGCGCGACCGGCGAAATCTCCCCGCCTTCGACTCGAACCTCCGCGCCCTGCGAGGAACCGACGGCGCGCGAGGCGATACGCAGGCGAGCGACGGAACCGATGGAAGGCAGCGCCTCACCGCGAAAGCCCAAAGTGCGGATGGCAGCGAGATCCTCGAGGTTGCCGATCTTGCTCGTGGCGTGTCGCTGCACGGCGAGCGGCAGTTCATCGGCAGCAATACCGTGACCATCATCGAGAATCCGGACGAGCCGCGACCCGCCCGCCTCCACATCGACGTCGATCGAGCGCGCACCCGCATCGAGCGCATTCTCGATGAGCTCTTTGACGAGCGACGCCGGTCGCTCGACCACCTCGCCCGCGGCGATCTGATCGACGAGCGCACTCGGCAGCAAACGAATGGGCACGAGAGAGACTAGAGCTTGCCCGAACGAGCCGGCGCCCCGTCAGTCGCCGTCGCGATCACCGTTCGACCCGACTCACGCGCTTGAGCAAAGCGCGAGCCATCCGGCGGATGATCAAGGAAGAACTGCTTCACGCCGTCAAAGATAGCTTCGGCGAGATCTTTTCGGCGTTCTGGCTTGTTGAGCAATCGCTCGTCCGCCGGACTCGAGATGAACGCGGTCTCGACGAGCATCGAGGGAATATCAGGACTTTTGAGCACGACGAAACCCGCTTGCTGCACGAGGGGCTTGCGGACCTCGTTCACGCGAGAGAGAGACCGCAGCACGCGCTCGGCCGCCACCATGCTTTGGCTGATCTGCGCGGACTGCGCGAGATCGACGAGTACCGAGGCGATCACGGGGTCTTTGTCGTCGAGGGATACCCCACCCGCCAGGTCGGCCGCGTTTTCACGATCGGCCAGCAACCTCGCCTGCTCGTCGGTCGCGCCCTTCAGTGACAGCACGTACACCGAGGATCCAGATACCGACGGGTCACGGACGGCATCCGCGTGGACGGAGACGAACAGTTCTGCGCCGGCGTCTCGCGCCCGACGAATTCGTTGACGCAGCGTCAGAAAATAATCGCCATCACGGGTGAGGATGGCTCGCATGCCGGGCTCCCGGTTGATGCGTTCGGCGAGCTCTTTAGAAATGTCGAGGACGACGTCTTTCTCGCGGGTTCCCGCTCGGCCGATCGCCCCCGGGTCCTGCCCACCATGACCCGCGTCCACCGCCACGATGACGTCGCGACCCCCAACGGGCAAATGCTCAGCCTTGATCGGCTTGATGCTCGGCTCCGCGACGGGCGTGATGACGGGTGCAGTCGGAATCGGCGCGGTCGAACTCGTCGCGGTGACCGCAGGGGTCGACGCAGCCATTGCAGCAACAGCAGGCGTACTCCGCCCTCCCGCGACCTCCAGGGTGAACTGTCGAGCCGCCGTATCGCCACCCGCCCATCGAACGCGGGCACCCGCAGCAAGATCGAGCACGAGTCGCAAGGAACCGTCGGCCTGCGGACCCGCTCGGACCGCGCGTACGGCGCCCTGCGCCGCGGGCAGTCGAACCGAGGACGCCAAGCGAGTTCCTGGGAAATCGACGACGGCGCGCAACGGCCGCTCGAGCACAAAGAATTTGGGGACGGTGTCGGCTTCGACTTCAATGACGAGGCGCATCGAGTCGGTCGGTGCCGAAGGCGCCTCGAAACGAAGCTCACGAAGCGTTTTGCCGGCGGCGCTCGCCGTGTCGGTAATGAAAAACGCGACCCCCGCAAGCAGAGCCAAAGCCACAATCGCGCGCCGCGCGCGGGTTTCCGACGACCCCTGAGGACGTGTCATGAGCCGAAAGATTACGCGGAACGCAGGCAATATTTCAACCAAAATCAATGCTCTGCAGAGGAAAACTCAGGTTCCCTTGAGGCCTGATGCAGCCACTCGGCACCGAGTGGTGTTCGGGCTTCAACGCTTACCCAATGACCTGTCGAGGAGCCTTCCAACACCAACTCCAGGTCGGGCTGGGGCAACACCCCCTCGCCACGCTCTGGCCATTCGATCAGCCAGAGCGCGCCCTCATGGTCGTGATCGGGAAGCCCCAAAGACACCAGATCGCGGGGCTCCGCCAGTCGATACAGATCGAGATGAACGATACGCCAGGGTCCGCGCTCATAGGTTTCAAGCAGACTGTAGGTCGGACTTTTGACGGTCCGCGTCTCGCCAAGGGCTTGTAACAACCCTCGAACGAATGTGGTCTTGCCCGCGCCGAGATCGCCCTTCAAAAAAATACGTAACGATCGGGTGGGAGGTCTTGGCAGCGTACGAGCGAGCGCCGCGCCAAAGCGGCGCGTGCATTCGTCATCGGGCGAAAGGAGCCTGATCATGATGTGAGCACACGGGGCAGATGCCACGAAACTTCACTCGCGAGCACGCCACGATCAACACCCCGTGCAGCCGCCTCGCCTGCCAGGGCGTGCCACAGGACGCCAAGTCTTGCCGCCTCAACCGTCGAAAAACCTTGGCCCAGCAAAGCCGCGATGACGCCCGTCAGTACATCGCCCATGCCAGGCGCGGCCATCGCGGGCGTACCGCGATCACACATGAACGGAATATGGTCGGACACCAGACTGCCTGCACCCTTGAGCACGATCGTCGCTGTATATCGATCTTGCATTTCTTTGAGCGATCGCACGCGATCACGCTGAACATCGGAGGTCGACCGTCCGAGTAGTCGAGCGGCCTCGCCAGGGTGCGGCGTCAAGATAGTTCGCGTCGGCAGTTCGAGCCCGGGTTGCTCGGCAAGCAGGTTGAGCGCATCCGCATCGAGAACAACCGGCAACTCGCGCGCTCGCGCCGCCGACAGGGCGTTCGCAAAACTCACTCGACTCCATTCGCTGCGCCCGAGACCCGGCCCGATCGCTAGGATATCGGCCGACTGCAGTAGGTCGGCCGAAGCTGCGCCCGTACCGAGGCCGCGCACCATGAGCTCGGGGCAACCGGCGGCGACCGCTGTCGCCGATTCGGGTGCCACCCAGGCCGTCACGCGCCCTGCCCCCGCCCGCAACGCCGCCTCACCCGCGAGTCGTGCCGCACCCGGCATACCCTCACCCCCGCCGACCACGAGCACGTGGCCGAAATGCCCCTTGTGAGCATCGCGAGGACGCGACGGTAATCTCGTGGTCAGATTGCTTGGACTCAAAAGATTGAGCGTGGGCGAAACCGTCGTCGCATCAATTCCGAGATCCGCGAGCACCACCTCGCCCGCATGATCGGGCCCAGCGCCCAACCACAACCCGGCTTTTCTCGCGATGAATGTCACGGTCACCGCCGCATGCACGGCGACACCTCGCACCGCACCGGTGTCGGCACACAGACCCGAAGGCACATCCAGCGCGAGCACGGGTCGGTTCAATTTATTAGTGGCACGAATGATCTCGGCGAGATCGGCGCGCACCTCGGACTGCAGGCCGATTCCGAGCAAGGCATCCACGATGACATCAGCACCCGCCAATCGCTCGACGTCAAAGCGTCCTGCCCTCAGATTTTCGACGGGCGTACCGTCCTTCATGCATTGCGTCGCGGCGCGCGCTGCATCGGCTGTCAAGCGATCGATCGGCACCGCTGCGAGCACGCGTGGCGTGAGACCGGCCTCACGAGCGAGCTTCGCAAGGGCGTAGCCATCGCCGCCGTTATTTCCCCCACCGCACAACACGAGCAGATCACGGGCCACTGGCCATCGCGCACGCAGCTCTCGAAGCGCGGCAGATGCTGCGCGAAACATGAGTTGGGCGCCTTCGACACCTGAGACAACCGTCGACGTTTCAAGGGCCCGAACGTCTTCGACGCGGTAAAGTCCGGACGGTCTCCCGCGATGCCCACCGTACTCGTAATGTCCTGGGTTCATTCGGGTGTGGAGTATACGGTCGCCGATATACTCACCGCATGTCGCCCTCCGACTTGCATGCCTTTCGAAACGAACTGGATGCTCTCGCCTCCGGGCTCGGCTTTGCAGCGATCGGCATCGCCCATCTCGACCTCGCGGAAGATGAGACGCATCTGCTTCGCTGGCTCGCGGAAGGCCGGCACGGCGACATGCATTACATGGCGCGTCACGGCACACGGCGGTCGCGGCCCGCCGAGCTCAAGCCTGGAACCGTCTGCGCCATCAGCGTTCGACTCGATTACTGGCCAAGCGAAGCCACCAGCGCAGAGGCCGTACTCAACGCGCCCGATCTCGGCTATGTGTCTCGTTATGCACTCGGCCGCGATTACCACAAGATTTTGCGAAACGCCCTGCAAGACTTCGCCGACCGCATCGAAGCAAAGATCGGGGCGTTCGGCTACCGCGTATTCGTCGACTCCGGCCCCGTACTCGAGAAAGCGCTCGCGCGAAACGCCGGACTCGGCTGGATCGGCAAACACACCAACCTCATCTACCAAGATGCCGGGTCATGGTTTTTTTTGGGCGAAATCTACACCGACCTGCCGCTGCCCATCGATCCGCCCACGGGCGCGCATTGCGGCACTTGCGAGGCCTGCATTCCGGCCTGCCCCACGGGTGCAATCACGGCACCGTGGCAACTCGACGCGCGGCGCTGCATTTCCTATCTCACCATCGAGTTGCAGGGCGCGATCCCCGAACCCCTGCGACCCTTGATCGGCAACCGCATCTACGGCTGCGACGATTGCCAGCTCGTTTGCCCCTGGAATAAGTTCGCACGTGCTGCCTCACACCCCGATCTCAAAGCGGTTCGTCACAACCTAGATCAGACACCGCTCGTCGAGCTGTTTCTTTGGACCGCCGAAGAATTCGAGTCACGCCTGCGAGGCTCGGCAATCCGCCGTATCGGCCACGAGCGCTGGTTGCGTAACATCGCCGTCGCTCTCGGTAACGGAAGTCGCATAGGACCTGCCGCAGAGCGCGCTCGGACGGTGCTTCGTCAGCGCGCACAAGACGCTTCGCCGCTCGTTCGCGAGCACATCGAGTGGGCACTGGATCGACTGAATGAAGGGGCTCGAACCGAGCCGAACTAGAGACGGGTGCAGCGCTTGTTGTCGATCAGACGGGCTTTGCCGAGACGCGCCGAGCACAACACGATGAGATCGCTTTCTGAGATACCCGGTTTACGAAGGGTGTGAACGCTCGCCACCGTAAAGTAATCGACCGTGAATCCATCCTCTCGCAGGGCGGCCCGCGACTTCGACTCGAGCTGCATGATCTCTGACAGCGACCCCGCACCCATCTCGATCGCTTCGGCCACCTTACACAGCTCTTCGTAGATACGCGGCGCGAGTGGACGCTCGTCTTCGGTGAGGTATTGATTGCGCGAACTCATCGCAAGTCCGTCAGCCGTTCGAACCGAGGGAGCAGCCACGACGTTGATCGGCATCTTGAGCTCTTCGACCATCCGTCGAATGACGACGAGCTGCTGAAAATCTTTTTCGCCGAGCACGGCGACGTCCGGCTGCACGATGTTGAAGAGACGATTGGTCACGCTGACGAGCGCTTCGAAGTGACCCGGTCGAACGGCACCACAAAGGAGGTCGGTGTAACCCGGCACCTCGATGTGCACCGAGTTGAGCAATCCCTGCGGCTAGATCTCGTGCGGATCGGGCCGGTAGAGCAAATCGCAATTGACCGACTTGAGCAGCTGCTCGTCCCGCTCAGGCGTGCGCGGGTGATGGTCAAAATCGTCGTTTGGCCCGAACTGCATCGGACTCTCAAAGGCGCTGACGACGTAATGCCGGGTGACTTTTCGGGCCAGCCGACAAAGCCCCAAATGGCCATCGTGGAGATTGCCCATGGTCGGCACATAACCCACCTTACGGCCGGCCGGCCGCCACCCCTTAATCTTCTCCCGCACCTCGGCGATGGTCGTCGCTACCTGCATAATTATGGGATGTTAACCGAATTTCGGCCAAAGTGCGGCCGAATCAGGGTCAAATGACCGCGTGCCGAAGCGGGTTGAAGTAAAGCTTGCCCCGCTTCATGCGCCGAACGGCGCCCAGCAGCTCTTCGTAGTCGGCATCGTTGGCGGTCGGGTCGATGGCAGCCGCATTCACGATCAGCAGCGGAGCCGCCTCATAGTCGTGAAAAAATCGGGCGTAGGCCTCATTGAGCCGCTCGAGGTAGGCCCGCTCGATCAGCTGTTCAGCCTTGATGCCCCGACGACTGATGCGCTGCAGCAGTACATCCACCGGCGCCTGCAAAAAAATCACCAGGTCGGGCTTCGGAGGGTCGATCACCACCCGCGAATAGATTTGATCGTAGAGCCCAAACTCGGCTTCATCGAGCGTCACTCTCGCAAACAATCGGTCTTTCTCGAGCAGGTAGTCCGAGACCCGAATCGTCGAGAAGAGATCGTCCTGCCGAAACGCAGCGAGTTGCTGAACGCGCTGAAAAAGAAAATGCAGCTGAGCGGGCAAGGCCGCGCCCACCGGGTCTCGGTAAAAACGTTCAAGAAAAGGATTCGACTCTGCCTGCTCGAGAATGAGATCGGCCGAGAGTGTTTCGGCGAGTCGTCGCGCAAGCGAGGTTTTGCCGACGCCGATCGGGCCTTCGATGACGATGTAACGTTGGGGAACCGGTTCCGTCATGTTCAGTCGAGTCGCTCGATGCCTCGATCGGCCACTCGGGCCGCAAGCTCGGCCGCCCTGCCCATCATCGGGATCAGTAACTGCGGCGCGATGTCCCGAAGAGGATACAGAACGAAATCACGCTCCGGAATCCCGGGATGAGGCAGCGTCAGTTCATCAGTCGCGAGGATCGTGTCGCCGAACGTCAGCAGATCGAGGTCGATTTCTCTGGGACCCCACCGCGCACGCCCCTCAGCACGCCCGAGTTGGCGCTCGAGCGTTCGAAGTGCACGAAGGAAATCCAAGGGTGGGTGCCGCGTAATCACACCCGCTACGGCGTTGATGAACGCACCCTGCTCAACCGGCCCGAAGGGTACGGTACGGTAATGTGGGGATGTGGCGATGACCCGAGTGTCCGAGAATGAGCCGAGCGCCTCGATGGCGCGGCGAATGACACCCCGTGAGTCGCCGAGGTTGCTGCCGAGACCCACGTAGGCGGGCTGCCACAGAACGGGCTGCGACATCACCGTCCCGACGCTCAGCCGCCGCCCGGTCCGCCGCCGCCACGCCCTCGACGACGACCCCCACGGCGGCGTCGACTGTTGCGTCCGCCTGAGGAAGCGCGTCCCTCCCCGCCGCCCGTCCGCCCGATCGCTTCGCTCATCGTGGCGCGTTGCTCAGGGCTTGCAGTCTGCAACCTCGTCCACCACTCGACGACGGCCTTGTCTGCCATGCCGAACTCGGCGCGAAGTTGCAGTAAATCGAAGGCCGCGCGAAATCTTGGATGCTCGAGTGTGCGCAGCGCACGACGCCCTTTCGGCACCTCGAGGCGCGGCTGTAAGGCGAACATATCGCGCATCCCGAGAATGAAACGCCGGTGTACGGCGACTCGCGAATAGATGTCACGCACAGCAACATCCACTGCATCGAGAATGGTCGAGATCTCATGCCACTCGGCCTTCGGCCGTTTCTCGATGGCGAGTCCGATCGGTCCGTAAAGCAGCAGCGCGAAAAGAAATGACGGGGTCACCGGGCGATCGGCGCGAACACGCGCGTCGGTGTTGATCAAACCCTGAATCAGCATGCGTTCGGGCGCGCTTCCCGGGTGCTTGCGTGCGAATGCCGCCACGCCCGGGAGTAACTCGTCGAGCAATCCTCGCTCGAGCAGTACTCGATAACTCTCGGCGCCGTGACCCGTGAGGAATAATTTGAGTGTTTCGTCGAACAGACGCGCCGGCGGAACCCCTGCCAACAATCCGCTCAAATTCGCGATGGGCTCGGCAGTGGCGGGCTCGATCTCAAAACCAAGCTTGGCTTGAAAACGCGCGGCACGCAGCATGCGCACGGGGTCTTCGCGATAACGCGTCTCGGGATCACCGATGAGGCGCAGACGACGAGCTTTGACGTCCTCGAAGCCTTGGCAGTAATCCCAAACCGAGAAATCGGCGATGTTGTAGTAGAGGGCGTTACAGGTGAAGTCGCGGCGCCAGATGTCATCGTCGATGGTGCCGTAGACGTTATCGCGAAGAATGCGACCACTCTGATCGACGACACGCTCGAGTGACTCGTCGAAATCGTGAACGTCACGCGAGTCTTCGACCTCGATCGCCTCCTCGGCTTCGAGCGGCGCATCATCGAGCGATGCGTCTTCAAGCGAACCATCCTCTAGCGTGACATCCTCGGGCGGCAGCTCATCACCCTGGGGTGGTGCACCCGAGGCACGAAACGTCGCCACCTCAATGACCTCGCGGCCAAAGAAAACATGCGCGAGACGAAACCGACGTCCGACGAGACGGCAGTTTCTGAAGAGGCGTTTGACCTGCTCAGGCAAGGCGTTGGTCGCGACGTCGAAATCCTTGGGCTCGAGTCCGAGCGTGAGGTCGCGTACACAACCTCCGACGAGATAAGCCTCGAACCCAGCTTCTCGGAGACGATAGAGAACGCGAAGCGCCTCGGGGGCAATCTTCGAGCGCGAAATCGGATGCGAGTCGCGCGGGATGATACGAGCCAGGCGGGGAACGGCCTCAGACGAGGCGTGTGGGGAATTCAATGCTGTGATGTCCGCTGAGAAAAACAGGCCGCTTGAGCAATTGGGGCGGGCGCCTATAATACCGCGCCTTCCCGGCCTGTACTCCGGTACCCCGCTCCTTTCGTCTAGAGGCCCAGGACATAGCCCTCTCAAGGCTGTAACACGGGTTCGAATCCCGTAAGGAGCGCCATCCGACCATGGATCACAGTCGCCTCAAAGACATCCTCTCTAGCCCGAGCTATCGCCTTGCCGAAGACGATGGCGATTTCCTCGAGAGTGACCACGCGAGAGCCGTTCGGCTCGCCCTCGAGTTCGACCGCGCCGACACCTATTTACGCGCCTACGGTATCGAGAGCACGGTCGTCGCGTTCGGCAGCGCACGCATCCCCTCGCCAGAGACTCCCGGCGCAACGCTCGAGCAACGGCATTTTTACGAAGAGGCGCGTCGCTTCGGTTACGAGATCAGTCGTGGCGCCACGCACACGCCGGGCTGCCATCGACTGGTCGTGGCCACGGGCGGCGGGCCTGGCCTCATGGAGGCGGCGAATCGTGGCGCGAGTGAAGCCGGAGCACCGACCATCGGGTTCAACATCCGCCTGCCTCACGAACAGTTTCCGAACCCCTACATCACACCCGGCCTCGCATTTCAGTTTCGTTATTTTGCACTACGCAAGATGCATTTCATGTTCAGGGCGCGCGCACTCGTCGCACTACCCGGCGGATTCGGCACGCTCGATGAAGTCTATGAAGCGCTCAATTTGGTGGCGACGCGGACGATCTCTCCGATTCCGATCGTACTGGTGGGACGAAAATATTGGGACTCGGTGTTACCGCTCGATGCGTTAATTGCCGACGGATATGTTGCACCCGAAGATCGCCAGCTCGTTCATTACACCGAGTCGGGTGCCGACGCCGCGCAGTATGTGCTTGCGCACTGCGGCTGCGCCGACGAACCGACGACTTAAGTCAGCGCGGTGCCATTCGAATGGCACCGTCGAGCCGCACGCAGGCACCATTGAGATAGCCGATCTCGATCATCGAAACCGCGAGCGCGGCATATTCCTCGGGTAAACCGAGCCGCTTGGGGTGCGGTACGGTCGCCGCCAACGCGTCGGTGACTTTCGCCGGCAAGCCCGCGAGCAGCGGCGTCGCAAAGATTCCCGGCAGAATCGTGTTCACGCGAATGGCCTCGTTCATGAGGTCGCGCGCGATCGGCAAGGTCATCCCCGAAATCGCTGCCTTCGACGCCGAGTATGCCGCCTGACCGATCTGACCATCTTCGGCCGCGACCGATGACGTGTTGATGATTGCCCCGCGATCACCCTCGGGTAGCACGGGCAGCGCAAGCATCCCCGCTGCGGACTTGGCGATGCAGCGAAACGTACCGATCAAATTGATTTGGATCGCACGCTCGAAGTCGGCCATCGGGAAGTGTCGTGCCTCACCGCTCTCGCGATCACGAAACGCCGTCTTGAAGCCATTGGCGATGCCGGCGCAGTTTACGAGGATGCGCTCCTGGCCGTGAGCCGCCCGAGCTTTTGCAAAACCCTCATCGACGCTCAGGTCATTCGTCACGTCGACTTTGCAAAAGAGACCTTTGATACCGCGCGCGACCGTCTCACCGCGCTCGACCGACAGATCGAAGATGGCAACGCGAACACCGCGTGCGGCGAGCGCACGCGCCGTCGCCTCACCCAAGCCGGAGGCGGCGCCCGTCACGACGGCAGAGAGGGAAGAGTCGAGTTTCATGTTGGGCGAACCTTTGAATCAGTACGAGCGCGGCAAGCCAAGCTCGTGCTCGGCGATGTAAGACAGGATGAGATTCGTCGAGATCGGCGCCACCTGATACAGCCTCGTCTCGCGAAACTTTCGCTCGACATCGTACTCGGCTGCAAACCCGAACCCACCATGGGTCTGCAAACAAGCGTTACCCGCTTCCCAAGAGGCCTTGGCTGCGAGGTACTTGGCCATATTGGCCTCGGCACCACAGGGCTGTTTGGCATCGTAGAGCTCACAAGCCTTGAATCGCATGAGGCTCGCGGCCTCGGTCTCGATATAACTCTCGGCGATCGGAAACTGCACGCCCTGGTTCTTGCCGATCGGTCGATCGAACACGACGCGCTCATTGGCGTACTTCGTCGCACGTTCGACGAACCAGTAGGCATCGCCGATGCACTCGGCAGCGATGAGTACTCGCTCGGCGTTGAGCCCGTCGAGGATGTATTTGAAGCCCTTACCCTCCTCGCCGATGAGATGACTCGTCGGGATCTCGAGATGGTCGAAGAAGAGTTCATTGGTCTCGTGATTGACCATGTTCGGGATGGGCCGTAGCGACATCCCCTTGCCGAGGGCCTCTCGAACATCAACGAGGAACACCGAGAGTCCCTCGGACTTGCGCTGTACCTCGGCCAGCGGCGTGGTGCGCGCGAGCAGCACGATGAGATCGGAGTGCTGCACTCGCGAGATCCATACCTTCTGCCCATTGATGACGTAGCGGTCGCCTTTGCGGACGGCCGTCGTCTTGAGCCGCGTGGTGTCGGTGCCCGTCGTCGGCTCGGTGACCGCCATCGACTGCATGCGAAGTTCGCCCGCGGCAATCTTCGGCAAGAACTCGCGACGCTGCGCCTCGCTGCCATGACGGACGAGCACGTTCATGACGTACATCTGCCCATGACACGCACCCGAGTTACCCCCCGAGCGATTGATTTCTTCCATGATCACCGAAGCCTCGGCAAGCGAGAGGCCCGATCCGCCGTACTCTTGCGGAATGAGCGCTGCGAGCCAGCCCGCTTCGGTCAATGCGTCGACGAACTCGACGGGATAACCGCGCTCGGCATCGACCTTGCGAAAGTACTCATCCGGAAATTGCGCACAGAGCGCGCGCACCGCGGAGCGGATTTCGGCAAAAGGATCGTTAGCTGACTTCGACATGGATCATCCCCCTGCCGCAAGGATACCGCGTGCCTCGAGCAAGGCGAGCACCCGCTCGGCGGCCTCGTCCGCCGTGCAATCGACCGTGTTGATTCGCAGCTCGGGGGACTGCGGCGCCTCATAGGGCGCGTCGATGCCGGTGAAGTTTTTGAGTTCTCCTCGGCGTACCTTGCGGTAGAGCCCCTTGGCATCCCTCGCCTCGGCGACCTCGAGCGGCGTGTCGACATACACTTCGATGAACTCTCCCTCTTCGAGCAGCTGCCGCGCCATGTCGCGCTCGGCTCGATACGGAGAAATGAACGCCGTCAGCACGATGAGACCCGAGTCGACCAGGAGCTTGGCGACCTCGGCGATACGGCGAATATTCTCGACGCGATCGGCAGCCGTGAATCCGAGGTCTCTGTTGAGACCGTGACGGACGTTATCGCCGTCGAGCAGATAACTGTGACATCCCCTAGCGAGCAACCTCTGCTCGAGCGCATTGGCGATGGTGGATTTGCCTGATCCCGATAACCCCGTGAACCACACCACGACGGGCTTTTGTCGCTTGAGCGCCGCGCGCGTCGCTTTATCAACGCTCACCACCTGTCGATGAATGTTTCGAGAGCGACGCAAGGCGAATCGGATCATGCCCGCCCCAACCGTCGCGTGACTCAGGCGATCGATCACGACGAATCCACCCATCGCTCGATCGAGCTCATAGGGCTCAAACGCCACGGGCTGATCGAGCGCTACGTTACAGGTTCCGATTTCATTGAGCTCGAGCTGTCGCGCTGCGAGCAACTCGAGCGTGTTCACGTTGACCTTATGCTTGGGCGTAGAGAACACGGCACCCATCGTTCGCGCGCCGATCTTGAGCAGATAAGACCGGCCAGACAGCATCGGCTCGTCACCGAGCCAAACTAGCGTCGTTTCAAACTGATCAGCGATCTCGGCGGGGTCGGTTGCGGCGCTGATGACGTCGCCTCGCATCACATCAACGTCATCGGTCAGCGTAACCGTGATCGACCGCCCTGCCGCCGCCTCGACGAGATCGCCGTCAGCAGTCACGATGCGCGCGATCTGAGTTTGACGACCCGAGGGCTGGATCCGAACCCGATCACCGACACGCAGCACACCGCTCGTGACCAGACCACTGTAGCCACGAAAATCAGGCGATGGCCGATTGACCCACTGCACGGGCAGTCGCAGAGATCGATCGATTTGTTGCGACACCTCGATCTCGACGGTCTCGAGATGACTCAGGAGTGTCGGACCGCGATACCACCGCATCCGCGCGCCATGGGTGACGACGTTGTCACCGCCAAGCGCCGAGATCGGAATGGCGATGATCTCGGTCAACCCGATACGCTGCGCGAACTCGCGGTAGTCGGCAACGATGCGATCGAAGTCATCTTGCGAGTAGTCGACGAGGTCCATCTTGTTGACGGCCAACACGACGCGTCGGATACCCATCAAAGAAACCAGATAGGAATGACGGCGGGTTTGCGTGAGCACGCCTTTACGCGCATCGACGAGAATCAACGCGAGCTCGGCCGTGGAGGCGCCGGTCACCATGTTGCGCGTGTACTGCTCGTGCCCAGGCGTGTCGGCCACGATGAACTTCCGCCGCGGCGTACTGAAAAACCGGTAAGCCACGTCGATCGTGATGCCTTGTTCGCGCTCTGCCGAGAGCCCATCGACGAGCAGTGCGAAGTCGATGGCCTCGCCTTGCGTCCCCCACTTTTTGCTGTCGGCTTCGAGTGCAGCGAGTTGATCGTCGAGCACCTGACGAGACTCGTAGAGTAAACGACCGATCAGCGTGCTCTTGCCATCATCGACGCTGCCGCAGGTAATGAAGCGCAGAAGATCGGACATCAGAAGTACCCCTCTCGCTTCTTGCGCTCCATCGACGCGGGCCCATCATGGTCGATCAAACGACCTTGACGCTCGCTGTATGTCGATTGCCGCATTTCTTCGATGATGTCGGGCAGCGTCTCTGCCGCGCTTTCGATGGCTCCGGAGAGCGGATAACAACCGAGCGTGCGAAATCTCACCTTACGCATGACCGGGACTTCTCCCGGCTGCAAGGGGAATCGCGCATCGTCCACCATGATGAGCATGCCGTGACGCTCGACGACCGGACGCTCTTTTGCGAAATACAGCGGGACGATCGGAATGTTTTCGAGCCCGATGTACTGCCACACGTCGAGCTCGGTCCAGTTTGACAACGGAAATACGCGGATCGACTCACCGGGCGCCTTGCGAGCGTTATAGAGATTCCAGAGCTCGGGCCGCTGGCTGCGTGGATCCCAACGATGATGCGCGTTGCGAAACGAGAAGACGCGCTCTTTGGCACGTGACTTTTCTTCGTCGCGACGCGCGCCACCAAATGCCGCGTCGAACCCATGCTCATCGAGTGCCTGTCGCAGACCTTCAGTGTTCCATTGATCGGCATGTACCTGCGAGCCGTGGGTGAACGGATTGATCCCAAGACGAACGGCCTCCGGGTTGCGATGTACGATGAGCCGAAGACCATACTCGCGCGCAACCCTCTCGCGCATGTCGTACATCTCGCGAAACTCCCAGGTGCTGTCGATGTGCAGCAAAGGACAAGGCAGCGGCGACGGAAAGAACGCTTTGCGCGCGACATGCAGCATCGCCGCGCTGTCCTTACCGCCGGTGTAAAGCAGTACAGGCCGCTCGGTCTCCGCGATCACCTCGCGCATGATGTGGATGCTCTCAGCTTCGAGTTGCTGCAGGTGAGGAAACTCATCCCTCTTCGCTGAGGGTCGCACTACCGGAATCGCTATCGGACCCGGACCGCGCGGAGCACCCATGAGTTGCACGCTCGAGTGCTGGGCCGCCCACTCGCGAACCTCGGGTCGTGCTACGTCGATGCCGTGCAACAACACGCCGCGCGTCTTCGGCCAAGCCTCGATCACACGATCGAGAAACGACAGCCAACTTTCGAGACGAAACGGTTCGATGAGAGGCCGCCACGCCACCTGACCGCGCAAGGTTTGCGCGACGAGCACACGCGCGGATGCGCCGATCTTGCACTCACCACACCACAAGATCTCGCCGGGTACTCGACGCGTTTCTTTGATGAGCGACACGACAACGTTGGCTCGCCAATCTGCCATCGTACGATCGGCCGCTGCGGACTCGGCGAGCGTCGGCAATCCGAGCCCCGCGCGCGTCAGCAATCGAGAGAGGGCGCGACCCTCAAGCGTCACACCAAAGATTTGATGCACCTCACGTGCAACCGCCTCGGCAGTCCACAGCGAATCGTCGCCCACGGGCGCCGCGGTCGAAAATCGGTTGACGAGCGCGGCTTCATCCTCGGCACGAAGCACTCGCCTCGCCCCGACGGGACGCCCTCGGCGACGCTGATCGAGCGCCTCCCAGCCGCCTTCCGAAAACACTCGGGCGGCCTCGATGATGGTCGGTGCACTGAGACCTGTCTCGGCGCGAACCTCGGCCAGGGTCCGCCCGGCCAGGCGCATTTCGACCGCGCGGCGTCGACGCTCGACGAGTGAGACGGATGGAGTCTTGGGCATTGATGAGATAACCTGTTGTCCCAATTGGTGAATTTTATGTCTATTAATTATTTAATCAAGGGTCTAGAAAAATACATCGTCGACCCTGTGTTTTTGGAAGCAGTGGTCGGTATCACTCGGAACGCCGGTCGGGTCGTGGCTGAGGTTTACGCCACGGACTTCGCCGTATCCGCCAAACCTGATGCCTCACCGGTCACGGTCGCCGACGAACGAGCGGAAGCCGTCATCGTGGCGGGTCTCTCAGCCCTGACCCCCGACCTACCCGTCGTGGCCGAGGAATCCGTTGCTGCAGGACGTATCCCGACCGTCGATGCGGCGCGAGATGCGTTTTGGCTTGTTGACCCTCTCGACGGGACCCGAGAGTTCGTCAGCCGCAATGGCGAGTTCACAGTCAATATCGCCCTCATTCAGGCGGGTGAACCCGTTCTCGGGGTCGTACTCGCACCGGCCCTCGACAGCCTTTACGCGGGCGCTAAAGGCCTGGGCGCCTTCAAAGAGCAGAGCGGCCGTCGTCTCGCCATCGCTTGCCGCAGACCACCCGCAGAGGGGCTCGCAGTCGTGGAGAGTCGGTCGCACGGCGACGGCACAGCACTCGATGCCTGGCTACAGCAGCTCGCGCGACCCATCGCCTCGCGAGTGAAAGCAGGCTCATCGCTCAAGCTCTGCGTACTCGCTGAGGGTGGCGTCGATCTCTACCCTCGCCTCGGGCGAACCATGGAATGGGATATCGCCGCGGGCCATGCGGTCTTGGCCGCGGCCGGCGGACGCGTGACGAGGCTCGATGACCGGCAAGCGCTTCGCTATGGAAAATCGGGGTTCGAGAACCCGGGGTTCGTCGCGGAGGGGTTGTGAGAGGGTTGGTGGGTCCTGCGCGATTCGAACGCGCGACCAACTGGTTAAAAGCCAGCTGCTCTACCGGCTGAGCTAAGGACCCGTACCCGTCGAGAGGGCGGGAATTCTACACATATCGCGTCGGATCCGGCACACCGGCCGAGACGAAACCTTCCCGACGCAACCGACAACTGTCGCAACGCCCGCAGGCTCGCCCTTCCGAGTCAGCCTGATAACAGGAAACCGTGAGGGAAAAATCGACTCCGAGTCGATGGCCTTGTCGAATGATGTCGGCCTTCGAAAGCCGAACCAAGGGTGCCTCGACGCGGATGGCCGCGCCCTCGATGCCCACCCGCGTCCCGAGACGCGCCGCCTCCGCAAAGGCCGCGATGAACTCCGGACGGCAATCGGGATAGCCCGAATAATCGACGGCATTCACGCCAATGAAAATAGCCTCGGCACCCAGCACCTCGGCCCATCCGAGCGCCAAAGAGAGCATCAAAGTGTTGCGCGCCGGAACATAAGTGACGGGTATTCCCGCAACGGGGGATGTCGGCACTGCGATCGAAGAATCGGTGAGCGCCGAGCCGCCGATGCCCGTGAGCTCGACGCCCATGATGCGATGCTCGCGCGCACCGAGTGTCGTCGCCACGCGAGCCGCGGCGGCAAGTTCAGCCGAGTGTCGCTGTCCGTAATGCACAGAGAGCGCATAAGCGTCATAGCCCTGCTCGATCGACATAGCGAGGACGGTGGCGGAGTCGAGCCCCCCTGAGAGCAAGACCACGGCTCTCGGTTTCGAGACCGACGAAAACTGCGATGTGGTGTTCATCGTCCGGGTACGTCGCCCCAAAGATATTTATGGAGCTGAACCTGAAACCGCACCGGTAATCGGTCTTCGAGAATCCAGTCGGCCAAGTCACGCGCGGGTAACTCAGCATGGCTCGGCGAGAACAACACCGTACAGCGTTCGGAGAGTGCTCGCTCACGCAACTGCGAACGACTCCACTCGTAATCGGTGCGATCAGCGATCACAAATTTGATGAGGTCTTTGGGCTGTAGTCGCTCGAGTTCATCGTAGCGATTGCGCGCCGCTTCGCCGGAGGCTGGCGTCTTGATATCGACCACCTTCACGACGCGCGGATCGACCCGCTCGAGCGGCATCGCGCCGCTGGTTTCGAGCGATACGCGATACCCCTCATCACAGAGTGCCGTCATCAAGTCAAAGACCGCAGGCTGTGCCAACGGCTCGCCACCGGTCACGCAGACGTGAGTGGCCTCGAGCTCTTTGACGCGAGAAAGAATGTCAGCGAGCGTCCACCACTGACCGCCATGAAACGCATAGGCGGTGTCACAGTATTTACACCGCAGCGGGCAGCCTGTGAGCCGAACGAAAATCGTCGGGATGCCGACGGAGTCCGCCTCGCCTTGCAGCGAACGGAAGATTTCCGTGAGCTTGAGCCGACTCGCGTTCAAAGTATTGTTTAGCGCAGGCGGCCGAGTTGCTCGCGCGCCGTGCGCGCCGCCTCGTTTTGCGGATATCTTCGTAGCACTTCGTTGAACGAGGCGCGGGCTGCGTCGTTACGGCCAAGACTCAATTCCGAAAGCCCCTTCTTGAGCAGCGCATCAGGGGCCTTCGACGAATCAGGCGAGCGGCTACCGACTGATGCAAAGGCATCGATGGCCTTGGTGTAATCACGCGTGACGTAGTAAGTCTGTCCCAGCCAGTACTGCGCGTTGTCGGCGAGCGGGTGCGTCGGAAACTGCGCCACAAACCCGCGCATTCCCGAGATCGCTTCGGGATAGTTCGCTGCCTTGAGGGCGTCGAAGGCCCGACCGTACAACACCTCGGGGCTTTCGGTCGGTACGGGCGCTGCGGTTGATGCCGGAGCGGACGAAGCCGTCGGTGCAGTCGGAGTCGTCGGCCCCGCAGGCGACATCAAGGCCACACTCCCCGTCTCGCCTGCATCGATAGGCGGCTCGCCGGGGATCGGCGCCACGGCAGACGGCAACGTCGGCGCCACGATCACTGCAGCGAGACGAGCTTCGATCGCCGCGATACGACGATCGAAATCAGTCGCAAGGTCAGCTTGCTGCTTACGTCGGTCTTCGTTCTCTCGCTGCAGAATGTCGAGGTCACCTCTCAGGGCCCGGGCTTCGGCCTCGAGCGCATCGAGACGCTGCGATAACTCGACGAGCGCCTGACCCCGCACCGCCTCTTGCAACTGCGTCACCTGCGACTCAAGACTCGCAAGTCGCTCTCGCGTCGATTGCGCGTGAGCCGGCAGGACCCACAACGCAAGCGACGCTGCTACAAGACACGCGCGAAGCACGTGAATCAGCCTCCAGCGACGTAGACGATTTCGACGCGGCGATTACGCGAATAGGCAGACTCATCCTCGCCGGCAACGGCGGGACGCTCTTCACCATAGCTCACCGTGCTGAGCCGTGTGTCGGCGACACCTTGAAGACCGAGCACTCGTCGAACGGCCTGTGCACGACGCTCGCTGAGACCAATGTTGTACTCGCGAGTGCCTCGCTCGTCAGTGTGACCTTCGAGACGCACCCGCAAACCCGGGCGGCTACCCAGAAACTGAGCATGCGCGGCGAGCAAGGTTTGGTCATCAGTGCTGATCGCGTCGCTGTCGAAAGCAAAGTAGATAATCGTGCGATTAGCCAGGTCGGGCGGAAGCGCCACGGTGGTTTCGCTCGATGCGCCGACTTCACCCGCCGAGACGGGTCCGGCTGAGTCGTCCGGCTGAGCGATGGCTGAGGCGTCCGATTTGTTAGCGAGATCGGCACCCGATTCTTGCTTCACTGGAGGCGCCGACTTACAGGCGGCGAGTAATCCGAGTAGAGCCAGAACAGCAATCAGCTTTTTCATCTTCTTAAAACTCCTAAACATGAGGGATGATTATTGCACGGCCACAGCGTCTGGCAGGAAGGGCCCCCAAGCAGGCTCACGGACCTCGCCGCGGTCTGCAGCGAGCCGTTGCGCGATGAGGCCATCGGCGCTCACCGTCGCGAGCACGCCCTGGCCGCGTTCTCTCGAGGCGTACACGATCGTGCCGCCATCAGGCGAGAAATAGGGTGACTCATCCTGTCGGCTCTTCGACAGGACGCGAACATTTCCGTTCCCTAGGTCTTGCACAGCGATTCGATACGCGCCCTCTTCTCGGGTCACCATCGCAAGCAAGCGCCCATTAGGGCTTACCCTAGGTCTAGCGTTGTACGCGCCCGCAAAAGTGATTCGTTGAGGCCGCGAACCGGGCTCGATATTCACGCGATAAATCTGTGGGCCGCCCGCGCGGTCCGAGGTGAAATACACCTGCGTCCCATCGGGCGACCACTCAGGCTCCGTATCGATCGCAGGATGATCCGTCAGCCGAGTCAGCGCGCCCGAGGCGATATCGAGTAAGTAGACGTCGAGGTTACCACCTGAGGACGACAGCGTAAGAGCCAATCGACTGCCATCGGGTGACCACGTCGGCGCGTTGTTGACCCCCGCCCGCGATGACACGCGGCGACGCTCGGCGGTCCGTACACGCTGCACGTAAACCGACGCAGAACGCGTCTCGAATGACACGTACGCCAGCCACTCTCCATCCGGCGACCAAGCAGGCGACATCAAAGGAAGTCGCGACTTCAAAATAACCTTGGCATTTTCGCCATCGGAGTCGGCGACGATGAGCTGGTAGCGCTGCGACGGCGGTTGCCCATCGACCGAGACGTAAGCGATGCGAGTTGCAAACGCGCTTCGCGCTCCGATGATTTTTTGGTAGAGCCGGTCGCTGATGCGATGCGCAGCGTTACGCCAGGCCGCCGGCGAAGCGCTGATACGCTCGATTAGCAAACGCTGGCCCGTCAGCAGATTGAGCAGCTCGAAGTCGATCGTGGTGCGTCCGTCCGCCCCAACGCTCGTACGACCCGTGACCAAATAGTCGGATACCGTACGTTCGCCCACGAGAAAACGCCCGCTGCGCGCGAGGTTACGACGAATCAACTCAGCCGAGCGCTGCGGATCCGCCGAAAAATTTTCGATGGCGATAGGGATCGGCGCCGTGACTCCAGAGGTGATGTCGACCTGCAGCTGAGCTTCGGCGACCGGAGGCGCGGAAAGACCGACCAGGGCGACGCACAACATCGCCCATGCACCACTCGCTAATTTTTTGATGTCAATCATTGGGTCTGAATCTCAGCTCGATGTTGCGCTCGAAGAGCGAGGGCTCCGGCGGCGGTGGCAGCGGTGACGCACGGAACACGGCCGCTTCGAGCGACTGTCGTACCGCCTCGTCGCCATTGCATTCTTTGACCTCAGCCCGGATCACCGTTCCGCCTGCTGCCTGAATCACCGAAACCCGACAATCGAGACCCGCCTGCGCTGAAGGTGGTCGTATCCACGCGCGCTGTACTCGCGCCTGAATGGCTGCTGCCCATTGCGCAGAAAGCGACGCCGCGCGAGCCGCAGCAACTCGCCGCGCCTCGGCCGCTTGGGTTGCCGCAAGCTCCTCGGTGAGCGCCCGCTGCAAAGCAGCTTCGCGCTCAGCTCGAATGCGGGCATCTTCCTGACGACGCCGATCTTCGGCCTCGAGCTCGTCTTTCATTCGGCGTGCTTCAGCCTCGCGGCGTGCTTGCTCTTGGACACGCGCTCGCTCCTCCAGACGAGCCCTCTCCGCCTTCAGCGTCGCATCCTTACGCGCCTGAGTCTCTTTGCGAATCTGAGCCTCCTTGAGTGCCTGCACTTCTTTCTCGCGTCTGGCGTTTTCGACCGGCGCCGGCCTGGGAGGTTCCGGCTCGGGCTCCAGCGCCGACTCGGGAGTCGGCTCTGGCTCTACTTTCTTTGGTGGCGCACGTCGTGCGAGTCGAGCGAGCTCGTTGGCATCGACCGCCACAGCCTCGATCGCCATCACCTGCGGCACCTCAGACTCGGTGCGCCAGTTCTGAAGGCCCAACACGACAATCACCCCGACCAACGCCGCATGAAGCGCAATCGACAAAAAATAGGGGCGAAGTCGCGACGTCACGCCCGACATGGAGCCCTCAACGTCCACCTCGGACGGTCACCGGATCCGTCAAGAAGCCGACCTTCTTCGCGCCTGCGCTTTGAAGCAACACCATCGCTTCGACGACGCGACCATAGGGCACTTCGCGATCGCCTTTGACAAAGACCGGCACCCCCGGGGCGCCACGCAGCACCGCTGCGACGCGCGCCTGCAGCAACGTATCTTCGAGCGGCTGAGAAGGATCATCCCCTTCATTGAGATAAAGTCGTCCTTGACGATCAACGGACACGACCAGCGGCGGCCGGTCCTGCAGATCCGCGGGGTCGATCGCCTGCGCGGCGGCATCAGGCAAATCGACCTTGATGCCCTGCGTGAGCAACGGCGCCGTGACCATGAAAATGATGAGCAGTACCAGCATCACGTCGATGTAGGGCACGACGTTGATCTCACTCATGGGTTTTCGACTTCGACCCGGTTGCGGCATGGCGCGGTCCTATCTCAGCCTGCATCACGCGTCGCATGACGCTGCAAGATAGTCGAGAACTCTTCCATGAACGCGTCGTAGCGAGCTTCGATCCGCCAGACTTGATCCGCGAACCGGTTGTAGGCGACAACCGCCGGAATCGCGGCAAACAGCCCAATAGCGGTGGCGACGAGCGCCTCGGCGATGCCCGGCGCAACCGTTGCCAGCGTCGCCTGCTGCACGGAGCCGAGCCCCACAAAGGCGTGCATGATGCCCCACACCGTGCCGAAGAGGCCCACGTACGGACTTGTCGACCCCACCGTCGCCAGCGTCGATAAACTCTTCTCGAGATACTCGATTTCTTTGATCTGCTGCGCCTTCATCGCCCGACGCGCACCTTCGAGCAACAAATCGACGGCGCTTTCGCCCTGCTGGCGCAAACGGGCGAATTCGCGAAACCCCGTACGGAAGATACTGTCGATGCCTATGGGGTTACCTCGGGCCTCGATACTCTTATAAAGATTGGAGAGATCGCCGCCCGACCAAAAGTCGCGCTCGAATCTCGCTAAATCGTCCTTGGCCCGACCGAGCACCGATCTTTTTTTGAAAATGATGCTCCAGGAGTAGATCGAGGCCATCACCAGCATGAGCATCACGGCCTGCACGATGATCGTGGCCTCGAGAATGAGCTTCAGAATGGACAGGTCGTTCACGACAGGTACTCCCCAATGCGACGCGGCCGCAAACTTTTTTCATCTACACACACGACTCGGACCCGCGCTTCGACGAGCAGTTCCCGAACACCCTTTTTGAGCGGATCACTCCCCTCACCCGATTCACGCCAAATTTTTTGGTCGAACATCGCGGTGGTGCGTCCCTCAGGTTGCATGTCGCAGGTCACGACAAGCGCATCGTCGAGTCGCGCTGCGGCCTTGTAGTCGATGGAAAGTCCGAGAACCATGAACTGCACGCCCCGAGTGGCCGCGAGTTCCCGCTGGGCGATCCCTCGACTTCGGAGCCACTCCGTTCGGCTCCGCTCTAGAAACCGAAGATAATTAGCGTAATAGACAACACCGCCGGCGTCGGTGTCTTCCCAATACACGCGTATGGGCCACTCGAACGCGCTCAAGTGTCCTCCTCGAAAAGTGGCATCACGCCCGTCGGTCGCTGCGGAGGCGCCAGGCCAAAGTGCAGATAAGCCGCGCGCGTCGCGATGCGCCCTCGGGCGGTACGCATCAAAAATCCTTGCTGAATGAGAAAGGGCTCGATCACGTCTTCGAGCGTGCCGCGCTCCTCACCGATGGCGGCTGCCAGACTGTCGATGCCGACCGGACCCCCATCGAACTTCTCGATGATGGTCGTCAACAACTTTCGATCGAGCATGTCGAATCCAACCGGATCCACCTCGAGCAGATCGAGCGCCGCGACGGCGAGCGCCGACGTGATGGTTCCGTCGCCCTTGACCTGCGCGTAGTCACGCGCGCGTCGCAGCAAGCGATTAGCGATACGCGGCGTGCCGCGCGAGCGCTCCGCGATACGTAATGCGCCCTCGGGATCGAGCGGCACACCCAGAATTCCGGCCGAGCGTTGCACGACACTCTTGAGGTCTTGCACGTCGTAAAACTCGAGTCGCTGTACGATTCCGAATCGATCGCGCAGCGGCGAAGTTAAAAGTCCTGCACGGGTCGTCGCACCCACCAAGGTGAACGGCGGCAACGATAGTTTGATGGATCGTGCTGCCGGACCTTCGCCAATCATGATGTCGAGTTGGTAATCCTCCATCGCGGGATAAAGGACCTCCTCGACGATCGGCGAGAGGCGATGGATTTCATCTACGAACAACACGTCGCGCGGCTGCAAATTGGTGAGGATCGCTGCGAGATCACCGGGACGCTCGAGCACGGGACCGGACGTCTGCCGCAGACTGACACCGAGCTCAGTGGCAAGGATATTGGCGAGTGACGTCTTGCCAAGACCGGGCGGCCCAAAGATCAACACGTGATCGAGCGCCTCAGACCGCGCACGCGCTGCACCCACGAAAATCTCGAGCTGCTCTTTGACGGGACGTTGTCCGACGAAGTCCGCAAGACGCTTCGGACGTATCGCCCGATCGATCGCCTCTTCCTCGCGGCCACCCTCGGCACTCACGATGCGTTCGGTCATCGGAGCGCCCCCTGTAACGCACGACGGATGAGTTCTTCGGTGCCTTCGATGCCCGAGCCGGTCGCCGCTTTGATGAGCCGAGTGGCTTCGGCGGGTTTGTAGCCGAGCGCCACGAGCGCCGCGAAGGCCTCGCCCTCCGCGCCCCCGGCCGAGGCTTCTGCAGGTAACGTGATACCGAGTTGATCGGCGGAGAGTCGATCTCGCATCTCGATGACAAGTCGCTCGGCGGTTTTGCGGCCCACGCCCGGAATCTTGGTGAGTGCCGTCACGTCATTGGACGTGACGCACGTGGCGAAACCCTCGGCCGTCGTACCCGAGAGAATGGCCAACGCGATCTTCGGACCCACTCCCGATACTTTGAGCAAGTTGCGAAACAGATGTCGCTCGGCCACCGTCGCGAATCCATAAAGGATATGCGCGTCTTCTCGTACGACGAGATGCGTCAACAACCGCACCTCCTCACCCACGGCCGGTAGTCCATAGAACGTCGACATCGGTGCTTCGAGCTCATAGCCGACGCCACCGACTTCGATGAGCAACTGCGGCGGTGCCTTGACCGCGATGCGACCCCGCAGTGAGCCGATCATCCGGCGACTCCCTGATGACCCGCGATGAGACTGGCAAGCTTGCGCTGTTGCGCGTGGCAGAGCGCAACCGCCAGCGCATCGGCCGCGTCTGAGGTGAGACGACCCTCCACGTTGAGCAGCGTACGCATCATGTGAGCGACCTGAAGCTTATCGGCACCACCGAACCCCACTGTCGCGAGCTTGATGGCTCGTGGCGCGTACTCAGCAATCTCAAACTCGCCGAGCGCTGACAACGCGGCGCCACGTGCTTGCCCGAGCTTGAGCGCACTATCGATGTTGCGATTGACGAACACTTTTTCGATGGCGACTTCTCCAGGTGAGTGTTCGAGCACGAGCGCACGTACGCCTTCATGAATTCGGGCGAGCCGTACGGCCATCGGCAATCCGTCGACCTCGATACGTCCATGCGTCACGCATCGACAATCGGGACCCCTGACATCGATGATGCCGTAGCCAAGCCGACGCGATCCCGGGTCGATTCCGAGAATGCGGCAGTTCTGCGAAACGAGAGTCGTCGGGGCCTCGACCGAGCCGGAGGACGCCGGATCGTAGCTACGCCAAGACTTGGACCGATATCGCGCCATGCGCTCGCAACCCCGAGGATGCGCTGTAAAGCGACCGGCCTATGATAGCTGGAAACCCTCAGCGATTCGGCATGTCGATGGCGCGCTTGTCGGCCGCAAGAGCGGCCTCATGCAGCGCCTCAGACAAGGTCGGGTGTGCGTGGATCGTGCGCTGCAGATCCTCGGCGCTCGCCGAGTACTCCATCGCGAGCACCGCCTCAGCGATGAGCTCGCCCGCCATCGGGCCGATGATGTGTACGCCCAGAATCTGGTCGTCGTCCTTGGCGGCGATCAACTTAGCAAAACCCTGGCTGGCCTCCATGGCCCGCGCGCGACCGCTCGCGAGGAACGGAAAGCTGCCAACCTTATACGGCCGACCACTCGCCTTGACCTGCTCCTCGGTCTGGCCGACCCACGCGATCTCCGGCGCCGTGTAAATCACCGAGGGAATCGTCTGGTAGTTCACGTGGGCATAGAGACCGGCGATACGGTCCGCGACCGCAACGCCCTCTTCCTTACCTTTGTGGGCCAGCATCGGACCGCGAACGCAGTCTCCGACCGCCCACACGTTCTCGATGCCGGTGTGGCAATGATCGTCCACTTTGATGAACCCTCGCTCGTCGATGACAACCCCCGTGCCTTCACCGAGCAGATTGGCCGTATGCGGCCGTCGCCCGATACAGACAACGAGCTTGTCGACGGTCAGCGAGTGCGAGGCGCCGGCCTCGTCGATGTAGCTGACCTGCACCTCGCCCTTGACGACCGTCGCACCGGACACCTTGGCTCCGAGTCGGACGTCGAGACCCTGTTTCTTGAAGTGCTTCATCGCCTCTTTGGCAAGCTGCTGATCGGCCATGGCGAGAAAACTCGGCATGGCTTCGAGTACGGTGACATCGGCGCCGAGTCGACGCCACACGCTGCCGAGTTCGAGCCCGATCACCCCCGCACCGATCACCCCGAGGCGTTTCGGGACGGCGTCGAATTCGAGCGCCCCCCAACTGTCGACGATGTGCTGTCCGTCGAAAGCCGCCGTCTTGAGTGGCGTCGGATGGGACCCGCTCGCGAGCACCACATGCTTGGCGGAAAACGTCTTGACGCTACCGTCGTGGGCCGTGAACTCCACTTTGCGACCCGCGAGCAACTTGCCGTGCCCCTGCATCGCCGTGACACCCGCGGCTTTCAGCAACTGCACGATACCTCCCGTCATGTTCTTCACGATGCCGGCCTTGCGCTTCTGCATCGCTGCGATATCCATGGCGACCGGACCCGTCTTGATTCCGTGCGAGGCGAACTCGACCTGCGCGCGATGGAATAGCTCGGAGGACTCGAGCAAGGCCTTGGATGGAATACAGCCCGCATTGAGGCAGGTGCCTCCGAAAGTGGCGCTACCGTCGTAATTCTTCCATTCGTCGATGCAGGCGACCTTGAGTCCGTTCTGTCCCGCACGGATCGCAGCCGGGTAACCGGCGGGACCGCCGCCGATGACGATGACGTCGTAATCACTCATGATTTTTTTCCGCTAATGTCAGAGGCCGAGCAGGATGCAACCCGGATCCTCGAGGCAATCTTTGATTGCCACCAGGAACTGCACCGCCTCGCGGCCGTCGATGATGCGATGGTCATAGCTCACCGCGAGATACATCATCGGGCGAACGACGATCTGCCCGTTGACCACGACCGGACGCTCCTGAATCTTGTGCATGCCGAGGATCGCACTCTGCGGCGCGTTCACGATTGGCGTCGACAGCAGCGAGCCGAAGACTCCACCGTTCGTCACGGTAAACGTGCCGCCCTGCAACTCCTCGATTGTCAGCGACCCCGAACGGGCACGCGTACCGAAATCCCCGATCTGGCGCTCGATCTCGGCGAAGCCAAGATTTTCGGCGTTACGCAACACGGGCACTACGAGGCCACGATCCGTCGAGACCGCGACGCCGATGTCGTAGTACTCGTGATAGATGATGTCGTTTCCGTCGACCGCCGCGTTCATCACCGGCACCTTGCGAAGTGCCTCGATGCTCGCCTTCACGAAGAACGACATGAAACCGAGTTTCACGCCGTGATGCCTCTCGAAACGATCTTTATGACGCGCGCGAAGCTCATTGATCGCCGTGAGATCAACTTCATTGAAGGTCGTGAGCAGCGCTGCCGTATGCTGAGCCTGAACGAGGCGCTCGGCTATGCGCTGACGGAGCCGCGTCATCGGCACACGCTGCTCGGCACGAGGACCGGACGGCACCGCCGCCACCGCTGCAGGGGCCGATTTTTTTGCCGCATGCGCGACGACATCGGCCTTGGTGACACGACCATCGCGACCCGTTCCGCTGACCGCTGCCGCCTCGACACCCGTCTCCTCGACGACCCGACGCGCTGCGGGTCCGAGTTTGGCGCCAGAGTCCGCCTTCGCTACAGTCTCGGTTTTAACTGCCGCAGGCTCCGACCTGGGCGACGCCTTGGGGGCCGCGGCAACGGCAGTGCTCGGCTCGAAAATCGCGAGCAAATCGCCGCTTTTTACAGTGGCACCCTGCTGCACTTTGAATTCTTTGATAACGCCAGCCGACGGAGCCGGCACCTCGAGTACCACCTTGTCGGTTTCGAGATCGGCCAGATTCTCGTCGCGCTGCGTTGCCTCACCAGGCTGCTTACGCCAGGCGACGAGCGTCGCATCGGCGACAGATTCGGGAAGTTGGGGAACGCGGATTTCAATGGTCATGATGTCGATATTTCCTGATCAATGCTTGCCAGTGCCCGTGGCAGCGCGCACGGGTTTGGTGTTGTCCTCGGTGAGTCGGCGAGTGACGCGCGTATCGCCCTCGCGCGCAATCGATTGCAGAGCAGCCTTGACGAGACCCGACTGCTCAGCATCGTGGATCTTGCCGATACCGGTCGCCGGAGCGGCCGCCGGCGCGCGCCCTGCATAGAGCAACGTGCGCTGGCCCGCAAACGGACGCTCGAGGCGATGACGAATCTGGTACCACGCGCCCTGGTTTTGCGGCTCTTCCTGACACCAGACGATCTCCTGTGCATTCGGGTATCGCGCAATCGTCGCCGCATATTCGTCGGCCGGGAACGGATAGATCTGCTCGAGCCGAACCAGCGCGACATCGGTTTGCCCCGATGCGCGACGCGCCTTGAGCAAGTCGAAATACACTTTACCGCTCGAGAACACGACTCGCTTCACCTTGGCACGGTCGATGGCATCGATCTCATCGATGATATTTTTGAAGGAGCCACTCTCGAGGTCTTCGAGCGCCGACACCGACAAGTCATGGCGCAACAAGCTCTTCGGCGTCATCACGATCAGCGGCTTGCGGAACTCTCGCAGCATCTGCCGACGCAGCATGTGGAACATCTGCGCGGGCGTCGAGGGGACACAGACCGACATGTTGAGCTCGGCACACAACTGCAGGAATCGTTCGAGTCGCGCAGACGAGTGCTCGGGCCCCTGTCCTTCATAACCATGCGGCAAAAACAGCGTGAGCCCGCAGTAGCGACCCCACTTCGCCTCACCCGAGCTGATGAATTGATCGATGATCACCTGCGCACCGTTGGCGAAGTCGCCGAACTGCGCTTCCCACACCACGAGTACACCCGGATCGGTTTGCGAGTAACCGTACTCGAAGGCCAACACGGCCTCTTCCGAGAGGACTGAGTCGATGACCTCGAATCGAGGCTGACGCTCTGCGATGTGTTTGAGAGGCACGTGAGCGACACCGGTGTTTTGATCGTGCAGCACCGCATGTCGATGGAAGAACGTACCGCGTCCCGAGTCCTGTCCCGAGATGCGAACGGCATAACCATCTTCGAGCAAACTCGCGTACGCGAGCGACTCCGCACAACCCCAGTCGAGCGGCAGCTCGCCAGCGATCATCTTCGCCCGATTGGTGATGACCTGTTGCACGCGCGGATGCAACATGTGCCCCTCAGGAGTCGACACCAGCCGCGCGCCAAGCGCCTTGAGACGCTTCATCTCGACGCCCGAACGGATCGTCGACGTCCAGTCGATGCTGCGCATGTAGGCGCTCCAATCGACCGTGTACTTGTTGCCGATCATACCGAGCGAGGCCTTCGCCTGTGGCCGTCCCTCATCAAGACCCGCACGATACTGCTCGATCAATCCGTCAGCATCGAACTGCGTGATCACACCCTCGGCGACGAGCCGATCCGCATACAGCTTTCGGGTAGTCGAGTGCTTCCGGATGACGTTGTACATCACCGGCTGCGTGGCCGCCGGCTCATCCGCCTCGTTGTGTCCCAAACGTCGGTAGCACACGAGATCGATCACCACGTCTTTGTGGAAACGCTGGCGATACTTCATCGCGAGGCGCGTCACGAAGACCACGGCCTCGGGGTCATCACCGTTGACGTGGAAAATCGGCGCCTCGAGCATCTTCGCGACATCCGAGCAATACATCGTCGAGCGCATGTCGGACGGATTCGAGGTCGTGAAGCCCACTTGGTTGTTTACGACGATGTGCATCGTGCCGCCCGTGTAATAGCCCCGAGCCTGCGATAACTGCATCGTCTCCATGACGACGCCCTGACCGCCGAATGCCGAATCACCGTGAATGAGACACGGCACGACGCGCTCGCCGAGGGAGTCTCCGCGACGCTCTTGACGCGCTCTGACCGAGCCCTCGACCACCGGATTGACGACCTCGAGGTGCGAAGGGTTGAACGCGAGCCCAACGTGGACGTTGCCACCCGGCGTGCGTAGGTCAGCCGAGAAGCCCTTGTGGTACTTCACGTCACCCGAACCCTTGATTTGCGAGATGTCGTATTTGCCTTCGAACTCACCGAAGAGTTCGGACGGCGCCTTACCGAGAACATTGACGAGCACGTTGAGGCGACCACGATGCGCCATCCCGATGACGAATTCTTCGACACCGAGGCTGCCACCCGTCTGGATGAGATCATCGAGCAGCGGAATCAGCGAGTCGCCGCCCTCGAGCGAGAAACGCTTTTGACCGACGTACTTAGTGTGCAGGTAACGCTCGAGCCCTTCGGCGGCCGTCAGCTCCCAAAGAATATTTCGGCGCTCTTCGGTCGAAAATCGATGGTGCATGCGCCCCGACTGAAACTCGTCCTGCAACCACAGACGCTCGTCGGTGTTTGAAATATGAGCGAACTCCGCTCCGACTGACCCGCAATACACATATTCGAGCGTCGCGATGATTTCGCGCAGTGTGGCGCGACCCGGAACGTTACCGACGCGACTGCCCGTGAAGAAAGGCGTATCCAGATCGCCCTCCGTCAGCCCGAAATAAGAGAGCCCCAAGACCTTCGGTCGCTCTCGCTGCATGAGATTGAGTGGATCGAGTTTGGCGATCAGATGACCGCGGTTCGCGTAAATCTGTACGAGACGAGAGACTGCGCCCTGCTTCGCGCTGGCATCACCATCGAGCGCTGCGGCAACCGCGACGCCAACTTGTCGGGCGGTCTGCGCGCGCTCCGCGATCGCGTCCTGGATCGCGCGGTGCGAACGCTCCGGCCCGGAGGGCTGAGGCATACGAGCAAAATAGTCACGCCAGGCGGCCGAGACCGACGCCGGGTCATTCAAGTATTGCTCGTAGAGGGACTCGACGTAGTCGGCATTGCCGCCGTAAAGCGGAGAGGAAGCGAGTTGATCGCTGCGCGAAGCGCCCATGTGTGACACAAACCCCCGAAACCGTCGAAAG
>Ga0194129_10000506_pt1 | contig 74312 bp, 57 predicted proteins | sample TA2KigCa35mmetaG_FD_150862 | JGI IMG/M metagenome (GOLD analysis project Ga0194129, IMG submission 150862) | Freshwater microbial communities from Lake Tanganyika, Tanzania - TA2015038 Kigoma Deep Cast 35m | ecosystem: Environmental > Aquatic > Freshwater > Lake | place: Tanzania: Lake... | reverse complement strand
CTTATCCAAGGCATTAACCACCAGGTAAATGATTCGGTTGGGTTTTACATCGCTGCCTGCTACGGGGTCCTGTTCAGATACCGCATCTCTTTTTATGTTTTCCAGGTAAACTGAATCTGTAATTTCATAGCGCAATGCTTCATCATCAAGCTTTTCAATCGCTTCCTGCATACTCATACCCACTATGTTTGGTACCTTAACTGCTACATTATGGTTGGTAAACCAGTGCATCCACAAAAAAAGCAAGAGGATAAAGACACCTGTAGCGGCAATGCCAAGCCCAATATTTAAGAGCCAGTTCCTATTCATGCTTCGATGATAACGAATCCTTACCAAATTTCAATATATCACGGATAAAATCGAAAGGTTTATATCCGTTTATAGCCGCCTGATGGTAAATGCAGGTTGCCGGTGTCATTCCCGGAAGGCTGTTAACTTCGATAATCCATGTTTCTATGTTGCCGTCCTGCATGATTTTCACGAAAGCATCTATACGGCAATAGCCTGTCACATCCAGGCATTTGGCCACAGCTTCCAGTGTTTTGCGAACCTCTGAGCTAATTCGGGCTTGTTCTGCTGCATCTCTGCTAAAACGCGAAGGCGTAATGTTTTGTCCCTGGCCGGCCAAAAATTTTTCCTCAAGACTCAGAATTTCACTTTCCGCAAGCGCCTCGCTGGGTTCAAAAACTTCATAACGAATCTTGCCTTCTGCATCGAGGTGGGTAAGCATTCCGCCCGTAATTTCAAGAAATTTAACGGCATCGCCCTTGTCTATGAATTTTTCAATCAGCAGTTCGTTTTTTACAGGGAATTCCTCGTTGGGTGTTAATCCCAGTTTTTTTCTGATAGCACTGTCATCCTCACCGGGATTGCGGAAAATACCCGATATGAAATTGTGAAGTTCTTCGGCTGATTTAACCTTTCGCACCGCTGCACTGCAACCATCATCTGCAGGTTTGGCAATCAGGGGCAGGCCAAATCGATTGATAATACTTTGTTCTTCAGCAGCTTCATTGCCCAGCCACTGCTGTTTGGACAACATTCGGTGGTCTGCTACCAAAAATCCGTTTTCTCGCAACTTTTGGCTGGTGACAAATTTGTTTATTGTAATGGCAGCACTATACTGACGGCTTCCGTTATAATACAGGCCATATTTTTCGAGTTCCTGTTGCAGCGTACCGTCTTCTCCGGGTCTGCCATGAAGGGCAATAAAGACACCAGATACCATGTTGACTAAATCAGCAAAAGAAATTTCTTTGGGAAACGTAAGCATTCCGCTGGGGTTGTATCTTGCCGTAACATGTTTTGCCTCTGAGGCAATGCTATCCAAAACAGGATTATGATCAAAATGCATGACCTTGTCACGGATGTCATCTGCATTGTCTTTTAGCATAATATTAAGCGGAAGCTGAAATAACCTGAGATTTTCGGCATTGCCAGTTAGGAAAATAGGCACAGGCTCATATTCCGCGCTGCTGCTGAGTTTTTCATAAATATTACGCCCGCTTTCCATGCTAATGTGGCGCTCATAGCTGTAACCACCCATGATAACGGCAATCTTCTGCTGCATAGACTGCCCGGATGACAGAGCATCTATTTGGCGGTCCAAACCTGTCAGGGTGTCGCGCAGCCATTGAGAGCGTGGCTGGGTTTCAATACGCTCTGCCAAAGAATTGCGTATAATGAAAGTCAGGAATTTTGAAGGATTCAGCCCAATTTCAGCGGCCTGATGAAAAAAGAAACTGCTGGGCATCATACCGCTGGTGGTGTTGGGATCGTTCAGAAAAACTTCATCACTATCCGAAACAAAGCCATCAATGCGTGCATATACATTGAAGCCAAAGAAATCGTAAAGCGCGGTGCAGGCTGTTCTTATCTCTTCCAGCAATTCGGCCGAACCGGGCATCGGCGTGATTTTGTGGCTCAGTCCTGGCAAATATTTGCTGCGGTAATCGAAATAATCGGTTTTCTTGCGAATTTCAGTGGGTGGCAGGGCAATGGGATTGCCGCTATCGTCTCGAACAACGATACAACTGAATTCACGGCCCTGAATAAACTCCTCAAATACAATTTCCGTTTCGGCATCAGGAGATTCCAGAAGGATGCTGCTGCCCGTTCCTGACAGTAAAGTGTTCAGGCGATTCATCAGGTCATCGGGCATGAAAGACCATTCATCGTTAATTAACAATGGAAGTCCCAAACCGCTGCGTATGTCGGTAATTTCCTTTATAAATTCAATTTTCTCGTCTTCCGATAAAACCATCCACTCCTCGTTATTCAGGTGCATTCGGAAGAATGCCAGGTCAACTGCCTTTTCAAAGGTGTGGAAATCTGAGTTTTTAAGCACACTCACACCCAGCGAACTGCCCTGATTGGCAGGCTTTACCACAAAATGTTCCTTGAATTCGCAGTTGTAAAAAACAAAAAGATTTCCTTTTTCCCTTTCATCAGCCTGAAGCCAGGCATCGCGTTTTAGCGTCTGATAATGGTTTACGTACAGCCCTGCTCTTTCCTGAAAATCCTTCTGCCTCGCTTTGTTCATACCCAGCGCGGAAGCGAAAATTCCGGAACCTGAATATGGAATATTGTGCCATTCCAGTAAGCCTTGAATGGTGCCATCTTCCCCCAGCGTGCCATGTAATGCCAGAAATGCAAAGTCGATATGTTTTTTTAAATCATTGGCTGTGATGGTTTTTCCTAGGACTGACAACATTTGCTGCTGCATTTCAGTATCCGGATTCAGGCTTTCTGCATACACCTGAAAACCATTGGGCAAATCGGGCAGGAATGATGCCGGCGGAAAAAAATCACGGATACTGCCTTTATACACATATTCCCAGTTCAATATTACAAAGTTTCCAAACGAGTCCACAAAAATGGGAACAGCTTCAAACAGGTTTTTATCCAGGTTGTCATATACGGTTCGGCCACCGGCAAAAGAAACTTCACGTTCCCGTGAGGCACCACCAAAGAAAATTCCGACACGGATTTTGGATGTCATTGTTGCAAATTTATGCTATGCCTGCCTGCTTTTGAGCTGATGTAATGCACATGCTGTGGATGCGTGTTGAAAATAGGGCGGTTTTTACCCGTAAATGCTTAATTTCGCAGTCCTTTTCAATATGTCAACCGTCCTTTTACTTCAATCCAAAGAGGCCATTGCGGGTGTGTCAATTCCCGAGGCCGTAAAACAATATTTTTCCAATGCCCTGAACGGCGAAAACTGGAGCCATGTTTACCGTGGTCAGGAAGGCGTTTTTTACCTTGAAAAAGCAGGTAAAAACCAGGGACATACCGAAACGGAACGACTGAGAAAAGCAGGCAGTAACATCGCTAAATCGCTAAACGCCGATAAAGAAAATGCTGTGAAAATCCACAATGCAGATGCAGATGCCGGTTTTGGACTGGCACTTGCTGAGGGTTTGGCACTTACCAATTATAAATTTGACAAATACCTGAAAGACCGTGAAAAAACGGCCCTGTCGCTGAAAACCATAGACTACCATGGTGCAGGTGCAGAAAAATGGAACGAAATTCAAACCATTGTGGAGTCTGTTTTTGTGGTCCGTGATCTGGTGAATGAGCCTGTTTTAGGCCTTAATGCTACCGGTTTGGCAGATAAGTTCGTTCAATTGGGACAACAAGCCGGTTTCAGCGTTGAAGTTTGGAACAAAGCTAAAATTGAGAGTCAGAAAATGGGCGGTTTGTTGTCTGTGAATAAAGGCAGCCAGGACCCACCTACGTTCAGCATTATGGAATACAAGCCTGCCAATGCCAAAAATACCAAACCAATCGTGTTGGTGGGAAAAGGCGTGGTTTTTGATACCGGCGGATTAAGCCTGAAACCCACCCCGGCCAGCATGGATTACATGAAATGCGATATGGCGGGTTCTGCCGTAGTTGGTGGGGTGATGTATGCCGTTGGGAAATTAAACTTGCCACTTTGGGTAATTGGTTTGGTCCCGGCTACAGACAACCGTCCCGGTGAAAATGCCATTTGCCCCGGTGATATTATTACCACATTCGACGGAACCACCGTTGAAGTGCTGAATACTGATGCCGAAGGCAGATTAATCCTTTGCGATGCATTGGCGTTTGCTAAAAAATATGAACCCGAACTGGTAATGGATTTTGCCACACTCACCGGTGCTGCTGCGCGTGCCTTAGGCGCATATGGAAGTGCTATGATGGGAACGGCAGATCAATCGGTTAAACAAGCTGTAATGGCTGCCGGAGATTCGGTCTATGAGCGTCTGGCAGAATTTCCTTTGTGGGATGAATACAGCGAAGAAATGAAAGGCGATATCAGCGACCTGAAAAACCTGGGTAAAGCTGAAGGTGGCGCCCAAACAGCCGGTGCTTTCCTGAAATATTTTACGGATTACCCCTGGCTGCATTTTGATATTGCCGGCACAGCTTTTAACCATGCACCCGATGCCTACCGTGTAAAAGGCGGAACAGGTGTGGGGGTGCGCATGGTAGTGCAGTTTTTAATGAACAAAGCGAATGGATAATAAAAAACCTGTAATCGGGATAACCCAGGGCGATCCCAATGGTGTGGGCATGGAACTTATCATCCGCACTTTTGCCGATGAGCATATCTACAAATATTGCACGCCGGTTGTGTACGCTTCACCCAAAAACTTTGTATTTTACAAAAAGCAACTGAATCTTCAGGAACCCATGTACCATTTGGTTCACAGCGCTGCTGAAGCCAAAGAAGGTCGACTGAACCTGGTGGTTAGCAGCGATGCAGGCATGGAAATTACTCCGGGTCAGCCTTCCGATGCAGCAGGTAAAGAAGCATTACTGGCACTGGATAAAGCCTTGGTAGATGCCGCTGCCGGTCATTTGCATGCCATGGCTACCGCACCGCTGGACAAAAACACTGTAGCGGCCAATCTACCGGGCTTCAGTGGCCATACCGGTTATATTGCCGAAAAGCTAGGTGTGGAGCGCTATGCGATGGTGCTGGTGAGTGAAAAACTGCGTGTGGGGCTGGTAACGGAACATTTGCCGGTTAGCCAGATTGCACAGGCAATCACCACCGATAAAATTATCGCCAAGTTAAACATACTTCATGCTTCACTGCGTGAAGATTTTGCCTGTACCAAGCCCCGCATCGCTGTGTTGGGATTAAATCCCCATGCCGGGGATGGTGGTTTGCTGGGTAAAGAAGAAATAGAAATCATCAAACCTGCCATTGCCAAAGTTTTTGGCGAAGGCAAATTGGTTTACGGGCCATATTCGGCCGACAGCTTCTTTGGAAGCGGCGCCTACAAGACTTTTGATGGTGTTCTGGCCATGTACCACGACCAGGGATTGATTCCTTTTAAAACATTTGCTTTTTACGATGGAGTCAATTATACCGCAGGTTTAAATGTGGTGCGAACTAGTCCGGATCACGGAACTGCATACGACCTTGCAGGGAAGGGCTCTTGCGAAACGCTCTCTTTCCGCAACGCCATTTATGAAGCCATCGGTATTGTGCGTAACCGTTTGCAGCATCATGAGGATTATGAAAATCCCCTGCCGTACGCAGAATTGAGGAGAGAAAAATTCCGTATTGATTTTTAACGCAACAGCGTCAATACCCCGGATTTGTAATAGGGTTTGAAGTTGCTTCTGAAGCTGGCGGTCCAGGTATAGACACCTTCAGGTGCAAGCACATTTCCGTAGTTTCCATCCCATGATGTTTGACCATCGCGGTTCTCCCAAATTTTTTCACCCCAGCGGTTGTAGATGGCAATTTTCAATTCCTGCACGTCCTTGATTGTTGGACCCCACACATCATTTTTGCCGTCACCATTGGGTGTGAAGGCTGTCGGCATATACCAGATAAGCTTGCAGTTACTACCAATAATCATTTCATCTGTGCCTGAGCAGCCATTGAAATCGGTAACTTTCACACTGTATATTCCGTAATCCGTAGCAGTAATCATTTTTGCAGAAGAGCCATTGCTCCAGGCGACAAATTGATATCCTTTACCAACGGTAAGTGGGTAAGCAAATACGCCACAGAATGCGGTATCAATGCCCAAATCGGGTTTGGGAGAGGGAACAACACTAATGTAAACAGTATCGCTGCTGTTGCCGCAGGCATTTGAACCTGTAACCACATACATGCCGGCCGTGTTGCCTTTTATACTTAAACCGGTTTCACCGGTATTCCAGGTAAATGCAGCCATACCTCCGGAAGCATTTGCTGTCAGGGAGGGGATGGGGCTTACAAAATCGCAATAAGTGCGATCTGAAGGTGCTGTTACTTTTGGTGAATTTAGAAATACAATGGTAATGGAATCTGATATGGTTCCGCAATTATTGGTGCCCGTAGCCCAGAATTTTCCGGGTGTATTAATGGTTCTGTTATTGGATAAAGAACCATTTTCCCACTGAATCTGGTTCAGGAATTTGATGGATTTAGGCATAATTTGCCAGGAGGCGGCATTGCAAATCAGCGTATCGCGCCCAAGTTTTATTTCCGGGCTGAAACCCCGTTCTACCCTGAAACTGGCGCTGCTTGTACCACATATACTTTCGGCTGTGGCTGTAATGATACCGGTGTCTTTTATTTTTAATTGTCTGCCGGTATCGCCTGTGCTCCAGCGGATGTTGGCAAAGCTGTTGTCGTTTACGGTTTGTATCAACTGGAAATTGTCGCACCACAGCATATTGCCCAACGAAAAGGTTTTTGGGATTTTCCCCATCTTCAGTTTGATAGTGTCTGTGTAAGTTTTGCAACTGTTGCTAATATTTATGGTATAAACACCAGCCTTGGTCAGAATGCGCGATGTGTCTTTGCTTCCGTCGTTCCATGTAAGGCTTGTCCAGTGGGAGAATCCTTTGCGTGAAATACGGAAACTGTCTTTATCGCAAATCAGGGTATCGGTTTTGTAGGAAATGATGGGAATACCGTCTGTATCTATTTGCACTGTATCTTTCAAAATACCGCACTGATTGCTGATTTGTATGTTGTACAATCCGGCTTTTGAAATTGTAATATGGCGAACAGAATCAAGCGTATTCCATGCATACGCCGCAGAAATGGTATCGCTTCCCGAACGCAAATTAATGGTGAAGGGTTTGCAGAGAACTGTATCTTTTTGCCAGATGCCCCGAATGGGTTTATACTGTTTGGTTACCTGAATACTATCATACCGCCACTGGCAAACGGGAGTCCACATAGCAACCGTATATTTTCCGGAAGTATCTGCAAATATTTTCCGGGTTGTATCGCCTGTATTCCAGGCGTATTTAATGCCTTTGATGGTGTCATTTCTGGCATCCAGCAGCAGTCCGTATTTGTCGCAAATGAGGGTGTCTTTTGGAAAATGCGGTTTGGCGCCGGGAGCAATACTAAAAGAAATTGTATCTGATTTTTTACCACATCCATAGCTGGCCGTAACCCAGTATTTGCCGGGTTTATCTACTATGAAATAGGAGAGTTTACTGCCATCCTGCCACAGGTAGGACGCCCCCGGATTTCCAGCTTCAATAATGCGGTAGTTGCGGTCGCATTGCATGGCATCCGGGCCAAAATCTATGGGGTCTTCTTTCAATGTGTCCCTCCATTTGGCAATCCTGCCTACATAAGATATTCCTATTGGCAATGTGGATTTCCATGCTTTGTAGGTTGGATAGCCTGTACCTGTTCCCCAGCCACCTATCACAATATGGGTAACACATCCGATTCTACGAGTTTGAACGGCAAAAAAGTAGTCCGTTCCATCACCTCCAAAATATGAAAGGTAACGTTTATCACCGTCGATGGATAATTTTCCGATAAAAGCATCCCATCCGCCTTTTAGGGTTTTTTGATAAGCATCAGCTGTTACCGACAGGCTGCTGTTAGTGGTACTACCTGCAAATACACATTCGTTTTTTGCGTTTACGCTGATTCGCTGACGCCATGCATAGGTGCTATTGGTGATATGGGTAGTCCATTTCGGGAAATAGCCGGTTTTGTAAATCCGCATGATAAAAGATGCTCCGTTCCATCCTGTGGTAGAGCCTCCAGGGAATGCGTTGGTTGTGGCTGGTAAATCGTTTGCACCGGCAATACCCTGAATAAAAATATCCTCGTTATCATCTACGGTAATAGCAGAAATATAATCGTAGCCGGATGTTCCAATATATTTACTGATTAAGAATTTTGTGAAGGCCGAGTCTATCTTTAACAGAAATCCATCCCATGACCCACCCTTAAAGAATCCACCAAAGTTATTTCTTCCGGCTGTTACAGGTAGATTGTCGCTGCTGGTCCAACCTGCAGCATAAACCTGGTTTTTTTGTCAATGGTTAATTCATATAAGTATTCACTTCCGAATCCTTTTAATTCAACACAATTTAAGATGGCAGAGCCGGTGCTGTTTAATCTTATAATGTTTGCCTCAAACCCACCACCCACCTGTCCGGGCGGATTAATGTCCTTTGTAACCGTGTAGGGGTTGTTTCCGTATGGAGCTACATAAACCTGTCCCTGGCTATTAACATCAATTACCCAGCAATAACCTTTTAAATAAGTTGAATAAATTAAAGCACTGCCATCAGATTTTATCCCGGTAACATAGCTTACGTAAGAAGTGGTATTAGGTCTTGTGGGTTCAAGTACTCCGGAGGTTATGGGATAATCTACAGAGCTGGTGTAACCGGTTAGATAATTATCGCCGTTATCTATTGTTGCCATTGCATATCCATAATCGGTAGAAGTTCCTCCCAAATAAATGAAATAATCAGGTTTTCCACCACCCGATGGCATTTTACATAAATATGCATCATAACTGCCTGCCAAAGTGGTGTCATAGGTGCCTGGCTTACCCGGGTATTTGTCTGTGGTGAGACCGGTAATGTAGCTGTTATTATTGGCATCTACATTTACATCATAGATGTAGGTAAGTATGTTTGTCAGGTTGTTACCATAAAAATAAGTACTGTAATCCAGGTAAAATGGATCTACCACCGCGCCGTTTTCATTGTTGAAATCCTCCGGAAACTGTAATGCGAAAGTGTGTTTTCCGGTTTGTGCATATCTCACATCAATCGGTGTACGGGTGCCGTTTTGCTCATAACTGTAAGGAATGCTGTCTACCAGCTGACCAAATTCGCTTTTCAATACAATATTGCCTCGCTCATCAACACGGGTTTCCGTGAAGCCATTTACGGTAAATACAATATTGGGTTTACTACCCGGTTTTATAATGTAATCTATTTTCAATACCCCATTGTAGTTGCTGAAAACAGCATCTACACCTTCGTATAGGTTCTTGATGCGCAAATTTTCAAACTGTTCAGGGTAAACAATTTTTCCGTTTTTATGAATTTTGGCATATCCAATTTTATTCTCCAAGGGTGCTTGGACTTCAAATTGAAAGGGGAGTGCATTTTGGTAACTAATTTCCCATACCTGCAGCATAAACCGCGGATTTGGAGGTTCCGGATGCTCGGGATTGGGTTTAGGAGGCGCTGCAAACTTGTCTTTTGGATTTGCTACCGTAAAAACAATTCTGTCGCTATAAAAACTGGCCTGAAATAATCCACTGCGGAAATGGTAGAGACAACCATCTTCCCATTGTCCCTGATTCTTCATAAAAGCCTGACTGCCGGTTTCAAGGTTTTGATTTTTAGGTAAATCAAATGCCATCAGTGGCGCTGACCATGCAAGAAAAATACATGTTAAAAAAAGAAAACGGGCAGTATGCAATAGGGCTTTTCCCAAATTAATTTTAAGACAAATGTACTTAAATTAATGTTGCCCGTAGTTTTTAATGTACGCCAAACTCTTGTAGCAGTGTATCTTTCACCAGCATCATAGCGCAATTAGCGGCACGCTGCATGAATTGTTCGCGTGTGCCAAAAAGATGGTATTTCTTTACCCGTGAACCTTTTGCTGTTGCAATGCCAATGTAAATAAGTCCAACCGGTTTCTCATCGGTGGCGCCACCCGGACCGGCAATACCTGTGGTGCTAATGGCAATATCTGCATTGAATTTTTTAAGGGCCGCCTCGCACATGTATCGTGCACATTTTTCACTCACAGCGCCAACGGTGCTGAATATTTCATTCGGAACCCCAAGCTCACGGTGCTTGATTTCATTGGCGTAGGAGATAATGCTACCATTAAAAACCTTTGAAATTCCCGACTCTGTTACCAACTGATTGGCAATGAAGCCGCCTGTGCAGCTTTCAGCCAGTGAAATTTTGATTTTGTTATGGATCAACTGTCTAGCAATATACTTAACCGGACTGATGTCTTCCCGCACGAAAATGGCCTCGCCGCAAACTTCGCATAAATTGTCAAAATAACCGGTCATCTCTGCTTTCAGCAGCGCGGCATCATCGGATTGTCCCGATAGCCGAAGTTTTACCGTATTGAGCGCCGGCAAATAAGCCAGTTTGATGTGAGGCGGGAGAGTCTTCTCAAAATCTTCCAGCTGTTTGCTGAGCAGGCTTTCGGGTATGCCCACCGTTACAGCCGTACAATGCAATATTTCAGGTGTTTTAAACCGGTCTTTGATGCGTGGAAAAACCCTGTTTTCCATAATATGCACCATTTCATTCGGAACCCCCGGCATGCTTACAAGCACTTTCCCCTTTTGGTCAAACCACATTCCGGGGGCTGTTCCGACCTCGTTGCAAAGCACTTCGCAGATTTCAGGCACATCGGCTTGTTGTTTGTTTATTTCCAGCAATTGCCGGCCTCTGCGGGCAAAGATGTTTTCAAGATGCGCAGCAACGCTTTCATCGCGCCTGAAGCCGCAACCATAAAATCCGGCCAGTGTTTTTTTGGTAATGTCATCTTTGGTTGGCCCCAAACCACCTGTTACCAATAGGAAATCCACCCGCTTAAAGGCTTCAGTGATGGCAGTAACTATTTCTATCTTACTGTCACTTACAGCAGTTTTTCTGGAAATTTGAATGCCAAACAATGCCAGGTTTTTGCCGATCCAAGCGCTGTTGGTGTCTATGGTTTGCCCAATCAGCAATTCATCTCCAATGGTTAAAATTTCGGCATTCATGTATACTATAAACCGTTGAATTCACGGTATGTTTCAGTTCAGGCTCTACAAAAATATAACAGTCCGTCTATATTCGGCCTATTTCACATCATCATAGCCATTAGTAAAGAGAAAACCCGGCCGTTTCCGGTCGGGCTTTCTATAATGAAAAGGAAAAAGGGTGCTATTTCGGTTGATTTGAATGTGCAAATCAACTCCACAACATTAAAAGACACTTTTTTGAGGTTATCAACCTTTTTGCCTGAGTTATTCACAAATTTTGTGAATAAGTGCAACGTATTTCAACTTTGCCTGCATGCTGCCAATAGTGGTGTATACAGACGGTGCTGCACTGGGAAATCCCGGTCCGGGTGGCTTTGCCGCAGTGCTGATGTATGGCGATAAACGGAAGGAGATTTTTGGTGCCTATGCCCTCACCACCAACAACCGCATGGAATTGCTTGCGGTAATTCGTGCGCTGGATAATATCAAAAGTCGTGGAATTCCTGTTCACATATATTCAGACAGCCAGTATGTATGCAATGCCATACTCAAAGGTTGGCTGTTTGGCTGGAAAAAGAAAGGCTGGACAAAAGTAAAAAACCCGGATTTGTGGCAGCGCTTTTATCCTTTGTATGAACTGCTTAAACCCCAGTTTCACTGGGTGAAAGGGCACTCAGGCGTTCCCGAAAACGAACGATGTGATGTGCTGGCAACGCAGGCCGCTGCCAATGGGCCGTTTGATAAGGATGTATGGTACGAAACCAACGTAGCCGCACCGGATAAACTGCTTTAATCAGCGAACAATTGAATGAGCTCATTGGCATTGCCCACAGCGGCTGTTCCGGCGGTGCTACCCGACAGCATGTATGCCAGTTGCTGTGTTCTTTCATCGGAGTTTAACAATGTCATCTTACTCTCGGTAAAAGCCTCAGATTCTTCTTTGAATATGCGGAAATGATTGTTGCCGGCTGCTGCTACCTGGGGAAGGTGTGTGATGCAAATAAGCTGATGTGCCATGGCCATATTTCGCATCATGCGGGCCATTTGCAAAGCTATCTCACCGCTGATGCCTGTGTCTGCCTCATCATAAATAAGGGTTGGCAATGTTTTCTTCATGGCGGTGAGGCTTCTCAAACAGAAATTTACACGCGATAGTTCTCCGCCCGAGGCCACTTTTTCAAGCGGCAGCAGGGGAGAGCCGGCGTTGGCTCTGAAGGTCATTCGCAGCGTAGACAGGCCATTTATGTCTGGTTTTTCTGAATGGTCAATCCATTCATAAGCTAACCTTGCATGGGGCATGCCCAGTTTCTGCAATTGTTCGCCTACGGCAACCATCAATAAATCACCGGCTTGTTCTCTGCTATTTTGAAGCACAAGTCCACTCGATAGTACTTTTTTCTCATACGCAGCGATACGTGCTGTTGAGTTATCAATAGCCTCATCCAAATAATGGGCTTCCTGCAGTTTCTCTTCCAGACTTTGTGAAATACCCAGCAAAGCCTCACTGTTGTCCACACCGTGTTTCCTAAACAACAATTGCATACGTGCCTGTCTATCCTGCAGGGATTCCAGCAAATCGGGTTTGTTTTCGGCCAGTTGGCCTGTGCGTTCTATTTCTCGTGATAATTCCTTCAACTCTTCGGCCAGGCCTTGAAGTCGGTTTTTATAATCATCGGCACTGCTAAGAAAGCGTTCTGCCTGTCTGAATAATTGCTTAACACCGTTGATTCTGTCAGTGATGGAAAGTTCAGACTCTGTAAGTTCGTCCACGGCCTGCCGGCATGTTCTGCTGATTTCATCGGCATTGGCCAAAATTAGTATCTGGGTTTCCAACTCGTTTTCTTCGTTTTCTGCGGGTGCAAAACCAGAGAGCTCCTCGTGCTGAAAGCGGATAAAATCCTGTTCACGTTCAAAAGAAGATTGCTTTTCAAGCAGCAAATCCCGGTTTTTAATTTCAGTTTTCCATTCTCTAAACGCGGTTTGATATTCTATTTTTAGCGATGTATTTCCCGCAAAATCATCAATAACCAGCAATTGCTCGAGCGTATCTGAAATAAAGGTGCCTGTATTTTGGGTGTGAACCTGCACAAGGTGTCCGGAAAGCTGTTTGAGTGTGGAAAGCTGAACGGGTGTATCATTCACGAAGGCACGACTTTTTCCCTGAGCACTAATCTCGCGTCTTACAATGCAAACGGGTTCATAATCCAGTTCCAGTGCTTCAAATAAGTCCTTTAGGTTCAGGGCTTGAATGTCAAAATCCGCTTCAACAATACATTTCTCATTTTGATTCAGCAGGGCCGACATTTCGGCACGGTTTCCCGTTACCAATCCCAGGGCACCCAATAATATGCTTTTACCCGCACCGGTCTCACCGGTGATTACATTCATGCCTTTTTGGGGAGAGAATGAAAGGGAGCGGATAAGGGCAAAGTTTTTTACCCTAAGTTGAAGCAGCATATTAACGGCAAATCATTTCGTTAAGTACCCAAAGGTTGTTGTTTAGTTCTTTTTTGCCTTTTATGGCTTCTTCAAAAGATGTGTAAACGATTTCATCGCGTATTACACCTACGGCACAATTGTTTAGTCCTTCTGTAAGTCCTTTCACAGCATGGGCTCCCAGTCTGCTTGCCAAAATTCTGTCGCTGGCCGAGGGTTTACCGCCCCGTTGTATATGCCCCAGCACCACCACACGTGTATCGCTTTGGGGATAGTGCTGCAGAAATCTGTGCGAAAGTTCCAGGGCTTTGCCTTCTTCGTCACCTTCGGCGACCACGTAAATGGAGAACTCTTTCTTACGGCTCTTCTGCTTGTAATGTTTAATCAGCACGTCAAACTGATTTCCTTTCTCCGGAATCAGAATTCCTTCCGCACCGCCTGCAAGGCCCGCGTATAGACCTATGTAACCCGAATCACGTCCCATCACTTCCACAAAGAAAACGCGGCCATGGCTTTCTGCCGTATCACGAATTCTGTCTATGGCTTCCACAGCAGTGTTTACAGCGGTATCAAATCCAATGGTATAATCGGTTCCTGCCAGATCGTTGTCTATGGTTCCGGGGCATCCTACAGTTGGAATGCCATGTTCTTTTTGTAAAAAAAGTGCTCCGGTATAGGAGCCATTTCCACCAATGCAGACCAGACCTTCAATTTTATGTTTTTTCAGGTTTTCTGCAGCTTTTGCTCTTCCTTCCGGGGTTCGGAATTCTGCACTTCTGGCCGTTTTTAAAACGGTGCCGCCATATTGAATAATATTGGATACGCTGCCCGCATGTAAAGGATGAACATCATCGTCAATCATCCCTTCGTAACCACGTCTGATTCCATATGGCTCTATGTTGTATGCCAGACAGGTTCTTACAGCCGCTCTGATGCAGGCATTCATGCCGGGAGAGTCGCCGCCTGAAGTAAAAATTCCTATTCTTTTCACGATATGCAAAAGAAACAAAATTTCAGGTTTGTTTTTCAACAAAAAACCCCGACTCACTGAGCCGGGGTTTTTTAAATGATTTGATGCAGATTAAATATCGCCTTTGTATTCGAATTTGATGTAATCCAGGTTATCGGTGGTGGTTTCTTTAACTTCGGTTACTTTAATGATGTAAAGTCCGAAAGGAACACTCTGACCTGATTTTACAAGGATAACATTGCCAAGCTTGATATCGGTAACTGTGGCAGTTGCATTGGCTGCATTGGTTTTCCAAAGGTTGTAGATGAAGGAACTGCTTGTTGACAGGTTGTAATCATTAGCAGAAACTTTCACGAATTTGCTGCCATTTAAGGTTGTCCATGACCTGCTGAATACCGCAGAACTCGGAGTGCCATCAACGATGTCTTTTTCAGTGGGTTTGTCGGCATTATATTTAGCATCAGACTTGGTCAAATCATATGCACCGTTATAGCCGGCAGGGCTTTGTAAGTTGTAAATTTGCTGGTTTTGCTGAAGTCCGATAGCTACGGTTGCAGGTGTGATTTCGATGCTCAGGCTCTGCTCGGCAGTTGTTCCGTTGGCATCGCTGGCGGTCACGGTCAATTTCAAAACATCAGCTACACTGCCTTGTACTTTATAGTTGTAGGTAAAGGTAGCACCGTTTGCATTTACTGTTGTATCAAATATAACACCGGGTGTTCCGCCGTTTGTGCTAAGGTTGATGGTTACTTTGGTAAGTTTGGAGTCATTGCTTTTTGCAATAACACCAATTTTCAAAATGTCATTAACGCCGGCCTGTGCATCGGCAAATGTGAATCCGCTACCGGTTTGGAAAGACAATGTGGGCTTAGGCGCTGCATCAGGATCTGAACCACCGTCGCAAGAGGTCAGAAATGCCAAAGCCGGAATGGCTAGGGCAAAAAGTAAATGCTTCATTTTCATGTTTCTTTGTGATTAGTTTAACAGCAAATTTCGGGAAAGTGAACGAAATTGCAAATAAACTTCATCGAAAATATCAATGTGCCAAATTGTGTCAGCAAACTTGCCATAATGTCATGGATTTTCTTTATTTTAGCGGAGGTCTTCGCCAGTTTAATGATATTTTATATCCATTGATTCGAGGATTTACAATTTTACATTGGTTTGTTAAAATTGGCACATGGGTTGACCTAATAAAAAAGTAATGTTTGATACGAAAGAATTATACCAGGGTTTACATTCTGATTTTGACGGAGGAGATGATAATCCGGAATTCATGCCTTTATTTTCAAAGCAGGATGAAGAAGATTTTGGGAAAATGCAACTTCCAGAGGAAGTACCTGTTTTAACTATACGCAATACGGTTTTGTTTCCAGGGGTGATTTTTCCGATTACGCTCGGCAGGGATAAGTCCATAAGGCTTGTTCGAGAGGCAGCCAAAAAAGACAAAATTATTGCAGTTATTGCCCAGAAAAATCCAGATATCGAGGATCCTGCTCAGGAAGACCTGTATTCGGTTGGCACTCTGGCTCACATCATACGTACCATGCGCATGCCGGATGGAACTACCACGCTGATTATTCAGGGACGTAAGCGCATCAATATTGATGAATATACGCAAAATGAACCGTATTTCAAAGCAAAAATCAGCAATTTGGTAGATGAGCCGGTCAATGAAGACGGTGAATTTGATGCCATTATTCAGAGTATTCGCGATATTTCAGAGAAGATAATTAACCTGGCGCCCAATATTCCCACGGAGGCAAATATTGCCATCAGAAATATTGACAGCAATAATTTTCTAGTGCATTTTGTAGCCAGTAATCTCAATATTGGCGTGGCCGAAAAACAACTTGTACTGGCCAACGTAAATCCCAAAGACAGGGCGGTAAAGGTGCTTGAAATGCTCACCAAAGAACTGCAGATTCTGGAGCTGAAAGACGAGATTCAAAACAAAGTTCGAACAGATATTGACAAGCAGCAGCGAGAATATTTCCTGCATCAGCAAATTCGGGCCATACAAGAAGAACTGGGCGGCGAAACGCCTGACAAGGAAATTCAGAATTTACGCGAAAAAGGAAATGCGAAAAAATGGTCAAAAACAGTTCATCAGCACTTTAATAAGGAACTGGACAGGCTCATGCGGGTAAATCCAGCTTCTCCTGATTACAGCGTGGGATTGAATTATGTTCAGCTCATGATTGAATTGCCTTGGGACACTTATACCACCGATAATTTTGATCTGAAGTTTGCTGAAAAAGTGCTGGATGAGGACCATTTTGGACTGGATAAAGTAAAAAAACGCATACTTGAATATTTGGCTGTATTGAAACTCAAGGGTGATATGAAAAGTCCGATTATCTGTCTTTACGGACCTCCCGGTGTAGGTAAAACCAGCCTTGGTAAGAGCATTTCGCGTGCGTTGGGTAGAAAATATGTGCGAATGAGTCTGGGCGGTTTGCATGATGAAAGCGAAATCCGAGGACACCGTAAAACCTATATTGGTGCCATGCCCGGCCGTGTTATTCAAAATCTGAAAAAAGTAGGAAGTAGCAATCCTGTTTTCGTTTTGGATGAAATAGATAAAATGGGCAGGGATTTTCGGGGAGATCCTGGCAGCGCTATGCTGGAAGTGCTGGACCCTGAACAAAATAGCACTTTCTATGATAACTACCTTGAACTGGATTATGATTTGAGTAAGGTGCTTTTTGTAGCCACTGCCAATAATCTTGATACCATTCAGCCTGCGTTGCTGGACAGGATGGAAATCATTGAAATAAGCGGATACAGCCTGGAAGAGAAAATTGAAATTGCTAAAAAATACTTAATACCCAAGCAGCGCAAGGCGCACGGACTTAAAGCTTCTGATATAAAGGTAACCGACAAAGCGCTGGAAATGGTTGTGGAGCAATATACACGTGAAAGTGGGGTGCGTGGATTGGATAAGAAAATCGCAGCATTGGCCAGATCAGCTGCAAAAAGCCTGGCGACGGGTGAGAAATATGCCAAGGCCATGAGCATTGAAACTGTGCAAGAAATACTAGGTGCTGAAAAGATGGAGCCGGAAACCTACGAGAATAACCTTACCCCGGGTGTTGTTACGGGTTTGGCGTGGAGCCCAATGGGCGGGTCAGTACTATTTGTAGAAAGCACATTAATGCAAGGCAAAGGCAATCTTACGGTTACAGGGCAACTGGGCGATGTAATGAAAGAGAGTGTGTCATTAGCACGAACATTTTTAAAAGCCCATTCATCCTATTTGGAGATTGATAACCGAGTTTTCGATCAGTGGGATGTGCATGTGCATTTTCCGGCAGGTTCTATTCCGAAAGATGGACCCTCTGCCGGTATTACCATTTTAACATCGCTGGCATCACTGTTCACACAAAGAAAGGTAAAAAGCCATGTTGCCATGACCGGTGAAATAACCCTACGGGGTAAAGTACTGCCAGTTGGCGGGATTAAAGAAAAAATTCTGGCAGCAAAGAGAGCCGGAATTACTGATGTGATTATGTGCGAAGCAAACCGCAAGGATGTGCAGGAAATCAATGAAAGTTACCTTAAGGATATGAAGTTTCACTATGTAAGTAATATGTTGCAGGTGCTTGATATTGCCTTGCTTGAGGAGTTTGCTGATAACCCGCTGGATTTGATGGAGCCGGTAAGGAAGTCGATGTTAAAATCCGAAAATCTAATTGTAAAAAAATGATTATAAAGAAATTTTTATCGTATTTAACCTTTCGCAAACAGGATGGGCCAAAAAGTTCTTACCTGAGTATGATGCATGGAATAAATAGAATCAGTATTATTATGTTTTTAATAGCCGTAATAGTAATGCTGGTTCGTTTTTGTAAGTAAAACATAATTTCGATGTCAGGATACTTTTTAATAATGATTGTCATGATGCTGATAAGCATGGCTGTGCAGCACAAGCTGAAAGCAAAGTTTACGCAGTATTCAAATATTCATTTATCCAACAGGCTTTCGGGTAAAGAAATTGCAGAGAGAATGCTGCGAGATCATGGAATTTCAAATGTGCAGATAATTCAGGTTGATGGACAGTTGTCAGACCACTATAATCCGGTAAACCGAACCGTGAATCTCAGCAGGGAAGTGTATTATGGAGAAAATGCGGCCTCAGCTTCAGTTGCTGCTCATGAATGCGGACATGCCGTCCAGCATGCTACGGCCTACACAATGCTTCAGTTGAGGAGCAAATTGGTTCCTATTCAGAATATTAGTGCCACTATTCTTAACATTATTATTTTCGGTGCGGCCTTTATCGGCTTCGGAATCGGGGGGGGGGCACAACTTATTTTGGGAATTATTCTCGCATGTTACGCCGTTATTACGCTGTTTGCACTGGTAACACTACCCGTAGAATTTGATGCAAGCAACAGGGCCTTGGCATGGATGAAACAAAGAAATTTGGTTTCAGAAGCAGAACTTTGATGCCGGGGATTGTTTGAAGTGGGCTGCCATGACTTATGTTGCGGCAGCGGCAGGTGCTTTGGTTAATCTATTATATTTTCTTTTACAGTTTATAGGAGCGGGTAAAGATGATTAATTGGCTTACAGTAATCCTGGGATTGGGTATTGGAACGATATCCGCCCAAAATATTCAGCTGACATTGACAGACAGAGGTACCGATGCTGAGTTTACCAAAACCATGATGATGGCCAATGTATTTGAATTCAGGGGAGATTCTGTTGCAAATCCAGTGGATTTTGCCTCCGCTAAAGTGTCAGATGTCACTGAATGGAAAAAAGTAAAAGCTCCGGTTGTGAGTAAGGCCTACAGGAGAGGTTTTACCTGGATTTTCAGTGCAATCAAAACAGATGATTTTGCAGCCAATCATACGTTGATGCTGATAGAAAATCCCGGATGGACTGCCTACAATACAATTATTTGGACCGACAGGAATCACAATTATGATTTGACAGATGATGGTTTACCAGACACTATAAAGCCTCATAAAACCGCAATCATAGCAATTGATAACAGGCCTAATGGTTTTAAGATAATGCTGGAACATTTTCCTGCTTCTCAATTTAAACAGTTTGCGATTATGAATGATAAGGCAATGTATCAGCTGCAAGGAAGCAGACTTTATTCAGGTACTGAAAATTCATTCCGCATCAGGCGCATGAATATACTTTTTGGTACATGGAGCAATGGAAAAGAAACCTTTGCCCTTTGTGTAAAAGACGCAAACTGCAACGGAACATATTCTGATAACGGTGTGGATGAGGTTATGATTGCCGATAACGGTTATGCTTTTCAAAATCTTCAAAGTTGTGTGCTAAAAGGCGGTAAAGGTTATCTGGAATGGAATAATGCAGCATTTTATATAGAATTTGTACATCCTGACGGAAAATATATCAAAGTAAGAAGGGATACTTCAGCGGCTTTAAAATACATTTTAAACAAAGGAAAGAAATTGCCTAAATTTAGATACGCAGAACCCACTGAAAAGGAAAAAATAAAAAAGAGAAAAATCCGGCGTTTTAGGGGTGAAGATTTATATGTTTATATATGGCACGATCAGGCATCTGATTACATTCAAGACAGTGCTGCGCTTCATGCATTAGGGAGAATAAAAAATTCTGGGATGAAAATTCTAATGCTTAATTATGGTGCCAGCAGCCAATATCTTCATAGGTATTCACGCAGATATGAAACCGCGATATTTCAGGGTTTTAGTTCCAATAAGGTAAATAGAAAACTAAAGATACGGAAAATCCCAACTGGAATACTTCTCAATAAAAGGCAAAGAATTATGGATGCAGCAATTTCGCCATCGGAAGTTCTTGAATATCTGAAAGTAAGCAGCAACAATAAACAGCAGTAGTTTTTTTGAAAAAAAATCAATAATATTGCATACTTAAATCAAGCTATGAATAAAAACGTTTTGGCCGCAGTTTTGGGAGTCCTTTTGTTAGCCTCAATCGGCGGAAATGCCTATTTTTACTCCAAGAAAGGCGAGTTGTCTAAAGCAGAGAAAGAAAGAATGCAGGTTTTGCAATTGAAAGACTCTTTACAGAGACAGCTTCAAAACATGCAGGATTCTCTCAGTAGAATGGTTACCCAGTTTCAAGATGAAAATTCCCGCCTGACAGGAAAAATAGAAGAACTTGAAGGACCAGGTAATCCAAAAGTGGTTGAGCTTATGGGACAAATCAATTCACTTAGGGCTATTATTGCCAGATCAGGTGTACCCACAGGGTCTGCAGGAGGCGGAAGTACTGCCGGGCTGAGCAAGGAAGATCAGAAAAAATTGGCTGAATTGAAAAAGCAGCTTGAGGATAAGCAAAAGGAAATTTCTGATTTGATGGCCAAAATAGCTGCACTGACCACAGAAGTTGAGTCAGAAAAGGCAGGTAAAATCGCCCTTATTGACGAGAATACTGATTTGAAAGATAGGGTAAATAAAGGTGCTATTCCTCAATTCGGTTCATTACTAACTACTGGCATTGGTAAAAAAGGAACTTTGCAAGTTGAAACTACGAAATCCAAGGGATCAGAGAAATTGCGCATAACCTTTGATGTTTTAGAAAATCCTTTTATTAAAGAACCGGTAGAAGAAGAAGTAACAATCCGAATTATTGGTCCTGAAGATGAAGTGCTCACCACAGGAAACAAAGGTTTGGCTGATAAGAGCAGTCTTTTCAGTATCAAACAAACTATCATATCTGATGGAGAGAAGAATGTTGTTAAATGGTACTATCCTTCATCAGGTACCCTCGCAGGTCAATTGAAAAAGGGTAAATACAGCACTGAGCTCTGGACCCGTGGATTGCTGAAGCAGAAGAATACATTCGAGCTGTATTAAATAATTTAAAATATTAACTAAAAATCCCCAGCTAGTTCCGGGGATTTTTTGTTCTTACGAGTTTTATATTGCCAAGGTTGCTTTTTAGCACCCAATCCTCATTGAATTCAGATTGATTTTTATGAATAACATTCCTTTCCCCTGAGATTTTATGAATTCGGAAAAGCAGGGGAGTAGTATCACCTACTTTTTCGAAACCCAGTGTGAAATAGGATTTACCATCCGTCCATTCTTTATCTGCATAGGTCATCAAATGAAAGACTTTGTTCTCATTGCAAAATGCGTTGAGTAGTTTGTCCAAACCTCCTGTTACCCTAATTCCAGTTTTGCAGGCATAGCGTGTTAGCTCGGCACTTCTGTAAGGCGAATCCGTGTCTTTATGAAAGGTTCTGACTTTGCTAAACAAACCTACTGCCAAAAGTTCATCGGCCCCAAAAAGCCCATATTTGAAGTAAGAATTTACAAACCCGCCTGTATGGTAATGGTTTAGGAACTGCTGAGCAGTTAGGTTATCAATCCTTTTTACTATGCATTGTCGTCCATGCATTCGTTTTGAATGGCCTGTTAAGGCCATTAGCCGGTTTAGAACGGCTTCCTTTTTACTTCGCCAGATATCCTCGTGAACAATAATTGGATGCGAAGTTTGAGGTCTTTGTGGGTATTCGGAAATTGTAGGTACAAAGATTATTTCTGTTCCTGCCGCGTGTTTAAAATGAAATTCGTGCTGATTTGGGATAAACCCTAACTTGGTTAAAGCGCAGGAAAAATCCTCAAAGGCATCCATTTTGCTTTAAACTTCCAGGTTTCTCAATGCATCAGCAGATTTATTCTCATCGGGATTATAGTTTTTGCCAAACCATCCCAATACCCTAACCTTGCTTTTTTCATTTAGAAAATACATGGAAGGAACCAGCACCAGTGTGAGAAAGGTTGAAAAGCTCAGCCCAAAAATCATTGTCCAGCTTAAAGGACCCCAGAAGGCAACGCTATCTCCACCAAGGTAAATATGCGGATTGAATTCTGTGAAAAGTTTGGCAAAGTCCATATTTAAGCCTACAGCCAGCGGAATTAAACCGAGGATGGTTGCACCTGCTGTTAGTAAAACAGGCGTCATCCTTGTTCTGCCAGCCTCTATGATAGCTTCTCTAAGCGGAACACCTTTAGATCTAAGCAAATCGGTGAATTCTACCAGCAATATGCCATTTCTAACCACAATGCCTGCCAGTGCAACTACACCAATACCGGTCATCACCACAGAAAAATCCATGTTGAAAATAGCGAAACCAAGCAATACACCTATAATGGAAAAAAATATGGCTGTTAATATCAGTATGGGTTTGCTGGTAGAGTTGAATTGTGTTACCAGTATAAGAATGATAAGACCTATTGATGCCTGCATTGCCATCCCCAAAAATGACTGTGTCTCTTTCTGTTCTTCCTGTTCACCTGTCATAATGATTTCTACACCATTGCGACTTCCAAAAGCATTAATTGCAGTTTGGACCTGAGAAACAACCTCGTTGGGCGCGTAACCCGGAAGAGCATTGCTAGCTAGGGTGATAACGCGTTTCTGGTTAAGTCGGTTTATACCACCAAATGTATTTCCATATTCTACAGTAGCTACGGCCGAAAGCGGAACCTGTCTGAGCATACCGCCTAAGTTCATGTCGCGGTAAATAATTTTCATATTAAGCAAAGCATCCAGGTTGTTAGACTGTTCTTTACTCACTCTCACCATAATAGGGTAATCTTCGTTGGCATCTTTGAATTTGCTGGCCTCAGTACCGAAAATAGAGTTTCTGAGTGCCATGCCAATCTGTGCAGTAGAGATACCCTGTCTATTGGCGCGTTCACGGTCTATTTTAACAATTATTTCAGGCTTGCTGCTGATAAAATCACTTTTCAATTCTTCAACGCCTGCAATTTGCAGGTTGTCCAGGTATGTTTTTAGTTCTGAAGAGGTTTTTACAAGGGTATTGAATTCATCACCGCGAATTTCAATATTTACGATTTTACCAACAGGAGGGCCGTTTCGTTCTTGTTCCACAATAATATCTACACCGGCTATTGGTTTTATACCCTTGCGGATTTTCTCGAGCAATTGTTGTGTGCTTTTGCCGCCACGTTTACTAAACTCAACAAAGGCAACGGTAATTTTTCCTTTATTACTTGCCACTGAGCGGTCGCCACTGTTAGGGTCTGTGGCACCCACAGCCACGTTCGAAATTATACTTTCAACTACCGGGTTCTTTTTACCAATAAGAGAAAAAACATCTGTTTCAATTTTCTTTACAATGCTATCGGTAAATTGAACAGATGTGCCCACAGGTGTTGCAATGTAAATATAGGTGAAGTTGGGTTCAGCCTGAGGGAAGAAAACCACACCAGGCTTACGCAGACCGGTAATTACAAAAGACATTATCATGAGTACAAATGTTCCAACCAGGAGCAATACAGGGCGCTTGCCCACCAAAGCCCAGGTGATTAGTCGTTTGTATGAATCCTGTACCTTAGGCCATGTAATGTGCTGGAAGTTGTGGATGATGCGTTTTAGCCAGAAATGATGAAGCGTGTACAATAAGAATAACAATACCACAAAATTTCCCAAACCTAAGCCCCCCATTACATAGCCAATTACGGATAATCCGATAAATACGAAGCCGGTTTTTCTGAATCCGGGCGTTATTCCCGGCTTTTTACTGTGATCTTCGTTACTATGCGCCATGAAATCAACTGCAAACACCGGATTTATGATATAGGCAACAAGAAGAGATGCCAGCAATGTAATAATTAGCGTCACAGGCAGAAAGAACATAAACTTTCCAACAATTCCTTGCCAGAAAGCAAGCGGCACAAAAGGAGCCAGGGTAGTGAGAGTTCCGCTTAAAACAGGAAGAAAAACTTCCCCCGCAGCTTTTTTAGCAGCAGTCACAATGGGCATTTTTTCTTTTGATTGAGAAAAAATACGGTGCGTGTTTTCAATTACTACGATGGCATCATCCACCACTATGCCTAATGCCAACAGAAAACTAAACAAAACAATCATGTTTAAGCTGAAACCCAAAGTGGGCATGACTAAGAAGGCAAGGAACATACTCAATGGCACACTCAGTCCAACAAATATGGCGTTGGTAGCACCCATGAAGAACATAAGAATGATGGTAACCAAAATGAAGCCAATGATAATGGTATTTATCAAATCGTGCAATGTGATACGTGTTTGTGTGCTCTGATCGCCTGTGAAAACAACCTTCACGTTTTCCGGAAGGATCTTGTTTTTGTATAAATCATCTATAACAGCTCGGCATTTATCACTGGCTTCAATCAAGTTCTCGCCTGAACGTTTAATTATATTGAGTGTTATAACTGGATTGCCCTCCAGTCTTGCATAACTTTCTTTTTCTGCATAACCATCTTTTACTTCAGCCACATCCCTTAGATAAAGTGTAGCACCTGCACCACTTCGGATAATTATGTTTTCAATGTCCTGTTTGGTTTGAAATTCACCGCCTACACTCAAAGATCTTTTCATGCGGTCAACATTAATATTGCCGCCGGAAATGCGCATGTTTTCGAATTGAATGGCGCGGCTTACATCATCGAGTGCCAGCCCTGCTGCACCCATTTTAGCCAAATCAAGGTTTATTTGAATCTCTCTGTCAAGTGCTCCAACCATATCCACCCGGGTTATTTCTGACAAACTCTCTATCCTGTCTTTGGCAGCCTCTGCGTATTTCTTGAGTGTTGAAAGATCGTAATTACCGCTAATGTTTACATACATGATGGGCATGTCACTGAAGTTTACCTCCATAACGGTGGGGTCTTTTTTCAGATCATTGGGCAGCTCTGCTTTAGCTTTATCAACCTCATCTTTTACCTTGCGTTTAGCCTCATCAACCTTTACATCTGTATTGAATTCAACAGTAATGATTGAAAAATCCTGAATACTTTGGCTTTTTAGTTTTTTAACACCGCTTATGGATTTTATCTTTTTTTCGATGGGCTTAGTAATGAGGTTTTCAATGTCCTTTGGAGAAGATCCCGGGTAAATGGTCTGTACATAAATGGTTGGAATAACAATGTCAGGGAATCGTTCCTTTGGTAGTTTTATGTAAGACAGAATACCTGCAATCGACAGAAATACAGTGAGTATATAAATGCTGGTCTTGTTGTCTATACTCCAGCTGGTAGGTTTAAACTCCTTAAATGGGTTCATGTTTTATTTATTTGCCTGATGTCTCAATAATCTGACCGTCGTTTAGTTCCTGAAAACCGGTAACAATAATTTCATCACCTGCCTGTATTCCCTCCAGGATTTCTGTTCTGCTTTCTCCTGTGTGTCCGGGTTTGACAATGCGTTTAGCCGCAACCACTTTTCCATTTTGCATGATTTTAACCATTACATACTTTTCATCTACACCGGCTGTTATGGCGTTTGTCGGAACAGTTATGGCGTTTTCATTGCGGTAATCTGCAATTTTTAATTTAGCCAGCATGTTGGGCTTTATTTCTGTAGCCCCATTTAAGCGAATTTCAATTTTAAATGAACGATTGAGAGGATCGATAACTTTGGAAGCAAAGGAGACTCTACTCTCAATGGTTTTATTGACATCAGTAAAAACAATCTTCACTTTATCGCCTTTATTAATTTTGCTAGAATACGATTCAGCAATATCCGCCACTACCTTGAGGTTGCTAAGGTTTACCACTTTAAACATGGGAATTCCGGGTGCAGCGGCTTGTCCGATTTTTGTGTCAACACTTTCAACGGTGCCACTTATCGGGGCTTTTACGGTATACATAGACAACTGTGCATCCAGCGTAGCAAGGTTTTTTTCCAGCGCCTCTTTTTGATTTTTGGCGGATAAATACTGAATTTCAGTGCCCACACCCTGCTGCCAGAGTCGTTTCTGTTTCTCAAAAAGTGTGTTGGCAAAAGTCAATTGTTGTTCAATCTGTCCGCGGCTCTGCCTTAGTGTGCTGTTGTCCATATAAGCGAGTGCCTGTCCGGCTGAAACCGCGTCACCAGGTTTTACCAAAACCTGTGTAACTGTTCCGGGAAGTTGGGCAGTAGCAATGGTACTTTGTTCTGCATCTGCCTTTCCTTCAATATTTAAATATGTTTCAAAAGCTGCTGCCTCAACCACTTCTGTCTCTACGAGTTTTGTTTTATCCTTTTTTGGCTCCAGTGCTTCGATTTCTGCCTCAAGTTTTTCTGCCTGATTTTGAAGACTCGCAATCTCTTTTTTTATTTTGTCAAGTTCTGCGCGTTTCTGTTGCACATTATTTTTTTTACCGCCACACGCATTGAATAGTAAACCGATGCTGAGTAATATTAAATATTGTTTTTTCATTTTCTTGTTGTTAGGGTTTAAGCAAATCATTTCCAAGTGCTTTTTTCAGATCAATTTTAGCCATTACCAGGTCATATAAGGCATTTAGGTAATTTGCCTGACCTGTTTTTAAGTCGGTTTCGGCCTGCAGCATTTCCAGTGCACTGCCAACCCCTTCTTTGTATTTGAAAACAGTATTGTTGTAAATGTTGTTTGCCAATTGCACATTTTGTTTTTGTACGGCTACCATTTCCAGCTGCGTCTGATATGTTTTCAAAGCATTTTCATATTCCATGTTTGCCGCATTTTGAAAGGTTTTTAAATCATTTATGGTTTTGCTGCGTCTGAGCTTCACATCGGCAATGGCTGCCTTTGCCCTGAGACCATCAAACAAAGTCATGCTTAGATTTAATCCAAATGCTGAACTGGGAACCCAGCTATTATTTGGTGTAAGATTGGAATTGAAGAAATTAAATTCCGGCCGCTGTGTTGTTTGCTGGTGTTGCAAAAAACCAACCAGCGTCGGGTATTTACCTACCTTGTAGCGTTTTTCTTCCAGAAAACTTATAGAAAGTGACTGATTTAAAAGTTGATATTCAAATCTGTTATTTATGTTGAAGGACTCATCGCCTACAGGAATGGTCTTGTCCAAAGTTTCAAGGTCATCTGTAAGAATAAGCGGAGATGCTACCTGCATTCCTATTTGAATTTTCAGTAGGTTAAGCGCAGCATTTGAAGCAAGCAAAAGTTTTTCTCTGCTCACTTTTAGATTGGTTAGGCTGAATTCCAGTCGCTGAACATCAAGTTTTTCAGCAAAACCTTCCTTGTAAAGTGCTTTTACATCACTCAGGCTTTTTTCGAGCAAGGTTATATTGCTGTTTATGAGGGTGATGTTTTTTTGAAGTGTGAGTGCCATCAAATATGCTTTTGATACTCCCAGTGCAACATCATTGCGGGTTTTTCCTGCCATAGTTCTGCTTAAATCTATAACCTCACGGGCTGCTTTAAGACCCAGTAAAAATGTTCCGCTGTATATAAGTTGATTCATACTAACGGTGGCATTGGAAGCAATGGGTTGCTGGAACCTAAGAAAAATATACTCAGGCGCACCAGCACTTGGAACGAAGTTTTTTACCCAGTTACCGGGAACCTGCAAATACTGCATAAATCCGGCATTTACACCAATCTGAGGCAAACCAGCAGCCGTAACCTGATTTACTGCCTGTCGGCTGATTTCAACATCCGTCGCTGCATTTTGTATGGCGGTGCTGTTTGATTCGGCATACTTAAGAGCATCGGAAAGGCTCATTTTTAATGTGTCCTGTCCTTTTATGTGGGTGCTGAAGACAGACACGGTGGCGATGATAAGTATATTTTTAAAGGTGTTCATTACAATGTTTATGGTTGGATGCTGAGCCAACTGATCTCTTTGAACAGGGCTTTCCCTTTTTCCGTTGTGACAGCATATAAATGATATTTGATGGTTTCTATGTATTCCTCCCTGAAGTCTCGTTGTTCCTCACCTTCAAAAAGGGTGTTTTGAAACATAGAAAATATGAGACACATATAAATTCTGGTAACCCTGTTGTGGTGAAGGTCGCTGCGGAATAACCCGGCTTCAATACCGTTTTTTATATTTTGATTGATGCTTTGAAATACAAATTTGTTTCGGTGTTCTGTCAAATGTGTATAGCTTTCAGGATAGAACTTTTGCAAATCTAGTAATACACAAGGATGCACATTTTTGTTCATCTCCAGCACAAAATCTGCAATTTTTGCAATTTGCAGTACCGGATTCGATTCTGCAGTCATTATCTGTGTGATGTTTTTTTCCATTTCGGCGATGTGCGCTGAAATTGTGTTATAGACCAACTGGTCTTTATCCTGATAATACTTGTAGATGGTTTTTTTAGAAATGGAAATTGATTTGGCTACATCGTCCATGGATATATTGCGCACACCCAGTTCCATAAATAATTTAGTGGCCGCTCCAAGAATCCTAACCTGCACTTCCATAAATTCGGTGCAAATGTAGCTAAATAAACCGAGGAAACCAAAGGAGTTTGCAAAGTTTCCTGGGTGTCATCAAGGAAAATTATCAATCAATCTATTTTGAGATTGAAAGGCATTCGCATGTAAACACCACGGCTACTCATTATTCTCTTTATCTCAGAGTAGGGAAGGTGTAAGGAGCCCATTTCTTCTTTAATCCACTTTTCTTTGACCTCACTTGTATTGGCTTTGCCAAAAAGCTGTTCCAATGTTGATTTTTGCTTAGGCATACTTACTATGCGGTATTTCTTAAGATTTGCTTTTAGGGCTGCGCTTTGAATTGCCCGTTGCATGCCACCGTATCCGTCTGTTAGTTTGAGGTTTTTGGCATAAATACCAGTGTAAACATGACCTTCTGCCAATTGTTTTACCCTGCCTGTATCCATTTTCCGGCCTTTTGCCACTATTCCTGTAAAGTCATCATAAATGTCGTTAACCATTCCTTGAAAATATCCGCGCATAGCCGGGCTCAATGGTTCGTCGGGTCTCCAGGTTACGGCATAATCACCTGTGGGGACCGTTTCATAACTAAGCCCAAGTTTGTCCTTATACATTTTGGATGTATTGGGAATCATGGCAAAAACACCAATACTTCCGGTGATTGTGGTTGGCTGCGCAAAAATGCTGTCTGCCAGGCAGGCAATGTAGTAACCCCCGCTTGCCGCTACACCGCCAAAACTGGCTATTACAGGCTTAACCTTGCGTAAAAGTTCAATTTCACGGGCTATAATATCACTTGCATTGCTACTGCCACCTGGACTATTTACGCGCAAAACAACAGCTTTGATATGGCTGTCGAGTCTTGCTTTTTTCAATGTCGCTGCCAATGATGTGCTGCCTATGCCTTCGCCTGATTCATTGGTGCCCATGTTAATTTCACCTGATGCATAAATGATAGCTATTTTATCTGCTCCGTCGCCTGCATTCCAGCTATCATCTGCATACTTCGCAAAATCAGCACGTTGTAATTTTTTACCTTTTTTACCCTGAGAAAGAGTAATGAGCTCCGCTTCAACTTCGTCTTCGTATTTAAGGCCATCAATTAATTTATATTGCAATGCCAGTTTAGCATTCCGCGCTTTAAACTGATTGGCTATGTCTGCAATGGCACCAGAATCAATTCCCCGGGATTTTCCTATATTTTTCATGCAATAACCAAACAAGCTGAAAACATAATCACGAACCTGCTCTCGGTTCGCATCGCTCATTTTGTTTTGCATAAAAGGTTCAACGGCACTTTTGTATTTGCCTGCCTTGAATACTTCTACTTCCAATCCTACTTTATCTAGCAGGCCTTTATAAAGTGCCGTTTGTCCGGCATATCCATTAAATTCCAGAATACCTTTGGGATTCAGATAAATCTTATCACAGGCTGATGCAATGTAATAACCTGCGTCAGAATAAAGCTCTGCGTAGGCCACAACAAATTTACCGGTCTTTCGAAATTCAAGTATTTTCTGCCTGATTTCCTCTGCTGTACCCATACTACCTGCATACAGATCTGCGCGTAAATACACTCCTTTAACTTTTTCGTCTTTTGCGGCCTTGTCCAACCCGAATAGAATAGAATTTAATCCGACCGGTGATAAATCTTCACTGGCAATTGCCAAGTCTGACAAGGGATCATCCACGGCGCGATCCGGAATATCACCTGTGAGTGTAAGTTCAAGTACTGTATTGTTTTTGATTTCCGGTTTCTCATTCAAGCTGCCTGCAATACCACCAATAATGACAGCAAAAAACACAACAAACAGCACCATGCCTATGAAAAAACCAAGAATACTGGCCAGTAAATTTTTTAGGAATCCCATGATTTATTATTTACACGAAGTTAACTCAGCTTTAAACACCAATGCAATGCTTCATCGTTTAACCGCAACTATATTGCGATTAAGGTGCTTTTTTATCAATATTTTGCACTTTCCAACAATAACATTGAAATTTGGGCACGCAATTTGGACTTTTGTAATTAATTAGAATGCAAAAACAAGTGTTAAATACGATAAAGAGAGCCTTTTAATTCATTTTTAAAGAGTTTAGTTTAACTTATTGTACAGTATTTGTGTTCACTTTAATATACAAAAGGAGTCGCTTATGAAAAACATCTTTACCAAAACAATCGCACTGCTCTCAGCAGTCAGTCTCATCCCAAAACTACAAGCGCAACAAACCATTGGTTTGCAAATGGGAAATCACAATGCATCTTATGCCTATGCATTAAATCCTGCACAGACGTATTCAGACAAGAATCGATTTTACTTCAATTTTTGGGGTGCGGGGGCAGGATTCACAAACAACTTTCTGACGTATTCTGCTCCGTTCAGTCTTTGGCAAATGGGGGCCGGTACTTATCCCGACAAGTATAAAAATTCTACCGGTAACCTTAATTTCAATCAATCTTGGCTGACATTAAATCCTAACACTGATAACTGGAAACTCTATTATCTGGATGAAACCTACGGACCCTCCATGCACTTTAGGGTTACCAACCGTGTGGCTATGGGCATGGGGATTAAATCTGTAGCTGGTATGAGCATTACCGGTGTAGATAAAAACATGGGCAACCTTTTCAGGTTTGGACTTGATAGTAGCGGACAAGGTTTCTCCGGTGTAAACGGAATTCAAACCGGTGTTGATTATAATTTATCGAGATTCTCAATCAATACAGACAAATGGCAGGAATGGTTTTTCTCGATTGCCGGGGTTACCCGCGATAAAGGACGTCATTTCACTAAATGGGGAGCAACCGGTAAAATGTTGTTGGGTATGGGTGCAGCGCACATGGGCGTAGGGGGTGGTAGCTACCGCTTCAATAATTATAATCAGGTACAATTTACCGATTTACGCTCTTCTTTTTTTCATACAGACGACCAAAGCGCAACCCGGACGCTTACCAGTCCTTTTGGGATGAAGTTTGACTTTCTTCAAGGAGCCGGTTTGGGCGCTGATATTGGTTTTATGTATGAAAACCGCCCTGCAAAAGGTCGTAAACGCTTCAATAATCCATGGTATTCATGCATAGACGAAGATAATAACGAGTACAAATGGCGATTTGGAGCCAGTTTAACTGATATCGGTTTTATTGCCTATAATGGCCAGCGCAGGGTGATAAACGATAAAGGCGCCACTTCAACATGGAATGTGAACCGCAATCTGATTAATACTTATCAGGGATTTGGTGCAGATCCGCTAAACAATGTTACAACCGGATTTTATGACCAGCTAAATGCGGATCAGGGTAATAATTTTATTACTACAACACCCGCTGCTTTGAATGTGCAATTCGATCGCAGATACAGAAATAATTACCACCTTGGTTTTAACTGGACCCGCAGCCTGAAAGGGGATTACGCATGGGGCGTTCGCCGCGCTTCTTTCCTGAGTGTAATACCTCGCTGGGAAACCGAGCATGCAGAAATTGGTGTTCCCATAACACTTACCCGGGACTATCAGGATCTGAATTTGGGTGTATATGGAAGACTGGGTCCTTTTACCTTGGGAACGGATAACCTGTCGGGTATTATGAAATATGCGGCTAAAGGAGAATACACCGGCGCTAATATTTATTTTGGAATCCGTCTCAAACTGGAAGCTTGTGGCTGGTGGTATTACAAGTCAAAGGAATACAAAGATTCGGTTCGAAAAACCAAATCAGAAGTTCAAAAGAACGATACCTTCTGGAAGCGGGACACCATTACCGTGATTAAACGTGATACACTCCGCAAAACAGACACAGTGGTGAAATACAAGAATATTGAGGTTAGACCCGATTTTAAGAAAAAAGAGGAGGAGTTGCGTAAAAAAGAGGCAGAACTAAAGGCCAAAGAAGAGGATCTGCGCAAGCGAGAGCAGAATTTGGGTACAGGTTCTGGTAATTGTAAACCTTGTCAGGATGAGCTGATTATTGTAAAACAACAACTCGCTGATACACGAGATCAATTATCCAAATTGCGCGTTCAACTGGATGAATGCAATAAAAACAAGGCTCTGATTACGGCGGAGAATGAGGATTTGAAAAAGAAAAATGCAGTTTTAACAGCTGAGGTAGATAAACTAAAGCGAGAAAATGCAGTTTTGAAACTCAATAACAATCCTTGCGACAAACAGGTTAAAAGCCGTGACTCTCTGTTGGCTGTTGAAAGAGACAGAAATGCACGCCTGCAGGCCGAACTGGACAAGAAAAAGCTGGACTGCGATGTTGTACAGAAGGAACTGGACAATACCAAAAAGCGTGTGGCTGTGCTGGAAGCTGAAGTGGCGGATGGAAAGAAGAAAATTGTCGCGCTTGAAACAGAATTATCAAATTGCAGACTAGGAAATGCTGGCAGCAATGCAGATTGCCTGAATAAGGTAAAACAACTCGAAGCACAGATAGCTGCAGAAAAGTTGAAAAACACCAATCTGCAGAAAGAGCTTGCTGATACAAAGGTGAAACTGGATGCTGAGATTAAGAAAAACGCTTTACTTCAACTGGATTTGGATGCCTGCAGAAAAGCAACCGTTGATGACAAAAAACGTATTGCAGAATTGGAAGCCATGCTAAAAAATACCGGTGATTGTGGTCCATATAAGACAAAAATTGCCGAACTAGAAGCTGAGATTGTAAACTTGAAAGCCAATAAGGATAAGCAAGCTAAGATTATTGCCGACCTGGAGGCAAAACTTAAAAATTGCGGTAACTCGGATGAGCTCACCAAATGTAAAGCAGATTTGGATGCTGCCAAAAAACGAAATGCAGAGCTGGAAGCTGAATTGGCCAATGTGAAGAAGCAGCGAGACCAGTATGCATCTGATCTGGATGTTTACAAAAATAAATTTTCAGTTTTGGAGGCCAAGCTGAAAGAGTGTGAAGGAAAAGGCTCGGACTGCAAGGCATGTGAAGAAGAGCTGGAGCAGTGGAAACTTAAGTTTTCGCAGAAGGAAAGTGCCTACAATGCGCTTATGGAAGAATACCAGGCATGTACAAAAGATTTGGCAGCCTTAAAAACCAAACTTTCTGTTTGTGAGGGTAAGCTTAAAAATTGCACAGGAAGCAGTAGCAAGGAACAGCAATTGCAGGCTGAAATTGACAAGCTGAAACTTACCATTGCCGAGCTGAATGCAGAGGTTGCAGCACGACAGAGATCATTGGATGAACTTCAGACAGCGTATGATAAACTGGAAAGCACCAACACTGAATTAGGTAAAAAGATTACCGGATTACAGGCTGAGGTAAGTGCCCTGAAAAACCAGGTGAATGCACTACAGCAGCAACTAAAAGAGTGTCAGGAAGCAGGAAAGTAAAATGTCATTAAAACAGGAGAGGGGGCGCCGTAACTGGCGCCCTTTTTCTTTAAAATTCAGCCCTAAGTCTTATGTTTAAGCGTCTTGCGGTTAGGTATTCCGGCACACCATATACATTGTTTTCTATGTCTTTTACCCAGTTGTATGAAATTACATTGTTAATCCCCAGAATATTGAAAATCTCAACGCTAATCCAGGATTCCTGTAGTTTTTTCAGCATTCCGATTCTTGGGCGGTCTTTATCATTTCGGTTTAGCAAAACCTTGCTAAATCCTATATCCAGCCTTCTGTACGGTGGTATAGTATTGGGTTTTTCGGCATAGCGCCCCTGACCATTAAGGAAATACGGAATTCCTGTGCCAATAATCATGTTTAAATTCAACCTGAAACTTGGATTTCCCGGCAATTGGTCCTGCAGCATAGCTGCAAAATTGACACGACGGTCGGTTGGTCTTCTAAGCCAGCCGCTTTGCACCATTTCTCCGGATTTGTTCAGGTAGTTAATCTTTTCGCGGGTTTGCAGCACGCTCAGCGTAAACCAGCTTTCCAGTCCTTTGATAAATTCTCCGTTTAAGCGGTTGTCAACTCCCCATGCATAGCCTTGGCTGCTGTTTTGGGCATAATAGCGAACACGGATATTATCATAGAGATAAGGAACCAGCCTGTCCAAATGTTTGTAATAAGCTTCTGTAGTGAATTTGAACTTGCGGCTCCACATATTCACAAATCGGTCGGTTCCTGCAACAAGGTGCCATGCCCGCTGTGCCTTAAGCTGATGGTTTAATGCACCTGAAAAGTCGCGCAATTCGCGAAAAAAACCTTGCTGAAAATAACCACCTGCCGCCAGTTTTATAATTTTGTCTTTTTTCTTCAGACTATCGGGCAGATAAGCATTGTATCTTTTATTGGGTTCCCAGCTGAACTGTACGCGGGGTGTCGCAAATATCTCATTGTTTGCCTGCCACCAATGGCCTCGAAGACCTACATTCAGCCACATACTTTTTTGTTTATCAAGCCTGAATTTGTTTAGTAAAAAACCCTGTAGCCTAAAACTTTCAAGCTTATTGCGGGAACTTACCTGATCGTCTAGTATAATACTGTCGGTAGCAAATCCAAATGGGGGTATATTGTACATGGCACTATCATTATATCGCCATTCTTTATATCTGTCACCAATACGCTCATGGTTAAGCCTTATGCCATATTTAAAAATATTGCGTTTATCAGGTTTGGTGAATGTGCCAATATGCGAAAAGTTTAGGATTCGGCTCTGCAGACGGTTCCGTCCATGATCTAGAAAGTAGCCAAAACCAAGTGTTTTAAGTGGTTTTCCATAGGTTTTACTGCCCATGTCTCTGTCTAGCAGACTCAGTTGATATCCACCCTCCACATCAAAAAGTTCCTGCTCGGTAGTACCGGTAGCGCTCAATATCCATTTAAACTCTTTACCTGCATCAGGATTGAACTTTAAGGTTAGCGCCCCCATTGCATAGTCGTAGTTCATCTGTTCAGCACCGGCCATGCCCACGTCCAGCTGGTATGCCTGCGAAACAGTCCCAAATTCCGTGCGTCGGCTTTCCGGTGTTAGGTTGTAGCGGTTTAATGCGAGGTTACCAAGAAACTCTACTTTCCATCTTCGCCATAATTTGCGGCTAACGAGCGTTTGTACGTCTGCGAAGTTCATTCGGTAAGCACCCTGTAAATCCAGGCTGCCGGTGAGCAATGAATTGCTGAAATGACGAACACCCAAAACGGCTGATGTTTTTCGGGTTTTCCCTTCAATGGAAAAGCTGTTGAGCAATAAGCCTGCGGTTGCAGAAACGGCAAATGCAGTAGGTTGAATGTATTCAACATCGAGTACACTGCTCATTTTATCACCATATTGAGCTTCAAAGCCACCCGCACTAAACTTGAGGGTCTTAACCAAATCGGGATTAATGAAGCTAAGTCCTTCCTGCTGACCGCTGCTAATGAGTTGTGGACGGTATATCTCTATATCATTCACATACACCAAATTTTCATCATAATTGCCTCCTCTTACGCTGTATTGCGATGATAATTCACTGTTGCTGTTGGCACCCAGTGTTTTGATGATTGCCTCAATCCCCCCTGTAGTTGGATTCATGCGCAAATCACGGGGCTTGATTTCGTCCAGAAATGGGTTGTATTCTTCGCGGCCGGAAATATCAATTTGGGGTAAGAAATCCAGTCCGGTTCCTTCGTAAATGACCCTTTCCAGTTGTGCAGCCCAGTCTTTAGGCAGCCGATAGCCAAAAATCTTACGGTTTCCCTGATATCCGAAAATCAAGTTGGTTAAGGGTATCGTAAAATCACCGTTATTGTCCGTTATAGCCAGTGTTTCACCATTGCTGTTTTTAATGACAATGCCAACCGCAGGATCGCCGCTGATTAGCTTGACTTTTGCCCAAAACATGGGTTTTTGCTGTGCATGTAGTTGTCCGATGATGCATAAAAGCAGCGCGAAGTAAGATTTTTTCAGCACAGATATGAAACGAAAACGGTTGATTTTTCTTTTATGAATTGGCTGTTTTATGCAATGCTGCTATCGTAGCGGAAGGATCAGGGGTCGCAAAAACGGCATTTCCGGCAACCAATACATCGGCCCCGGCCCTTGACAGGCCTAGTGCATTTTGTTCAGATACGCCACCATCAATTTCAATAAGCGTATGGGCGTTGTTTTTTAATATCAGTTCCTTTAGTTCAGATACCTTACGATATGTGTTTTCGATAAATGCCTGTCCGCCAAAACCTGGATTAACGCTCATAACCAGCACCAGGTCACAATCCTGAATAATATCATTCAAATTTGAAACGGGGGTATGTGGATTCAAAGCCACACCGGCTTTCATACCGTGTTTTTTGATTTCAGCCAGGCTGCGGTGGAGGTGTGTACAGGCTTCGTAATGAACGGTTAAAACTGCTGAGCCGGCTTCTGCAAAACGCTGAATGTAGCGGTCGGGTTCCACAATCATCAAGTGCACGTCCAGGGTTTTTGTGGCATGCTTTTTCAGCACGTTCATCACCGGAAAACCAAAAGAAATATTGGGAACAAAAACCCCGTCCATTACATCCACATGATACCAGCCGGCATCACTTTGGTTTATCATTTCGCAATCGCGCTGAAGGTTGCCAAAATCGGCTGAAAGTACCGAGGGAGCAATGATGACTGACATAATGGCAAAGGTAAAATATTTATTGAGAACTGAACGTATTGGAAAGGCAGGAGCCTATTTATTTTCTAAATGCCGATTCATATAGCTGAATCCATGCTTCCGGGCTTGTTTTTTTACAAAGTTCTCCAATAATATTGAACGGTATATCAGATTGGTACTTAAATCGCAGGCAGCTTTTGCCCTTATCAGGCAATTTTATACCTGCATTCTTACATTGATTCTCTAACCATTGCATCAGCGAGGGGCTTGCATACAAACCCATGTGATACAAAGCCAGATGATTTTTTTGGGCGGCGATACTAATAAAGGGAAGCGGGGTATCTGCTTTACAATGATAACCTGCCGGATATAAGGTCAAAGGCACTACCCAGGAAGGCATATTGTATTGAATTTGTGGTTCAAATCCCTCAGGCAGCGCCTCCGCAACTACAGTTGCTAGGTTTTTCAAATCACCTGCCTTTTCTTCTGTTACACTGTCAAAATAGGCTTGGAATATTTGTATGTTATTTTCCATGTAAAGCTTGGTAAAGCGTAACACATTCCTTGGCCTCTTTCACATCGTGTACCCTCAAAATGTCAGCACCATTTATGAGAGCTGTCATGTGCAGTGCTGTTGTGCCGTTCAGGGCTTTTTCGGCCGTCGTTTGCAATGTTTTCCATATCATGCTTTTTCTGGAAATTCCAATCAAAATGGGTTTCTCTAGAATCCTGAATTGTTGCAGCTCACGAAGCAGTTGAAAATTGTGTTCAATGGTTTTCCCAAAGCCAAATCCCGGATCTACAATCCAGTTGTCGATACCGATAGATTGGAATAATTTCTGTTTTCTGTTGAAATAGGAAATCACCTCATCGGTTACGTTCCTGTAATCCGGATTTTTTTGCATAGTTTGCGGGTTTCCCTGCTTGTGCATGGCCACATAAGGGATTTTGTTTTCTGCGATAAAAGGCAACATTTCCGCATCATAATCACCGGCAGAAATATCATTTACAATATCCGCTCCGCAGTTGACTGCATTTTTAGCAACAGAAGTATTATATGTATCAATTGAAATCCAGCAATCAGGGAATGCAGAACGCAAAGCTAGAATGGCTGGAATCACTCTTTGTGATTCTGTCTCAGCTTCAATCTGCTCTGCACCCGGCCTAGTGCTTTGTCCACCGATGTCGAGAATTGAGGCGCCGTTTTGCAGCATTAGGCCTGCTGTGTCAACAATTTTATCTTTAGCTATACGGCTCCTTTCAAAGAAAGAATCAGGGGTTACATTCAAGATTCCCATTATTATGGGTTTTGAAATCAAAAGCACCCGATCTTTGCTTTTGAGTGCGTAAGTAGTGAAATTCAAAATTTCAATATTTCATTTTTCACATCAAATAACCATTTTCATCTTTTATTTTTCCAGGAATATCTGTATTGCCAATCATGGATTTTAGATCAATTTCCAGATTTCGACAGATCGAAGAGATTGGCACGTCGGATGCAAAGTTTTCAAAGGGATCTTCGCTGTAATCACCAACCAATTCAAGTGTAATAAATATCCATGAAATAAGGGTATTCAGTCCTACAAATACAACAAAATAGTCTATTTTTTTTAGATTGATATCTATTAAACTCAAGGGCAACATGAGTATGAAAATCCAGACAAATGCTTTGCTGAAAAATCCATACTGACGTGGGAACGGTGTGCTTTTTATCCTTTCGCATTTACCTTGAGCTTCTATGCATTTATCAATGGTTTTATTCAATTCTATTTGTTTAATCTCATCAATCAAATTTTTATTTTTTAACCATAAAAAATCAATATATTGAAAATTTAAAACATTCAAAGCAAAGTTTGTTTTTTGTTTCAATTTTGCAAATTCGCTCTCCTCAAGAAATTTTCCTACTTCTTCGGTCCAGTTCTTTTCGTTAGCCTCCCCATAATAGTAGACGCTTATTGCCCCTTTATATTCTCTGCTGTGTGGAAATTTATTGCGCAATTGCAAACGCAATGCATTTAAAAAGGCAATTTGCCGGTAAACAATTTTTTTTACTGAGTTTGAATGTAAATCCTTGTCAGTACTGCTAATGTAAATGCTTAATTGATTAGTTAATATTTTGCTTGCTGATGCCAATTCTCCCCAGATTTTCCGCGCTTCCCACAGTCGATCGTAAGATTGACTGTTTTTAAAACTGAGAAAAATGGTTACGGCCACACCTACAGTTCCAATGAGTTCAAAAGGCAAATAAATTGGTGTTACATTATGATTGATGTAATAAATTAGGCTGCCCCACCCAATGAAAATGGCAAAGTTTTTCCAGCCAAACCGCCATACGAGACTAAGTGGTAAATTTCTGTAAATGTACATTTTAGATTATAATTTATATTTTTAGTTAACAGTTGAGAGTGGCGAGGAAGAATCGCTCTATTGCGAGTAATTCCTCTTGCTTTGCAGTTAATAACTGAAGCAGGGGATTGTTTGGTGTTTTCATTTCAATATTTACAATTCATAAGACGGTCTTGTTCACACTTAATAATTAAACTTTCAATATCCTACTTTACTGATTCATCAGGGTTTCCTACCATGTTTTTAGGTTTTACCCATTCATCAAACTGTTTTGCATTTAACAACCCAGAGTCTAAGGCAGCCTCTCGTAGGGTCATATTTTCCTTGTGAGCTTTTTTTGCAATTTTAGCCGCATTTTCATAGCCGATGTGGGTGTTTAAAGCCGTTACAAGCATCAGGCTCTGTTCCACCAATTGTTGTAGGCGGGTAAGGTTGGGTTCTATACCTTGCACGCAGTAAGTATCAAAACTCAGACAGGCTTGTCCCAGCAGGCGGGCGCTCTGCAACAGGTTGGCCGCAATCACAGGTTTGTAAACGTTCAGTTCAAAGTGTCCTTGAGAACCGGCAAAAGAAACCGCTACATCGTTGCCCATAATCTGCGCACAAACCATGGTCAGCGCTTCAGGCTGTGTGGGATTTACCTTGCCGGGCATAATACTGCTTCCTGGCTCGTTTTCGGGAATGATAATTTCACCTATTCCACTGCGCGGACCACTGCTGATCATGCGTATATCATTGGCGATTTTAAAACAACTCACCGCGGCCCTTTTAATGGCACCGTGCAATTCAACCATGGCATCATGCGCTGCCAGTGCCTCAAATTTGTTGGGTGCGGATACCATGGGTAATCCTGTTTCTTCGGCTATGAGTTTCGCAACCAGCGTGGCATAACCCTTGGGTGCATTCAGTCCAGTGCCTACTGCCGTTCCGCCCAGTGCTATTTCAGCGGCAGGCTGCAATGCCTTGTTAATGGCGGCTATACCATTCTCAAGCTGGGTTACATATCCGCTGAATTCCTGACCCAATGTAAGTGGCGTGGCATCCATGAAGTGGGTGCGACCAATTTTTACAATGTTTTTAAAATCGCGGGATTTATGTTTCAGGGTGGTTTTCAGCGCCTGAATTCCGGGCAATGTATAATCCACCACCTGTTTGAACACTGCAATGCTCATGGCAGTTGGGAAGGTATCATTACTGCTCTGGCTCTTGTTTACATCGTCGTTGGGATGCAGAACCTTTTTTTCATCAGTGAGCTGCCCGCCTGAAAGCACATGCGCACGATTGGCAATCACTTCATTTACATTCATGTTGCTCTGGGTACCACTGCCTGTTTGCCAGATTACCAGTGGAAATTCACTGTCAAGTTTGCCTTCAATAATTTCATCACATATTCCAACAATCAGGTTTTTCTTTTCCTCACTCAATGCACCAAGCTGGTAATTTGCCAGTGCCGCGCATTTTTTCACAACTCCAAATGCACGGATAATTTCCACAGGCATGCTGCCTTCGGGTCCAATTTTAAAATTATTTCTGCTTCGCTCTGTTTGCGCTCCCCAGTAGCGCTTTGCGGGCACTTTTACCTCGCCCATGGTATCGTGTTCAATCCGGAAATTTGGCATGATGTATAAAGTATGCAAATTTATACAGGGAATACTTAAGCTGTGCATTTTTGCCAAAAACAATTATACAAGTAATGAAAATTAATCAAAATAAATAAGTACTGAAACAATGCTGTCTGTATCCGGGTTATTAATGTTTTCAAAGGCTGTATCTTTGCTGCCTGAATATGGCGGATAAGAAATTGCTGGATGCCCTAAGTTATCACTCTGATGGCAAACCCGGAAAAATAGAAGTAGTTACAACCAAGCCCACTCAAACCCAGTTTGACCTTGCCCTGGCCTACAGCCCGGGTGTTGCCGAACCTTGCCTCAAGATTGCAGAAAATACGGAAGATGTATACAAGTATACAGCGAAAGGCAATCTGGTAGCGGTTATCAGCAATGGAACAGCCGTGCTGGGTCTCGGCGATATTGGCCCGGAAGCCTCAAAACCGGTAATGGAAGGCAAAGGCGTTCTGTTTAAAATTTTTGCCGATATCGATGTTTTTGATATTGAACTCAACTGCAAGGATGTGGATGAGTTTGTGCGCGCTGTAAAAGCCATGGAGCCCACTTTTGGTGGCATTAATCTGGAAGACATAAAAGCACCTGAAAGTTTTGAAATAGAGGAGCGTCTGAAAGCCGAGCTGAATATTCCCATAATGCATGATGATCAGCATGGAACGGCCATCATCAGCGGGGCCGCACTGCTCAATGCCTTGCGCATCGTAAATAAAGAAATAGGACATGTGAAACTGGTGGTAAACGGCGCCGGTGCCAGTGCTATTGCATGTTCTAAATTGTTTGTCAGTCTTGGTGTAAATCCCCAAAACCTGATTATGCTTGACAGCAAAGGGGTTATCCATGCTGGAAGGAATGATCTTGACAAATACAAAAACCAGTTTGTAAATACCACGGAGGCCAGAACATTGGAAGAAGTAATGGCAGGAGCGGATGTTTTTGTGGGTCTTTCCAAAGGCAATATCCTTTCTCCGGAAATGATCCTCAGCATGGCTGAAAAGCCCATTGTATTTGCCATGGCAAATCCGGACCCTGAAATTGACTATAAACTGGCTGTTTCCACCCGCCCCGATATTTTGATGGCTACGGGCCGCAGCGATTATCCCAATCAGGTAAATAATGTATTGGGCTTTCCGTTCATATTCCGCGGTGCGCTCGATGTGCGGGCAACTGCCATCAACGAAGAAATGAAACTCGCCGCTGTCCGCGCCATAGCAGATTTGGCACTTGAGCCGGTTCCGGAAGTGGTGATGATGGCCTACAACGATTATGACCTTGATTTTGGAAACAATTACATTATTCCCAAGCCCATGGATCCTCGTTTGCTTACCACGGTAGCACCTGCTGTGGCCAAAGCAGCGATGGATAGTGGCGTAGCCAGAAACACCATTACAGACTGGGATGCTTACAAGGCCACACTCAGAAAACGCTTAGGTATTGATAATGATTTTGTAAACCGATTAGTGCAACGAGCTAAAAAACAGCCCAAGCGTGTTGTATTCTCTGAAGCAGAAGATGTGAAAATCCTCCGTGCCGCCCAGATTTGTATCAATGAGGGCATTGCAACACCGGTTTTACTCGGTCGAACCCAACTCATCAAAAAGGTTATGGAAGAGAACAACATAGATTTGGGGCAGGTAACCATGTTGGATCCGTGGTCTGAAGATATATTGTGTGAAGAATTTGGGGCGCTGTTATACGAGAAGCGGAAGCGCAGTGGACTCACCCAAACGGAGGCTGTAAAAAACATGCGCTATCGCAATTATTTTGGTGCCATGCTGGTGGAAACAGGCAAATGCGATGCGCTCATCAGCGGCTTAACACGCAATTATCCCATAGCGTTGCGTCCTATGCTGGAATGTATCCCTGTTACTGGCGCTTCCAAACGTATTGCAGGCATGCACATTGTGATGACCAAAAATGGTCCTGTTTTTCTGTCGGATACAACAGTCAATATTGATTACAAACCTGAGGAACTGGTAGACCTGGTGCTTAAGGTGCATGAGCGGGTGAGCAAATTTCAGATTGAACCCCGGATAGCCCTGGTTACCTATAGCAATTTTGGCAGCAGCCGTGGTCCCGCCCCAATACAAATGCGCAAAGCTGTAGAATTGCTGCACGAACATCATCCGCAAATTATTGTGGACGGTGAAATGCAAACTACCTATGCGATGGATGGTGAAGCACGTGCTAAACAATATCCCTTTAACAAGTTGGGCAATAAACCGGCCAACACCCTTATTTTTCCGGGTCTAAACAGTGGAAATGCCGCTTACCAGCTTATGCGTGGAATGGGCATGGTAGATATTATTGGTCCGGTATTGCTGGGTTTTGAAAAAAGTGTTCATGTACTTCATCATACCAGCAATGTTCGTGAAATTGTGAATATGGTGGCACTGGCTGTTTGTGAGGCTCAGGAGAAGTCATGAGTGTACCAAAACCACAACTGCTCGAATGGGGCAGTAAGCTTCAGGTTCAAAGTATAGGGTTGCGCTATGAAGTGCTAAGAAGACCGCTGGGATTGTTTTTTAAGCCTGAAGAATTGGGTGATGAATTTTATCAGTGGCATTTGGGTATGGTGCATGGAGACAGGGTAGTGGCGGTCCTTTTATTGAAAAACATAGATGGTAAAATAGTAAAAATGCGTCAGGTGGCAGTGGCTGAAGCTCTTCATGGAAAAGGTATTGGCAAAGAACTCGTTCGATTCTCAGAAGAATTTTGCCGCCGGAAAGGTGTAGAAACGATAGAACTGCACGCACGAACGTCTGCAGTTCCATTTTATCTTTCACTGGGATATGCTTCTGAGGGTGAAGAATTTGAGGAAGTGGGTATTCCGCACGTAAAAATGTTCCTTCAACTTTGATTTATTGATAACCATGCCAGTTTCCGGTTTCCCGGTTATGTAGCCAGTAAATTCCATTGGCGTAGGCAAAATCACCACACAAGGGTTTGGGCCCGTTTTCATCCAGAATTTTTAATATTCTGGTACATTTTCCACTATGACTGCTATATAATAAAATGCGTTGCTGCCCACGGTCATAAAGCCCTATTTCTCGGTTTTTACTGCCTGTAAAGACCATTCCATGCTGTTCAGTTCATTTTCAAAATCCTCAATATCCAGGTGAATAGGGTTTCGATGTCTTGCATGATGGGTTTTATAACAATAACAACCATTTTTCGCCTGATCCTGAAATGGCAGCATAATAGGTTTTTATACCCGGATTCCATACCACAGAAACTCCCATACCCCCAGGCACTTTTTCTGATTCCAGCTGCATTGCCGGTTTTATTTGTGCTACCGGCTAAGCCATAAAATTTGCTAATAAATAGGCCAAAGAGATGCTTAATACAATACCTTTTTTCACCATTGCAAAATGGCTTTGATTACTGTAAAAACTAATGATCTAAGGTTAAACAGGGGGTAATACCTGTCACTAACTTACTGGTCGGTTATTCTGCTATTTTAATCCGATAAAAGCCATTGCTTTTCACATAGCTGTATATTTGCACCTTTATGGGAACCCTGATAACTGTATCGCAGTTTTTACTGGCACTGTCTATTCTAATTATTCTTCATGAGCTGGGTCATTTTCTTGCTGCCCGGTTTTTCGGCATAAAGGTGGAGAAATTTTACCTGTTTTTTGATGCCTGGGGAATAAAATTATTCAAATTCAGAAAAGGAGATACCGAATACGGCATCGGATGGCTGCCACTGGGCGGTTATGTGAAAATTGCCGGTATGGTTGACGAAAGTTTGGATACCGAACAATTAAAAACAGAGCCGCAGCAATGGGAATTCAGGGGCAAGCCGGCTTGGCAACGTTTAATCGTAATGGTAGGGGGCGTGGTTGTGAATCTTTTGCTTGGTATTTTCATCTTTTGGATGATGACCTGGAGTCAGGGTGAAAAGTATGTGCCCACCCAGGCAGTAAATGAGTCAGGTGGTATTTACGCAGGTCCTTTAGGTAGGAAAATAGGATTTCAGACAGGCGATAAAATCATTGCATTCAACGGAAAACCCAGCGAAAATTTTCTGGAAGAATTTGCCAATCCGGATTTTATCATGGGAGCTAAACATGAAATTCAGATTAACAGAAACGGGAAAGATACAACCTTGATTCTTCCGTCTAAACTTGAAGAAGTGCTCGCTGAGAAATCTGATTTACCAATAATTTCTCCAAGATTTAATTTTAAGATAGCTTCTGTTGTAGAAGGAACACCCGCAGCCAAGGCTGGTTTGGCAAAGGAGGATATAATTGTCGCAATAGATAGCCAGAAGGTGGCAGGTTTTCTGGATTTTAAAGAAATTATTCAGCAGAAAAAAAACAAGAATATTTTGCTGACAGTGCTTAAGGATAAAGCCACTGAGACTGATAATGTGTCTCTAAAGGTAGAAGCTGATGGAACCATCGGTTTTAAGCCGATATTATTTGGTTTTGAAGAGAAAGAAAAAGTAATCAATTACGGATTTTTTGAATCTGCAGGAATGGGTGCTAAAAAAGCATTTTCATTTCTAGCAGCGAATGCTATGGGTTTTGGTAAAATGCTCAGTGGTGATATTGATCCTCGCAAATCACTGGCGGGGCCGGTGGGAATAGCGCAGATGTATGGATCTACCTGGGACTGGATTAACTTCTGGGGACATACAGCCATGATATCATTGGGTCTGGCATTTCTGAATATTTTGCCCATCCCCGCACTCGATGGTGGTCATGTTATGTTCCTGCTTTGGGAAATGATTACACGCAAACCTGTAAGCGACAAAGCATTGTACATAGGCCAGGTAATCGGTATGGTCATTCTCGGCTCTCTCATGATATTTATCTTTTGGGTGGATATTGCCAGAGCCCTTGGTTTCTAAAGTGCAATGAATCCATTTGCCTTTTTTGGTTTAGAGCCTCGATTTCAGATCGATAATCAGGCTCTGCGCAAACTCTTTTTGGCCAATCAGCGTAAATGGCACCCGGATTTTCATGCTGCCAATCCTGAAATGTATAAACAGGCATTGGAACAAACTTCCATAAACAATAAGGCATATGCTATGTTGTCTGATACCTACAGCAGGGTTAAAAGTGTACTTTCACTTAATGGTATAGATGCAGAAAAAGAACAGGTACTGCCTCAGTCTTTTCTTATTGAAATGATGGAATTAAGTGACCTGATTGAGGATGCTCTTTGCGGCAATCAAAACAGCAGGGAAGAAGCAGAGGCCGAATTGGGTCGGTATTTCCAAGAAAACGAAAAAACACTAGGTGCTCTTTCGGAAGATGCCGATTCATCGGGCTTGTCAAATGATATATTGCTCACAGCGACCGCATTATACCAACAACACCGCTACCTGTCGCGCCTGCGTAAAAATCTTTCAGGAATTACAGAACTCTGAGCAGAATTCGTAAGTTTGCTGAATAAATGCAATGACAACCGCCAAAACCCATATTCTCAGTCATATCGAGATTCTTACCAAGTTGGAAAGAATGGCCTGTGAAATCTGTGAAAAGCACATCAACAGCGGCGAACTGGTTATTTGTGGTCTTAACAGCCGTGGTTTTGCATTGTCAAAGTTGCTGGGCGAAAAAATTAAAGCCATAGAAAGTGAGTTAACAGTTGTAAATATCAACGCAATGGTGGAAGGAAATTCTGTATCATTTTTGCCTTCGTCAGGGTTTGCAGGCAAGCACGTACTTGTGATGGATGATGTAATCAATACAGGAAGCACGCTGATGCTCGTTTTATCGGAAATTTACCGTCAAAAGCCCGTGAGTATAGGCACTGTTTTTCTCGCCAAACGCGAACACCGCAATTTCCCCGTAAAAGCCGATTATGTGGGTATTTCCATAGCCACCACACTTCAGGAGCACGTGCAATTCGATAACGCTGATCCCGATAATCTCTCTGTTTATTTGGTGTAAATTACTCCTCTACGTAATTTAATTCTTTGTGGAAGCTTTCTTTTACGGTATAAGTGCCCCAAACAGCAAGCAGTATGCAAACCGCCCCCACAATTATAGCAGCATAGGAATTAGGCATTCCGCCAATTTTTAATTCAGACAATGCTGTAAAGCCAAGCGTAATTGGCACCACACCGCCCCGCACAAAGTTAGGAACAGTAGCCGTAACCGTGCTGCGAATATTGGTGCCGAATTGTTCGCTCGCGTTGGTTACAAACAAAGCCCAGTAGCCTGTTGCCAGTCCCAATAAGTAGCTCATGGTTTTTAGTCCTGTTGGCGTAAGGTTATGATTAAATAAATAAACGCAGGTTAGTACAGCAATGCCCATCAGGTTGATGAAAATTACCCGTCTTCGGCTTTTGAAAATTTGAGAAAGCAGTCCGGATAATAAGTCTCCACTGCTCAAACCCAGGTAGCTCCACATAACCATCTCCGAAGTTTTTATCTGACCCACCGCACCGGGGTGGTTTTCCGCAATAAACTTGTGGGATAAGGCAATCAGTATGCCCACCACAAACCATACGGGCAATCCTATTACAATACATGCCAGGTATTTTTTGAATGTAGGCCAGTCGCGCAGCAGCATGAAAAAGTTGCCTTTTACTACATTGGTTTTTTTAAGTTCATGAAACATGGAACTTTCAAAGGTTCCGGCTCTCAATGCCAATAATACCAATCCTAAAACACCTCCCATGATGTAGGCTGTTTGCCAATTTTCAATTTTTATGACTGCAAAATCCTGTATAAACGCACTCAGCTGACTAAGGTTTGAAACCCAGAAAGCGAATACTGCACCCAGCGCACCAAAGGTTACAATAATCATGGTGCCTATACCCCGCTTTTTGGTAGGCATGCTTTCAGCCACCAATGTTATGGCGGCACCAAGTTCACCTGCAAGGCCCACGCCTGCAATAAACCGCCAGATCGAATATTCTGCCAGGTTACTTACAAATGCATTGGCAATATTGGCAAAACTATAGAGCAGTATACTGCCGAAAAGGACGGAGACACGCCCTTTTCGGTCACCCCAAATCCCCCAGAGTAATCCTCCAACCAGCATTCCGGTCATTTGCCAGTTAAAAAGTGTGGTTTCAAATTCAGGAGCAATGTTCAAGGAGGCCATGCTCTCTTTTTTGATGATGTTAAAAAGAATCAGGTCATATATATCCACGAAATAGCCCAGTGAGGCCACCACAATCAGCAATGCAATGTTCTTTTTTTCTGCCATAATTCTCAATCAAAAGAGATTTTCCAAAGTTGCACAAATTTTTTCCAGAAACAAGCGGTCTGTTTCATCGAAACTCGAAAAACGTTCGCTGTCCGCGTCCAGCACAGCCACCACCTTACCATTTTTGCGCAGCGGAACAACAATTTCACTGTTGCTTTCTGCCGAACAGGCAATATGCCCCGGAAATTGGTGTACATCCTCAACAATCTGTACTTCATTTTTAGCCCATGCCGTGCCGCAAACCCCTTTGCCATGAGCAATTCGGGTGCACGCCACCGGTCCCTGAAAAGGCCCAAGCACAAGTTCATCATTTTTTACTATGTAAAAACCCACCCACCACCAATGAAAAGCATCTTTCAATACCGCCGAAACGTTTGCCAGTCCTGCAATTAGATCATTTTCTTCCTCCACTAACCCATGAATCAGGGTTAGGCATTCTTGGTATAGATTTTCCTTTTGCTCAGTTGTGTATTTGTGGCCCATGCTCAATACGTGGATAAGTGGTTGCGAAAATAAGACCAAAACGTTTGTCAGCATCCGTTGAATGTCGTTAGTTTGAAGGTTTAATTTGTGAAGCATGGCGATGGAAGTAGTCAATACCCAGCCGTTTGAGGTCGTTTTTACATTTGTAAGACATCCTTATTTTGGTCTGTTGGTGGAAGCCAATGCCGTGCAATTGCTTGCCAACGGTGATTATTCCCTTACCTACCAGCGAGTCAGGCAACAAACAACATCCTATTTCAACCTGAATAAAGAACAGACCGAGGTAGTGCGAATACTGGAAGAGTTTGAGGTGGATAGCCTAATGAAGCGTTTTTATACCGGAAATAAACGCATTCGTAGCAGTGAATTTCTCCTGAAACACTACACTCCTGATTTGCACAAGCAAGTTCGACCCTATATAGAAAAAAAGCTGTCTAAGGTGCTGGATATTATTAAAAATTATCCCATGTATTGGGCAGGGAAAACAGGTCAGGCGCAGGGTGAGGAAATTCACTATTCCGAAGAACCTGCTACCGTTTTGTTTCATTTCAGAAGAAATGAGCAAGGCACCAATTATTTTGCCACCATCCGCAACAACAATGAAAAAGTTGAATTTTACCACAACGATTCAGAAATAATATCAGAAAACCCCGCCTGGTTAATTACCCCCAACAGGCTCCTATACTTTCCCAAACACATAGATGGCAAGAAAATCAGACCTTTTTTAACTAAAAAACATATCCATGTGGAACCTCATCAGGAAGATAGCTACATGGATAAGTTTGTGAAGCCCCTATTGGAAAACCACGATGTTTTTGCCAAAGGCTTGCAGATTGTTACTGAGCAATTACCTGCAAGGCCTGTAATAAGACTGAATAAGCTATTTCAGGATAAACAATATCTCAGCCTTTATTTTCAGTATGGTGGCTGGAATTTTCCGTTCCATATTCACAAAAAGGTGAATGTGTCGCTTGAGAAAAAGGGTAATGATTTTATTTTTCACCGTATTCGCCGATCACTTAGCCTGGAAAGTGAGAAAATTGCATTGTTAAAAGAGTTGGGACTTGAAAACGTAGAAGGCAGTTTGTTTGCCTTGCAAAATGAAGGTCAATCCTATGAACTCATTTCATGGCTCAACACCCATTCAGAGTTGCTACAGCGCAATGGTTTTCAGGTGGATCAGGAGGCTTCGGACGTCCGCTTTTATCTGGGAGCGGTTAGCCTGGATGTGAAATTAACCAAAGGGGCAGATTGGTTTGATGTGCTTGCTGTGGTTCGCTTTGGCACATTTGAGATTCCGTTTATACGTCTCAAAAAGAATATTCTGGAAAAACGAAGAGAATTTATTTTACCCAACGGAGAAATTGCCATTCTGCCCGATGAATGGTTTACCCGATTCGGGAAAATAGCCCACCTGGCCGATGTGGAGGGAGATTGCTTCCGGGTGAGGAATATGCACTTTTCATTGCTGGATGATTTATCGGATTACGTAGATGTAGACGTGGCAAAATCAGGATGGGAAAAACTGCTGCAATCCGAGAACATCCCCGAATATCCATTGCCTGCAGGCATGAATGCCGAATTGCGGCACTATCAGGTAGAAGGTTACAATTGGATACGTTTTCTGTTTGAACACCGGATTGGTGCACTGTTGGCAGATGACATGGGGCTGGGTAAAACCCTTCAAACCCTGGCTGTTATTAAGCATATTTCCGGCCTGCCTGTATCTGAAATCATGGGAGAAAGCGTTATGGTTGCCTGCGAAACACCGGTTTCTGCCGAAATTCCGCAACTGGATTTATTTACTCCGGCTGAAGCAGTGCTAAATGGCACAATTCCGGAGACAGAAATTGCAGACAAACCAATGCCTTGCCTGGTGGTTGCCCCCAAATCTTTGCTTTACAACTGGCAAGCTGAAGCAGAAAAATTCTGCCCATCCCTTAAAACCCTTATTTACACAGGTATATCGCGAAACAGACTTTTGCCAAAATTTGCACAAAATGACCTGATTATCATGAGCTATGGCACCTTGAGAAACGATATTGAAGAACTACAGCGAATTCCTTTCAGGCTGGTGGTTATCGACGAAAGCCAAGCAATTAAAAATCCAACATCATTAACCGCAAGAAGCCTCCTTAAGATTGGTTCAGCTTACAGACTGGCTCTTACTGGCACACCCATAGAAAATACATTACTTGATGTTTGGAGTCAGATGAATTTCCTTAACCGCGGACTGCTGGGATCTTATGGTTATTTTGAAAAGAATTTTATTCGTCCTATAGAGAGAAATCAGGATGCCGGCCGCACCACAGAATTAAAACGAATTCTGAACCCGTTTGTGCTGCGCAGAACCAAAAAGCAGGTGGCCAAAGAACTGCCACCAAAGGTGGAAAAAGTGCATTACTGCGAAATGGCGCCCGAACAGGCAGAGTGCTATGAAAAAACCAAAAGCACGTACCGAAACGAAATTTTGGAGCATGTAAGTCAGGTAGGAATGGCACGTTCCAGGCTGAAAATCTTTAATGGATTAATGCATTTACGTCAGCTGGCGTTAAATCCTGTACTGAAAGATGGTGATTACGAAGGACAATCGGGTAAAGACGATGAAATAAGACGAATGCTACAAAGAGCAGTCAAAGGTGGGCACAAGGTTTTGTTGTTTAGTCAGTTTGTTAGCTACCTTTCCGTGTTTGAAGATATGCTACAGGCAGATGGAATTGAGTACAGTTACCTTGATGGCAGCATGGACGAAAAGGAGAGGGCAGAGGCCATTAAGCGTTTTCAGGAAAACGACCATGTCAAGGTGTTTCTGCTGAGTTTACGCGCCGGAAATGCCGGTCTGAACCTGACTGCAGCAGATTATGTTTTCCTTGCCGACCCATGGTGGAATCCCTTTACCATGAGGCAGGCCGAGGACAGAGCACATCGTATTGGTCAGGAGAAAGCGGTTTTTTCGTATAAGTTTATTACCAAAAATACTATCGAAGAGAAAATCCTTGATTTGCAGAAAAAGAAAACACACCTCGCAGAAAGCATTATTCCTGATGAAGATAGCATTTTATCGGGCCTGAATGTGCAGGAATTGGAAGATCTGCTTGCTTAATGGCATGCTCTGTTTTCCTTTGAAATCCCAATAAAAACTTGCATCTTTGCGTTTTATTTTGTATATTTATTACAACCAATTATAGAAACCATGGAAGCAGCAGCAAGAGCAGAAAAATCGGTTCAGATTGAAGACAGCTGGTATGAAATTCTGAAGGACGAATTTGAAAACCCTTATTTTCATTATTTAAAGCAGTTTTTGGTAAAGGAAAGGCAGGCAGGTTACGTAATCTATCCTCCCGGTTCGCGCATCTTTGCCGCCTTTGATTACACGCCTTTTTGGGATGTCAAATGCGTTATTGTAGGGCAAGATCCCTACCATGGTCCCAGGCAGGCCAATGGTCTTTGCTTCTCGGTTAGCGATGGACAAAAGAAGCCACCATCGCTGGTAAATATTTTCAAGGAATTACACGACGACATCGGATGCCCGATTCCATACAGCGGAAACCTTGAGCCATGGGCGCACAACGGTGTATTGTTGCTCAATACCATATTAACTGTAAGGGCAGGTCAGCCTAAATCTCACCATGGTCATGGCTGGGAAGAATTTACCGCCGCCGCCATTCAAAAGTTAAGTGATATGCACGAACACCTTGTATTTATCCTTTGGGGCCGTGAAGCGCAGATGAAAGAAGAACTCATCGATTCATCCAAGCACCTGATTTTAAAATCACACCATCCCAGCCCGTATTCTGCAGAAAAAGGTTTCTTTGGTAATCAGCACTTTAGCCGCACCAATCATTGGTTGGAGGATCATGGCATTGAGCCCATAGACTGGAATCCGTTGCAACCCTGACAGTTTCCCGCAGGGTGTGGACATCTTGTCACACAATCTTTCTTGAGGTAGCTTTTCTTTGAAGTGTGGAATTTCCGGTAGAAATCCAAAACGCAACCATATTTCAGGGCCGTATACCGGTGCTGACAGACGTAAACCTTCGCATTAATAAGGGAGAATTTGCCTATCTGATTGGTAAAACAGGTTCGGGTAAATCAAGCCTGCTTAAAACATTATACGGCGAACTGTCCCTAACAGAAGGCAGCGGACAGGTGGCCGGAATGGGTTTGCAAAACCTCAAAAAGTCACAAATTCCTTTCCTGCGAAGAAAACTGGGCATCGTATTTCAGGATTTTCAGTTACTTACAGATCGCAGCGCTTTGGATAATCTCTTATTCGTGCTAAAGGCCACAGGCTGGAAAAACAAACAGGAGCGCCTCGACAGGGCCAATGAAGTGCTGGCTAAAGTTGGACTGGAAACCAAAGGTTATAAAATTCCGGCAGAATTGAGCGGTGGTGAACAACAAAGACTGGTTATAGCACGTGCACTGCTAAATAATCCCGAGGTAATTCTGGCAGATGAGCCCACCGGTAATCTGGATCCTGATGTTTCCGATGAAGTAATGCGCATGCTGCAGGATGTATGCAGGGAAGGCCGTTCAGTAGTTATGGCAACCCACGATTACAGGCTTATCGAAGAGTTTGGTGGCACCATCTTCCGTGTTGCCAATGGAATGGTCAATAAAATTGATTCCTTGAAAGAATTAGTGCCTAATCAGCAGTAGGGTTTGTCCTGCATCCTTTATATTCATTATGTAGGTTCCGTCTGAAAGTTCCTCCACCAAAAGCTCACCGCCAATTGATTTATACGTTTTTACCAGTTTGCCGTTTGTTTGGTAAATTCGTATTGATTTTCCGGCAATAACATCCGAATAAGCCTTTCCCGATGATGGGTTTGGGTATATGTTCAGGTTTTGATGCAGCATTTGCACATTTGCTGCAGGATATATCATTTGCTGCAGTGCTGTGGTTTTTCTTTCGCTAATAAATGGTTTTACGCCAAAACTAATATGCTTTCCCCAGGCTTTGGTGTCGGCCTGTTGCCAATCAGTTACTTTAAATCCATAATCGGAAGTTAATGTTCCATTGTAATACGGATCATTGGCTATACTTGATGCTACCATTGTTTTGTGGTTGTCTATCACGGCAAATAGGCTGTCTGTTTGGTAAGCACCTTCAATCAGGTTCCGCATTTCCTGTTCGTAAGCCATTTTCCATTTGGTTACACTCAGTATTTTATAGGTCAGAGGTGCTTTGGAGGAGGATAGGTTGCCCCATGCATGGATATTTTTCTTCTGGATATCAGGCACACCCCATTGCACTCCGAAAGTGTTGTCCATGTCGTAGGGTATATAAACAAAGCGGTTGTCGGTCATTCTATGGTAGAGAAAGTAATTGTTTTTGTTGTAAAAATAATTATCCCAGTGCCCCATCAAAACCTCTGCTGCCAGTACTTTCAGATAGGCATTCACATCAAAAACCTGCTCTATCCAAACCGGAAAAGAGTCTTTGGGGCTGTTGTTAATTACGTTGATAAAATAGACCAGATCACTGTAATCGTCCATGCCTGTATTGGTTTTTAGGTCGTAGGCCCGCTCTTTCAATGGGGATGGATTGATGAGATCCTTGTAGGGCTGCTCTGTTGAACCCAGCCATCCCAAATCTGCCGGCCAGCTGCATTTATAAAGGTTACCGGAATTTTCACCGAATCGGGAACCAAGAAATGTTTTGTCTATGTATTCCGCATTGTTTCTGATGCCTTGATAGGTTCCGTTTACATACAATTCCACAGGATTGCAGCGCGCTGCCACAATTCCGGCCTGGGCTAGAAATTTTGAGGCTAAATACTCACGCACCACGGATGGATCATTTTGATTACCATTGAGATTCATGTTTTTCAGCCCCTGAAAAGAACCGGTCTGAAACGCCCCCATATCCAGTCTGTAACTTTTCTTTTCGGCATCACGAGATGAGTTTCCCTTTACCCGCATACCAATGTTTTTTACACTGTCCTTTTGATCATAAATCAACAATGAATTGAAATACACATTATCCCATATATTCTTGTTCATTTTTGCCCAACTGTCTTTTGGCAGGAATATATCTATGCGGTGAATTTTGTTATCGTATATAATGCCATTATCAGGCCACACTGCCTGTTGCGCCTGCAGTTTACCGAATATGGAAATTAAAAACGGGTATAGGATTAAACAACGAAAGCGACTCATTTTTTTGAAGCGAGTTTGTAAATATAAAGATTACCACACAAAGTTCTCTCTGAGCCAATGAAACTGGCATTTTTAGGCTTTTGAAATGCATGTTTTTTTATCATGCTGTTTCTGCTTATCGGCATAGGATAATCATATATATCCGTATAAACAGGGTATTTTTGAGATGTGAATATCGAATCTGTATCCATCAGTTTAATGCCAGCTTTTCTAAAATACTCTTGATAATCAGGTTTTTGAATCGAAAGATAATTCTCAAGCATCACACGCTCTCTGGCTATGAAAATCAGGGTGTCAGCCTTCTCTTCTTCTGCAATCTTCATGAGTAAATTCAATTCAGCGCCATACAGCATGGTTTTGATATACGCGTTGGGAATTAAAAAAACACCCATATTCCAGCAAAGCATTGCCAATGCAGCGGGAAGTAATCTGTGCTGCAGTTTCAATAGTAAGTTGGGTAATGAAAATATCACCAAAAACGGAATCATAACCATGAATTCAGCATTTCCTACAGAATACGCCGCCCACAGAAACTGAAATAGGAAGCCAAACCTTAACCAACGAAGGTCTATGGAATTGATTTGCAATTTTTCATAATGCACTTTTGGTTTTTTTGCAAAAATTGCAACCACCACATATCTGATTGAAAGCGCAGGGAAAAGACATAATAAAGGCCATTCTATCAGAAAATAAGGAATATTTCCGTGCGCCTGTATCCAGGTTCTTATGCTGTTAATGACAGTGAACTTCAGGTTGTCAAATCCGGGAATAAGAGAAACGGTGCCATTCATGGCATCCGATAATGGATATTGCCACCATATTTTTTGCTCATAAGCGGCTGCACCAACATAGGTAAGCAGTATAATGCCTAAAGAAATTCCTGCAGCGCCCCATTTTTGTTTGTCTGCAGGAAAAAACAAAATCGCCGCAAACCACCACCAGCAATGGATTTGGTGAAATAATACCGCAAGTCCCAGCAACCCGAATCCTACATATAGTTTTAAGGTGTTGTCTGTTTTTTGGTGTTGAAGTAAACAAAGAGTCCCCCATAAGCTAAACAACAGCGGCAGCATGTAGGTTTCATTTTCCGTGGCAAAACGCATGGTGGCAAAGGCTCCGCCGGCAAGCAATACCGCCACACGGGCGGTTGTTTTTTGGCCTGTTATCAGCTCAACACAACATTTTAATAAATACAGCGATGCCGCGGCCGCCATGGCATTCATCATTTGCATCCACTGCAAATAATGCGTGAAATGTTTCCCAATCAACCCATAGGTTATTTGTCCAAAAGGCCCGTATAGCAAATGATGTGGCGAAAAAAGCCATTTACCTGCTGCCGCGTTTTGCAAATATTCTCCGGCATAACCCATCGCATCGCCGGTAGGATTGATGCCGGGCAAAAAAAGATACAGCAGTCCAAAACCCAGCCAGGTATAGGGCAATATCCGGTTTTTAGACAACTGCATACAGGCAAAGGTAACAAACACGCCCTATCTTTGCCGCATGCATCAGGCATTGCAAACCGAAGAGTTTGAAATCATCGCCGGCGTGGCCGCACAAACAGGCATTCAGGCATGGGTGGTGGGCGGTTTCGTGCGCAATCTGATGCTGGGGATTCCAACCAAAGATATAGATATAGTTGTGCTGGGGTCCGGAGTGGAATTTGCCGAAACAATTGCTAAAAAACTGCCCGGAGAAACCCATGTGTCGTATTTTAAAAACTTTGGAACCGCACAAATAAAAACCCGCGATTACATCATCGAAATTATTGGTGCCCGCAAGGAGAGTTATGACCGCCAGAGCCGAAAGCCTGCAGTAGAAGACGGCTCGCTGGCCGATGACCAAAACCGCCGTGATTTTACAATCAATTCCATGTATCTGAGTTTGAATCAATCAGATTTTGGCGAATTGATGGATCCATTTAATGGTGTGCAGGATCTGCAGGACAAAATCATTCGTACTCCTTTGGATCCTGATGTGACTTTCAGTGATGATCCACTGCGCATGCTCCGTGCCGTGCGCTTTGCAACCCGCCTGGGTTTTACAATTCATCCTGAAACGATGGAGGCACTTTCCAAAAATGCAGAACGTATTTATATCGTTTCGCAGGAACGAATTACCGATGAACTGAACGGCATTATCATGTGCAAACAGCCGGGCAAGGGTTTCGAGATTTTGTTTGATACCGGAATTTTACAGCTCATATTTTCTGAGTTTACCGCCCTGTATGGCGTTGAAACCAAAATGGGGAAGAGCCACAAGGATAATTTCTACCATACCCTCAAGGTATTGGATAACCTTTGCGAGTTGAGTGATAACCTTTGGTTGCGCTGGTCTGCCATACTGCACGACATTGCCAAGCCCGCCACCAAAAGATTCGACCCCGAAGTGGGCTGGACATTTCACGGTCATGAAGATCGGGGTGCCCGCATGGTAAAAGGAATCTTCCGCAAAATGCGCCTTCCGCTGGATGACAAAATGCGATACGTTGAGAAAATGGTGGCTTTGCATTTGCGTCCCATTGTACTGAGCAAGGAAATCGTAACTGACAGCGCCGTTCGCCGCCTGATTGTGGATGCAGGTGAGGATGTGTACGACCTGCTAAACCTGTGCAAGGCAGATATCACCAGCAAAAATGAAATAAAGGTAGCCCGTCATTTAGCCAATCTGGAAAAGGTGGCCGAAAAGATAAAAGATGTTACCGAGCGCGATGCCATGCGCAACTGGCAGCCCATGGTTACCGGCAATCATATCCTTGAAATGTTCGATATCCGCGACCCAAAACTTATCGGGGTGCTTAAGAATACGGTCAGAGACGCCATTCTGGACGGCGAAATTCCCAATGAGGAAGAAGCTGCTCTTACATTTACACGCCAAAAAGGTCTGGAAATGGGATTACAGGCACGAAACTGAAAACTTTATCGGTTTTTTAGCATGGCTACTTTGTATTTTTGCACCCAGCAACCATGATACAGCTCGCCTACATACGTTCCAATGCCGATGAAGTAATCAAACGCCTTTCTATCAGGGGCATAGATGCTTCCGATACTGTTAATGAAATTCTGGATACCGATAAAAAAGCCCGTGACTGCCGCTCTGAGATGGAGCAGAATCAGGCCCGTGGCAACCAAATTGCCCGCGAAATCGGTGATTTGATGAAGTCAGGCAAAAGGGAAGATGCAGAGCAGAAAAAAGGGGAAACTGCAACCATCAAAGAGCGTTTAAAGACTTTAGAATCTGATGTAGAAACCTTGGAAGCCCGTGTGAAGGATTTGATTATCTCATTGCCAAACACGCCCCACGAATCCGTGCCAAAGGGCAAATCAGCCGATGATAACCACACCGTGCTTACCTGGGGTTCGGTTCCGGCTTTGCCTGAAAATGCCCTTCCACACTGGGAATTGGCTGCCAAATACGATATCATAGATTTTGAACTGGGCGTAAAAATTGCCGGTGCCGGTTTTCCGGTTTACAAAGGCAAAGGCGCTATTCTGCAGCGCGCCCTCATTCAGTTTTTTCTTAACGAGGCAAATAAAGCCGGTTATACTGAAATTCAGCCTCCCATTGTGGTGAATGCTGACAGCGGTTTTGGTACCGGTCAGCTGCCAGACAAGGAAGGACAGATGTATTACGCACCGCTGGATGATTTGTACCTGATTCCCACTGCCGAAGTGCCCATTACCAATATGTATCGCGATGTGATTCTGGAGGAAAACGAATTGCCGGTAAAAAATGCAGGATACACGCCCTGTTTCAGAAGAGAGGCGGGCAGTTATGGCGCCCACGTTCGTGGCCTGAATCGCCTGCATCAGTTTGATAAGGTAGAAATTGTACAGATTGTGAAGCCCGCAAACAGCTATCATGTGCTTGAAGATATGAGTGCTTATGTACAGGGCTTGTTGCAAAAATTGGGACTTCACTATCGTGTGTTGCTGCTGTGTGGCGGTGATATGGGTTTTGCTTCGGCAAAAACCTATGATATGGAAGTGTGGAGCGCGGCACAGAACCGCTGGCTGGAATGCAGCTCGGTGAGCAATTTTGAAACTTTCCAAACCCATCGCCTGAAATGCCGCTACCGCAATGCTGCCGGTAAAACCGAACAGGCACACAGCTTGAACGGCAGTGCCCTGGCACTTCCTCGTATTGTAGCTGCTTTGCTGGAAAATAACCAAACAGTGGATGGGATTAAAGTCCCTGAATGCTTGGTGACTTTAACAGGATTTGATATCATCGCCTAAAACCGATTTATGGAACACCTGAAATACCCTGTCGGTAAATTTGATTCCGAAAGAACAGAATATCCGTTGGAAGAAATGCTGGAGTATGTACTTCAAATTCAGGCGCTGCCCAACGAATTAAGCAAATTACTCAACGGAATCTCCGCAGAAAGTGCGGATAATACATACAGGCCCGGTGGCTGGAATGTGCGGCAAATTTTTCACCACCTTGCCGATGCGCATCTGAATGCCTGGGTTAGAACCAAACTGACTCTAACCGAAGAAAATCCCACTGTGAAACCCTGGAACGAAAACGCTTGGGCTGAGGGAAAGGATTATGGATTTGCTTATGAAGCATCATTTCTGATGCTGGTGGGTATTCACCAGCGTTGGAGTTTGCTGCTGCTGGAAACGTTGAAAACCCCGGAATTGCTGTCGCGCACCTTTTTCCATCCTGAACACAACAAATCTTTCACTCTTGCGCAGCTTATTGCCATGTATGCATGGCATGGAAATACCCACTTGGGGCACATCCGTATTGCGTTGGGTAAGTAATTACCAGTCCGAAAGCTGAAAATCAATCTGCCGCGATAGTGGATTGGCATTTTTTACCCTGATTGTGATGATGTCTCCCAGGGCGTATGTCTTGCGGGTTCTGCGTCCCATTACTTTTCTTTCCGATTCAAAATATTCATAGCGGTCACCCTTGATATCGCTCAATCGGATCATGCCTTCGCAGTGGTTTTCTATAATTTCCGCAAAAATCCCCCATTCGGTCAGTCCGCTCACAACTGCTTCAAAGTATTGCCCCACAAGGGTTTCCAGGTATTCGGCCATTTTGTATTTGGTACTGGCGCGTTCTGCCTCAGCCGCCTTCTGTTCCATATTGCTGCTGTGTTTCGCCATGTCTTCAATGTTATCGGCAGAAATGACTTCTTTTCTGCTGTGCAGATAATGCTGCAGTAATCGGTGGGCAATCAAATCCGGGTAGCGGCGAATGGGAGATGTGAAGTGTGTGTAAAAATCAAACGCGAGGCCAAAATGCATGCTTTTCTGTGATGTGTAAACGGCTTTGGCCATAGATCTCAAAGCCATTTGCTGCAATACATCTTCTTCCGGTTTTCCTACAATCTCTTTGAGCAGTTTATTCATACTCGCCCTAAGGTTGGCCTCGGTGCTGATGTCTATTCTGTATCCAAACAACTTACAAAACCTTGAAAACTCAATCAGGCGCTCGGTGGGCGGTGCATCATGGGTGCGGTATATGTAGGGCAGTTCAGGTTTTTGCAGGGTTTTTATATAATGTGCCACTTCGCGGTTTGCCAGCAGCATAAATTCCTCAATGAGTTTATGCGCCTCGAAGCGTTTTTTTACCAAAACTTCCAAGGGTTTTCCCTGGTTGTCAAGCTTGAATCGTATTTCATCGGTTTCGAACGATATTGCCCCTGATTTGAAGCGTTTGTGCTGAAATTTTTCAGCGAGGGTGTTGAGCTCACCCAGTTCCTTAGCCCAGTCGCCTTCACCTGTTTTAATTCTTTCCTGTGCTTCCTCATATGAGAAGCGGCGTATGCTGTGTATGACTGTTTTGCCAAACCAACGTTCTTTCACTTCACCATTTTCATCCATTACAAAAACCGCCGAAAAAGCCAGCCTGTCTTCATTCGGGCGCAAACTGCAGAGGTTGTTGCTGAGCTTTTCCGGTAGCATGGGAATGGTGCGGTCTGCCATATACACACTGGTTCCTCGGCGAAGTGCTTCCTGGTCCAGGCGGCTGCCCTCCGATACAAAATGGCTTACATCGGCAATGTGCACGCCCAATTCTATCAGTCCGTTGTCGAGTTTGCGGTAGGATATGGCATCGTCAAAATCTTTGGCATCCACAGGATCGATGGTGCAGGTGGGTATGTTCCTGAAATCGCGTCTTTCCTTCAATACCGCTGCTGGAATTTGTTCGCTGTAGCTTTCGGCTTCTTTCTCCACATCGGCAGGAAAGGAAACAGCAAAGCCAAATTCAGCAACAATGGCGTGCATTTCAGCGTCATTGGTACCCGGTTTGCCCAGCACTTCCACCAGCCGCCCCACCGGATTCTGTTTTTTTTCCGGAAAATCGAAAACTTCCACCACCGCCTTCATGCCGTCCAAATCAGAATCTACCTTTCCGTCAATCTTAATGTCTGCTTTAAATGGTGCTTTATCGGTTATTAAATATCCGTTGCCTTCAAATACATCGAGATTGCCGGTGTATCTGCGTTGGCCTCTGGACACCACACGGACAACCCTTCCCATGGGCCTGTTGCCCCTTCCCAATACATCCACTTCTACGGTATCTCCAGGTAAAGCTCGGTTTAACCATTCTGATGGAACATGGATATCATAGGAATCCGGGCCGGCATTTTCAGGGGTTACAAAACCATCGCCACTGCGCACAAATTCAATGACGCCAAGTATTTGAAGGGCAGGATGTTTTTCACGAAATTGTCCTTTACTGGGTTGTTCTGCTTTTCCCATTTGGGTAAGACGCAGCAGTGCTTTGTAAACCAAATCGGTGGTAAGCCTGGCTTCACGCGGTATGCGGCTCAGGATCCTGTTGGAATTCAAAGTCCCTTTTGGATTGTCCTCCAGAACAGCCAGCACCAACTTTTCGGCAAGTGATAATTTTTCTCTGCCCACCTCTACAAAGATACTCATTCGGCAGGGTTTAATGAAAGGAGATAGGAACTTCCACAAAGCATGATTCAGGTTATGGTAGTATTGACTACATTCGCATTATGTCTTTGCGCAACCTTTCATATCTGGTGTCTCTTATTCCCGGTCTTTTAGCCATTCTCGGCAATGTAAAGGGCGGCTACTGGACGCTTTCTGCAGCGGGCTTCTCCCTCATTGTTCTCGGATTGGTTGAATGGTTTGCCGGAAAAGACAGAAAAAACGCCCATACCCAAAACCGTGATCAATTTCCTGAACTGATTCTTTACCTGCATGTTGTTGTGCAAACCGCTGTGCTTTTCACGTTTTTATTTGGCATGTACAAACAAACACTGTCAGATGCATGGATTTTCTGGGCCGCTTTTTCAACCGGTGTGGCTGCCGGTATTGGTGGCATTGTTCCTGCGCATGAACTCATACACAAGGCCAATCTGCTGAAACAGTTTTTTGGAAAATACCTGCTGATGAGTTGTGGTAACGTTTATTTCTTTACCCACCACTTGCGTATACACCATCGGTATGTAGCCACCAGTCATGATTCTGCGACTGCCAGAAAAGGAGAAAGCCTCTATGCTTTTATGCTACGCACCATTCCCGGTCAATACCGCGAAGCATGGCAATCAGAGGCAGAAATGCTGGTTAAAAAAGGCAAAAGCGCGTTTTCCTTGAGAAACGTATTGTGGGTGCAAACCCTTATTCAGATTGCCTTTTTGCCGATTGTTTATTTTGTAATCGGTCCAAAAGCGCTGGCAGCGTGGCTGCTGTATGTGCTGATAGCCCATGTGCTGCTGGAATACGTAAATTATATTGAGCACTATGGTTTGTATCGCCAAAATGATGAACGTGTTTCGGAACTTCATAGCTGGAATAGTGACAGTCGCATAAGCCGCTATCTGCTGGTGGATTTGAGCCGACATGCCGATCACCATTTTTATGCTAGCAAACCGTATCACACACTGCAAACGTATGACAACGCCCCTGAACTACCCGGCGGATATGCTGCACTGCTGGTTCCTGCGCTTCTTCCGCCCCTGTGGAAAGCCCTTGTGCATCCAAGGCTGGAAATGTGGGAACAAAATCGTAAGGTGGCTTAAACCTGTGCACGCTTTTTGTATCTAACAGGTAAAAGCGGTTCATTTTGCATCTTAATCACCATCACAATTCTCCTGAAACCTTAACCGATGAGCAGCTGGTGGGGCTTTTCATGCATGAAAACCAAAAGGTGGTGGCCTTCAATGAAATTATGAACCGGTATAGCAGAAAAGTGTATTTTCATGTCAGAAATATGCTGCCATGCCATGACGATGCTGACGATGCCGCCCAAAACACCTTTGTGAAAGTATGGGAAAATCTGGAAAAATTCAGGGGTAGCAGCAAATTGTTCAGCTGGATTTACCGCATTGCGACCAATGAAGCCCTGACCATTTTACGCAAACAAAAACCCAACGTTTCGCTGGAAGATATTTTGCCTGAAACCATTGGTATAAACCATGTCAATAACAGCGAAACGCCTGAAACTATGTTGCATAGGTTGCAAGAAGCCATGTCGTCGCTGCCACTGAAGCAAAAAATGGTTTTTTATCTTAAGTATTTTGAAGAACTGACCTATGAACAGATTTCTGAAATTACCGAAACATCCGAAGGTGCCCTGAAAGCATCATACCATCACGCTGTGAAGAAAATAGAACAACACCTTGAACGAACACTTTAAACCTTTTATCAATTAAAACATCTTACATAAAATGAAGCAGGAAAAACCCATACAACAACCCTACGAAGCACCGCAAGGCTACTTCGACGGATTCAATGCACGGGTAATGCAGAAAATTGAGCATTCCAACCCAAAGAAAAGTGGATTGAAATGGTTTGCTGGCCGAAAGTTGATTTATGCTGTGGCTGCAACATTAGTGCTGGCTTTTATAGGCGTTGGGCTTTACAAGGTTTTACAAAAAACGGACAGTCCCGAAAATAAAGTGGCTAATACCCTGAAAACTGAGACTGCGCCTGATACTGCTACCGCAGAATTAAATAAAAAAGCTGAAGATGCGATAATTCAACATTGGGAGCAGGAAGCTGCCATGCAACAGGAAGTGGCTGTGGCGGAAACGCCCAAAAACAGCGAGGAATTGAGTATTGAAGAAGAACTGGAAGCCGAAGGTTTGATAGTGATGGACGTAGAAACAGCCTGGCTTGACGAAAACAAAATTTTACCATGAGACATATAATATTTTTATCATTTTTAATAGGATTGGGAAGTGTTTATGCCCAGCCCTCAGATTCAGCGCGCAAGGCCAAAATGGAGGCTATGAAGAAAGTTCGACGTGATTTGTTCGTGCAAAAATTGTCGCTCAGCGAAGATCAGGCGCAGAAATTCTTTCCAATAATGAATGAATTTGAGCAAAAACAACGTGAATTGAAAAAGCCCTTCCGCGATAAATGGGGGGGCAAAAAGCCCGAGGATTTGACCGACGCAGAAGCGGAAACTTACCTCAACGATGCCCATAAGATGCGTGAGGACGAGCTGAAACTTGCCAAAACTTATGGTGATAAATTGAAGCCCATCATTGGTGCTAAAAAAGTGCTGATGCTGAAACGGGTTCAGCGCGAAGTGCAGATGGAAATGGTGCGCAAGTTTCGTGAAATGCGCGGAAAGGGCGATCCCGGCGGGCCGGGAGGTCCGGGTGGCCGCGGTGGAAGAGGAGCCCATCGCCCAGGTGGTAAGCATGGTCCGTCACCACCGCCGCCCGATGATTATTAATCATCCAACAAAAAGAGCATAAAACTTGTTTCTATTGTGTGAAACCTGAAGTGATTATAGTAGGCGGCGGCATCACAGGATTGTCCGCCGCCCGGCTTTTAAGCCGTAAAGGCGTTCCTTTTTTACTACTCGAATCTGAAGCGGTATTGGGAGGCAGAATTCAATCAGAAAATCACGATGGATTTATTCTGGATAAGGGTTTTCAGATATTAAATACAGCCTACCCGGAATGGGCAAACCACGATATCAATCTCAATGCATTATCCCTGAAATCGTTTGCATCTGGTGCTAAAATTTTTCAAAACGGGAAAGTCCATACCCTGGCAGATCCTTTAAGGGAAGGTCCTGTGGTATTTCAGGCGTTGTTTTCAAAATCGGTTTCAATTAAGGATATGCTACTCATTTTAAAACTGAGGAGTAAACTGAATAAACAGAACAACACTGAAGTTTTTGGCATGAAAAAGGAAACTACCCTGCATTTTTTGCAGCAATTTGGTTTTAGTCAGGCTTTTATCAATGCGTTCTTTAAGCCGTTTTACGCAGGTATATTTCTGGAAAGCGAATTGAAAACTCCGGTTTCAATGTTTTCATTTGTTTTTAAAGCTTTTGCAGACGGAACCGCAGCATTGCCCGCCAATGGTATGCAGCAATTTATAAAATTAATTTCATCGGAATTGAACGATGAAAATATTCACCTTTATGCCAAGGTAACTGGCGTGCAGTCTGGTTCTGTGACGATTGAAGGTGGTTCAGTAGTTTCTGCACCCCATATTTGGGTTACCACAGGAACGCAGTCATTTCAAGGCTTGCAGCGCAAGGAATGGAAAGGCAACCACAATACTTCAGTGCTCTATTTTTCTGCCGATATTGCGCCTAAATGGGGCAAATTCATAGGATTAAATGCAAATGAAGGTGGTTTAGTCAACCATTTCTGCATGCCGTCAGCCGTTCAGCCGGGATACAGCCCCGAGGGCAAACACTTAATCAGTAGTTCGTTAAGGCCGGGTTTGGCATACCAGGCAGGTATGGAAAATCTGGTTGTTGATGAGTTAAAAAAGATGAACGCCATTCAGCATCCAATCGCTTTTTTGAAAGCTATCTCAGTGCCGTTAGCCCTGCCTGAACTGGATTCTATGCGATTTGAACCTGAATTGATTCAACTGCAAGAGGGAGTTATTGCTACGGGCGATTTTGCCGCCTATCCTTCTACCAATGCTGCTATGCACGCAGGACGGTTGCTGCTGGAAACCCTGTAAACTCGATTTCGCAAAATCGGCGGCATATCCGTATTTTTGCCCTAATGTCTAATGCTCGCCGGATCTTAGAGGCCAAACGTGCCGAATCTCAGCAGGGTGGTGGTGAAAAACGTATCGCTTCCCAGCACACCAAAGGAAAACTTACCGCCCGCGAACGCCTGAATCTGCTGCTTGATGAGGGCAGTTTCTGCGAAATTGGGGCCTTTGTTACCCACCGCAGCAAGGATTTTGGCATGGAAAGTCAGCAATTTCTGGGCGATGGTGTAGTAACCGGCTACGGAAAGGTAAACGGACGCCTGGTTTACGTGTTTTCGCAGGATTTTACCATTTTTGGTGGCTCACTCTCTGAAACCCATGCCGAAAAAATCTGCAAAATCATGGACATGGCCATGGAAAACGGCGCTCCGGTAATTGGGCTCAATGACAGTGGTGGTGCCCGTATTCAGGAAGGCGTAGTTTCCTTAGGCGGCTACGCCGATATTTTCTACCGCAACGTAATGAGCAGCGGGGTAGTGCCCCAGATTAGCGCCATTATGGGCCCTTGTGCGGGTGGTGCCGTGTATTCTCCCGCCCTCACCGATTTCATCATGATGGTGGAAAATACTTCCTATATGTTTGTTACCGGTCCCAACGTGGTGAAAACCGTTACCAACGAGGATGTGAGCAGCGAACAGTTGGGTGGCGCTTCTGTACACAGCAGCAAAAGCGGAGTAGCACATTTTACCGCCGCCAATGAGGTGGAAGCTATCCTCAATATCAAGCAATTGCTGAGCTATATGCCCCAGAACTGCGAGCAAAAACCGGCTGCCTTGCCCTACCATGCAGGCAATGAATCCCGCGATGCCCTAAAAGATATTATACCCGATAATCCCAACCAGCCGTATGATATCCGCGAGGTGATTGAAAACATTGTGGACGAAGCCAGTTTTTTCGAAGTGCACAAGGCCTATGCGGAAAACATCATCGTAGGATTCGCCCGCCTGGCAGGAAAAAGCATTGGTATAGTGGCCAATCAGCCTGCCCATCTGGCCGGAGTGCTCGATGTTCATAGCAGCCAGAAAGGTGCCCGTTTTGTGCGCTTTTGCGATGCATTCAATATTCCGTTGTTGGTGCTGGAAGATGTGCCCGGCTTTCTGCCAGGAACGGATCAGGAATGGAATGCCATCATCACCAATGGCGCCAAGCTTTTATATGCATTCAGCGAAGCCACCGTGCCCCGCATAACCGTTATTACCCGCAAAGCCTACGGTGGTGCTTATGATGTAATGAACAGCAAACATATTGGTGCCGACATGAATTTTGCCTGGCCCACAGCTGAAATCGCAGTAATGGGAGCCAAAGGCGCTGCTGAGATTATCTTTAAGAAAGAAATAGATGCCGCCGCTGATTCTCAGCAGGCCCTGAAAGAGAAGGAAGCAGAATATGCAGGCATTTTTGCCAATCCTTACCGTGCTGCAGAACGCGGCTTTGTGGATGAAGTCATTTTCCCCGAAGAAACCCGCCACAGACTTATTATGGCTTTTGAGATGCTGGAGAATAAAGTTCGAAACCTGCCACGCAAAAAACACGGCAATATTCCATTGTAATGAGACTTAAATCCCTTTGTGTTCTTTTTACATGGTTGAATATTCGTTGGCTTTCCGGTCAAACGGAAACTTACCGTGCAGAAGTAGATTATTCGGCTTTTACCAAGGGTAAAACATACATCAGTGGTGGCTTTGGCCTTATCAATGCCAATTTTATTCTGGCGAGAACCCTTGAAAAATCATTGCTGGGAAGCTGGAAAGAGGTAAACTTTTCCAAGGTTCCTAATGTATATGTAAAAGGCGAGTATGCAGTTTCCAATCATCTTGGAGTAGGTTTGAATATCGCCACTGGTGGCCTAGTTGCGCATGTGGCCATGGACAGTTTGAATAATCAGAATGTGCGCATTGCCGGTGATCTCACCTATAAAAGCTGGAGCACGCTTGCTCGTATCAATTACCATGTATTAAATGATGGTGTTTGGGATTTTTATATGGGACTTGGTATTGGTTTGAGGATGAACACCGTCAGGGTCACATCAAACGATCCTATAGCAGACCGTTGGGATTTTCCTGTAAATCTTGGTGTTGTTGAAAAACGAATTCCCAGTTCATTGTCGTTTCCAAGTCTTGGTGCTGATGTAACCCTGGGATTGGCCTATAGCCTGTCTCAAAATATTGCGTTTTACACCGAAATGGGCATGGCAAAGAGCGCGCTTCAGGCTGGTTTTAGAGTTGGTTTCTAAACAGATTGTTTTCTCGTTTTTTCTTGTTTTTCTGCAAAAAATTGCGTATATTGATAAAAAAATGGCCGATTTTGGGTCTTTTTTGCCTGTTTTTTTGAAATTTACCGTTTCTTTGCCTACTCAAAATTCTAAATATGGATTTAAAAGAAATTCAGGCGTTGATCAAGTTTGTATCAACTACCGGTGTAGATGAAGTTGAAATCACCCGCAAAGATTTTAAACTAAGCATTAAAAAGAATGCCGTTCAGGTAACCTCTATGGCACCAATGGCAATACCCCAGCAAATAGCTATGCCCGCTGCTCCGACTACACCTGTAGTAGCGTCTGCTCCTGAAACGCCCGCTGCAGCTCCCGCAGCTAAAAATGATAATCTCGTTACCATCAAATCTCCTATGGTGGGAACTTTCTATCGTTCTTCTAATCCTGATATCCCTGCATTTGTAAATGTGGGTGATGAGGTTAAATCCGGCAAGGTGGTTTGTATCATTGAAGCCATGAAGTTGTTTAACGAGATTGAAAGCGAAGTGAGCGGCCGCATCATTAAGGTGCTGGTAGAAAATGCCACTCCTGTAGAATACGATCAGCCCCTGTTTTTGGTTGAGCCCGCATAATCTTCTGTAAAAACAGATTCTTATGTTTAAAAAAATCTTAATTGCCAACCGTGGCGAAATTGCCCTACGTATCATTCGCACCTGCCGTGAGATGGGGATAAAAACGGTAGCGGTATATTCAACGGCAGATAAAGAAAGTTTGCATGTGCGTTTTGCCGATGAAGCTGTTTGTATCGGCCCGCCAGCCAGCAAAGACAGCTACCTGAATATGCCCCGCATACTTGCTGCTGCTGAAGTTACCAATGCCGACGCCATACACCCAGGTTATGGATTTTTGAGTGAAAACTCCAAGTTCAGCGCCCTGTGCCGTGATCATGGCATTAAGTTTATTGGTGCCACTCCGGAGCAAATTGATTCTATGGGGGATAAGTCCAATGCAAAAGATACCATGAAAAAGGCCGGTGTGCCTACCATTCCAGGTAGCGATGGTTTGCTGGAAAGCATTGAGCAAGGCCTCAAAATTGCCAAGAAAATTGGCTACCCCGTTATCATCAAGGCTACTGCCGGTGGCGGTGGTCGTGGCATGCGCATTGTGTGGGTCGACGATGAACTTGAAAACGCCTGGAACAGCGCCAAACAGGAGGCAGGAGCCGCTTTTGGTAATGATGGTCTGTATATGGAGAAATACATCGAGGAGCCCCGCCACATCGAAATACAGATTGCCGGTGACCAGTTTGGCAAGGTTTGTCACCTCAGCGAACGCGATTGTTCCATTCAGCGCCGTCACCAGAAACTGATAGAGGAAACCCCCAGTCCGTTTATGACACCCGAACTGCGCAAGAAGATGGGCAAAGCAGCAAAAGCTGCCGCCGAAATCATCAAATATGAAGGTGTAGGAACCGTAGAGTTTCTGGTAGATAAGCACCGCAATTTCTATTTCATGGAAATGAATACCCGTATACAGGTGGAGCATCCCGTTACCGAGGAGGTAATCAACTATGACTTGGTGAAGGAGCAAATCCTCATTGCGGCCGGTGTGCCCATCAGCGGTAAGGATTACGAGCCCACCAAGTGTGCCATTGAGTGCAGGGTGAATGCCGAAGATATTTACAACAATTTCCGTCCTAGTCCCGGAACCATCACCTCTATGCACAAGCCCGGTGGCCACGGCACACGGGTGGATTCACATATTTATGCCGGCTATAGCATTCCTCCTTTCTACGACAGTATGATTGCCAAACTGATTGTGTCTGCCCAAACCCGCGAGGAAGCCATAGTGAAAATGGAAAGGGCGCTGAGTGAGTTTGTGATTGAGGGGGTAAAAACCACCATTCCGCTTCACCAGCAGATTATGCAAAACGAAGATTTCCGCAAAGGAAACTTTACTACGGCATTTATGAATTCTTTTGAGATAAAGTAAACCCCATTATGGAAAACTGGAATATTATGGCAAACTGCTAAAAAAATTCCCCAATAATAAATATCATTTAGCCATAACCTGTTTGTTTCTATTTGACAATGATTTACTCGACCATTCACGGAATACTCTGTAGATTTAGCGGAAAAAATTGATAACGCAGCAATGTCTGATTCAGATAACTCTCAGCCCCAATATTGAAGCGTGGTTTTAACGGCTAAATTACTTTTCCACCACAATTCCCACCGCCATAAACTGCACCGATATCTTGGTCTCGGTTATTTTATCAGCGTCTTCTTTACTAAGTCCTTCACGCTGTGCCTCCACACTTTGGGTGTCGCGGTAAAAATGGCCTGCTGCCACACTTTGCCTGCCCGCTATGTCTTTGGGTACGGTAAATTTCTCAAAACCCACAAACTGCTCTGCTCCGCCGTTTTTTAGTGTGTACCAGCATCCTTCGCCTGTGCATACCTGGCTTATCTGTCCTTTGATAGTTGCAACTTCTTTTCCGGTACTTTCAAATGCTTCTAATGCAACGTCAACCGTAACTGCTTTGGTTGTGTCAATTTTTTCGCCATAGGCAGCGGAACCGCTTTTGCTGCCACAGGCAAACAAGCACAGGGCAATCATACTGAAAATTATAGGTTTCATACTGCAAAGTAAACACAGAAACCGCACTTATGGTTTTGTATGCCCCATGCCCTGAATACACGGATACAGCAAGTAGCGGTTGCGCTTGTAGGTAAACTGAAACAAATCATCTTTCCACGCTTCCCTGATTTTCTTGATGGATGTGCCACCCATTAAGGCAGTCCTAAGTTCCGGGCCGCCTGCCAGCTTGTCAAAAAACGGATTAAAGAACTTTTGTTTATCAGGGCATGCATTTAACAGCATTTCAAACCATTCTATATAAAGTTGACGGCTGCCTGCGATATAGTTTCGCGCAAAATCCGAAAGAAGAAATCCACGGCATGTGTCACCTAAATATGGCGGATTTACTGCTTTACCTGGTATGTTTTTAGGAACAAATCTATAGTGTCCATCTTTAAGCCAGGGAGCGCCAAAACACTCGAATGGCTTGTCTGTGCCGCGACCCATGCTCATAATGGTTCCTTCCATAAGGCCCAACGTTGGGTAGAGCATGATACTTTCTTGTGTGGGTAAATTTGGCGATGGCGGCACAGGAAGTATGTATGCAGTGTTGTGGTCCCAGTATTTTACGGGAATCACCGTCAATTTGCAGGTGTCAGCAGTTCTTAGCCATCTTTCACCATTGATCATCCGGGCGAGTTCTCCCAAAGTCATACCATGCACCAAAGGTATAGGATGCATGCCCACCATGCTTTCATAGCCGGGTTTTAGCACAGGACCATCCATGTAATGTCCATTGGGATTCGGTCGATCAAGCACAATCAAATGTTTGCCGTTTTCAGCACACGCCTGCATTACATAGTGCAGTGTGGTAAGGTAGGTGTAAAAACGTACCCCTACATCCTGAATATCAAAAATCACAACATCAATACTTTCCAGGTCTTTTTTGGTAGGTTTTACATGTTTGCCATACAGGGATATTATGGGCAGTTTAGTTACTGGATCTGTTCCGGAAGCTACTTTTTCACCATTGGCAGCATGTCCACGGAAGCCGTGTTCTGGTGCAAAAACCTTCTTTACCCTGATTTTTAAAGTCAGCAGGGTGTCTATAAGATGCACTTTTCCAACCTGTGATGTTTGGTTTGCCACCACAGCAATACGTTTCTTTTTTAACAAAGAATAATAGTCTTCCGTGCGCTCGGCTCCGGTTATAACAGCTTGTGAACCTCCGGTAAGTGGCAACAGTAATGCTAAAAGCATAAGTGCAGTAAACCACTTTCGCTGTACTTTTGAAGCAACAATGAACTGGCCTTTGTTTATGGCTCGCCGACTGTCTGCTTCCGGAAGAGGATCTTTCTCCCGGTCAATTGTTCGTTTGGCCATTGTAGCAGTAGCACTCAGCTCGGCGGTGATGTTCATTGCACTCTCCACGGTTTCAGGTTTTCAATCCGGTATCAAAAATAAGGTTATTGGCATAAATGGCGACCTGGTAATTGACGATATTATCAATACTGAGGGCTCAGAACCTATTCCTATGGGTGCTAAGCTACTGGCATTTACCACTGATATTCAGTCAGTGAAGGGTGTTCAGTCTGTTTCTGTGTGTGCAGTAAGGCCCTGTATTGTAAAAGGAGAAAATGAAATTGAGGGTATGGTTGCAAAAGGGGTTTCCAACAACTACGATTTCTCATTTTTACAATATCAGCTTACACGAGGGAAAGTTCCTGATTTTGACCAAGACACAACAACAGCTATTATTTCAGAACTCACCGCTACCAGACTTGGACTGGATACAGGTATGTTTTTGCAGGCTATTTTCTTTAAGGAAGACAGCAGTGGCAACCGCCGCCCCCGTGCCATTCGCCCTCGCATAGTGGGCGTCTTTGCTACCGGACTCGATGATTATGACAAGGTGCATTTTATCACCCATATTGGTCTGGTACAAAAAGTTTTACCACCATCTGCACGATTTACGCAGTGGGAGCTAAAACTGGATAACACTTTGCCTGCTGTGGAAGTAGTAAATAATTTGAATAAAAAACTACCAGCGGGTATTTTCAACATCCAAGTGGCAGAACGCTACAACAGGCAAATATTTGACTGGCTGGCACTGCTGGATACGAATGTGATTATTATTTTAACCCTTATGCTGCTGGTTGCGGTAATCGGCATGTGTACCACGCTACTTATCCTTATAACCGAGCGCACCCACATGATTGGAACGCTGAAAGCCCTGGGTGCCAAAGAATCGGGAATTCGTAAAATTTTTCAATACCAGGTTACATTTATTACGGGTATGGGCTTATTGCTCGGAAACGCTTTAGGATTAGGCCTTTGCTGGCTGCAGTACCACTTTGGATTCATAACCCTGAATACCGAAACATACTACGTAAATAAAGTGCTGATTGAATTTAATCCCATGCAAATACTTTGGGTAAATACAGGCACAATTTTAATATGCTGGCTGGTATTGTATTTACCTGCCAGGGTTATCGGACGTTTGAGCCCAATAAAATCCATAAAGTTTCAATAATGCTTATGCGTCAATCTTGGCGTAGCGTGCATTGGCTTCGATAAACTCTCGGCGGGGTGGAACTTCGTCACCCATGAGCATGCTAAACACACGGTCAGCTTCTGCTGCACTTTCAAGTGTCACACGCTTGAGTGTTCTGCGTGCAGGATCCATGGTTGTTTCCCAAAGCTGCTCTGCATTCATTTCTCCTAAGCCTTTATATCGCTGAACATTCACGCTGTCTTCCTTGCCTTCACCTGCAAGTTGTTTAATCTGCATATCGCGTTCCGCATCAGTCCATGCGTAGGCACTCTTTTGGCCTTTTTTAACCAGATACAATGGGGGAGTAGCAATATACAGATAGCCGTTCTGAACCAGTTTGTTCATATAACGGAAGAACAGCGTAAGAATCAGGGTACGAATGTGTGATCCGTCCACGTCAGCATCTGTCATAATTACCACCTTATGATAGCGGAGGTGATCCAGAATCAGTTCTTTATCTCCCTCCTCGTTTGTGCCAATGTGCACACCCAATGCGGTAAACATATTACGAACCTCTTCATTTTCATAGATTTTGTGCTCCAGGGCTTTTTCTACGTTCAGGATTTTTCCACGTAGTGGCAAAATTGCCTGAAACTCTCTGTCACGGCCCTGTTTGGCGGTTCCGCCTGCAGAATCTCCTTCCACCAGGAATATTTCGCAGATGGCAGGATCTGTTTTGGAGCAGTCGCTTAGTTTTCCTGGCAGCCCCATGCCACTCATAGCGCCTTTACGCTGCACCATTTCACGGGCTTTACGTGCTGCAGCACGTGCCTGTGCCGCCAAAACTACCTTGTCCACAATCACTTTGGCTTCCTTGGGATTTTCCTGAAGGAAGTTTTCCAGCATTTCACCTACGGTGGTGTCTACGGCACCCATTACTTCGTTGTTGCCAAGTTTGGTCTTGGTCTGTCCTTCAAACTGAGGTTCCGCCACTTTTACGCTGATTACACCGGTAAGGCCCTCCCGGAAGTCGTCACCGCTGATTTCCACTTTTACTTTATCAAGCAATTTCTGCTTTTCTGCATAGCTTTTCAAGGTTCGGGTAAGGGCCCTGCGGAAACCCGCAACGTGGGTTCCCCCTTCAATGGTGTTAATATTGTTTACGTATGAATGCAGGTTTTCACTGTATC
>Ga0194129_10000501_pt1 | contig 75065 bp, 61 predicted proteins | sample TA2KigCa35mmetaG_FD_150862 | JGI IMG/M metagenome (GOLD analysis project Ga0194129, IMG submission 150862) | Freshwater microbial communities from Lake Tanganyika, Tanzania - TA2015038 Kigoma Deep Cast 35m | ecosystem: Environmental > Aquatic > Freshwater > Lake | place: Tanzania: Lake... | reverse complement strand
ACTCTGCGACGAGGCGCTGCCCCGGGGCGACCGGGGTCTCGGTGACGGTCTGCACGACGTCCGGGTGGAGTCGCAGCCGGAGCTCGATCGGCGCCTCGCTCTTGAGGAAGTTCAGGTGACCCTCGCGAATGTGAGCGTCGATGTCGAAGCCTGGCGGGATCTCGCGGACGCCGCGAACGGCCTTGGCGTCGCGCATGCGATGCAGATGCAGCTGCCGAATCCCGTCGCGCCCGCGGACGGTGCAGACGAGCGTGAGCTTGCTGTCGCGTGCGACGAGGGCGAGCGGAAACAGATCGAGCGCCTGCTCTTCGCTGCGATTCCAGCTGCGGTAGTGGACCTGCAGGCGGAGATCCGCGAGGAGGGCATCGTAGACGGTGCGGAGCACCTCGCGATCGATCGCTGGCGGGAGCTGCCCGAGGCCGCGCGGAAGGACGCGAACCTTGCGGCGCCACGAGCGCATCGTCGCCGACTCCTCGAGCACCGCCTCGGCGCGGCGCTGCTGATGCTTGAGGTGCTCGAGCGTCGCGGCCGGGAGCAGGTGCTTCGCCTGCTCGAACGCCATCTTCAGGGTGAGCGCCGCGTGCGCGTTCATCGGGGGGTACTCGCGGGTGCGCGCGTCCTTCCTCCAGAACCACTGGAACGGCTTCGAGCTGTCGTCGCAGACGATGTCGGGCTCCTGCTCGGCGAGCTTGGCGCACATCTTTTGCACCGCGCGAGGGGTCACCTTGATCCCGCTCGCTTCCAGCATTCGCGCAAGATCCGGGGTCGCGATGCGGTTCGGCTGGCGCGGGATCAGGCCGAGCAGGAGGTGCCGGACTTCTCCGATGCGAGGCATGGGCCGATCGCCTACCGGCAAGGGCCTTCGCTGGCAAGCGCTTGCCGGGCGAGCGCGGAGCCTCGGGCCACCCGGGCTGACAACGCGCGGTGGCCCATGTCGCGCGGCGAAGCTTCGGTTAACATCGTCGGATGATTCCGCGCCGCTCGGTGTCGAAGTCCCGCTCGTTCACGCCGCCGCCGCTCGCGCTCGGTGCCATCGGACTGCTCCTCGTCTCCTTTGGCTACGCATGCGGCAGCGCCAGCGAGTCGGGGCCCTCCGGCTGCGGTGATGCGCCGTGCGGCGAGGGCGGGGCCGGGGTTGGAGGAAGTGGCGTCGGCGGCTCGACGATCTCGTTCGGCAGCGGAGGCGCCGCGGCATGTCCCGCCGACCGCCAGTGCAAGGACGTGTGTTGCGAAGAGGGGAAGTTCTGCGCGCTCGGGACCACCTGCGCGGTCGAGCAGATGCCATGCACGAACAACGACGGGTGTTGGTTCGACAGCTACTGCGAGGGCGGGCTCTGCATCCCTTACGGTGTGCCCGCCGCGAAGGATCGCGACGAGACCTGCGAGCTCGAGGTCAGCGTCGACGCCATCCTCCCCGACACGCAGTGCCGCTGGGTCGGCCCGCCGGTGGGTGATCCTTCGCCGAACCACGTCCACGTGATGAGCACACCGGTCGTGGTCGATTTCGACCTCGACTCCGATCCGAAGACCCTCTCGCCGTCGATCGTGTTCACGTCGTTTCCGAGCCAGGGGAGCTACTCGAGCCCGGGTGTCCTGCGCGTCATCAGCGGCAAGGATTGCTCGCAGCAATTCACCTTCTCCGATCCGGCCGACGCGACGATGTCACCTTCGTCGGTGGCCGTCGGCGACCTCGATGGCGACGGGCGCGCCGAGATCGTGGCGCCGGCGCATGGCGGCGGGCTCCTGGCCTTCGCATACGACCCCGTATTGAAGATGTTCGCGCGCCGGTGGCGCTCCGGTACCTGCCAGAACGGCACGCTCGTCACCCCCGACGCCACGGGCGGCGCCGACAAGTGGAGCGGCCCGTCGATTCATGACCTCGACGACGACGGCAAGCCCGAGATCGTCTACGGGGCGACCGTCTACGGTCACGACGGGTGCCTGCGCTCCACGAAGCTCGGCTTTCCGGCCTACAGCAAGGGCGTCGTCCCGGTCGTCGCCGACGTCGATGAGGACGGGGTGATGGAGCTCGTCGCCGGCAACGCGATCCATGAGTGGAAGGCCGGCGATTGGGTCGCGGAGAGCTACTTCAAGGGAATGGGCCTCGCGGCGGGGCAGGTCGCGGTGGCCGACATGGGGAACTACCCGCTCGCGTCGTTCGGCAACCAGGACCGCCCCGAGGTCGTCGTGGTCTCGACCGGTCAGGTGCGCGTGCAGACCCTCGAGGGGACCGTCGTGTTCGGTCCGTTCGCGGTCCCCGGCGGCGGGACCTCGGGCCCGCCAACGATTGCGGACTTCGACGGCGATGGCCGTCGCGAGTTCGCCACCGCGGGCGGCAGCCAATACGTCGTGTTCGACCTCGACTGCGTCGCGGGGGGCGATGCGGCGAAGTGCGGCGCGGCGAACCAGACCACCGGCGTGCTCTGGGCGCAGGCGTCAAAGGACCAGAGCTCGAACGTCACCGGCTCGAGCGTCTTCGACTTCGACGCGAACGGCGCGGCCGAGGCCGTGTACGCCGACGAGTGTTTCCTGCGCATTTACGAAGGCGCGACCGGGAAGGTCATCTACAGCGCGGCGCGCTCGAGCGCCACGACGTACGAGAACCCCGTCATCGTCGACGTCGACGGTGACTACCGCACCGAGATCGTCTCCGCGGTGAACGACTACGCCGGGGCGCTCGGCTGTCCGGCGACGGACCCGCTCTTTCCGATGGCGAAGTACGAGAAAAATCACGGGATCGTCGTGCTCCGCGACGCGCAGGATCACTGGGCGGCGTCGCGCCCCGTGTGGAACCAGCACGCCTACGCCGTGACGCACGTCGGGAACGCGGGCGAGTCGCCGAAGTCGAGCGCGGTGAAGCTCAACTGGAAGGATCCGACGCTGAACAACTTCCGCCAGAACGTGCAAGGGGACCTCACGGCGCTCGGCGTTCCCGATCTCACCGCAGGCGGCGAGGTCGGGGTGGTCGATTGCTCGACGGGCACCGCCTACGTCGAGGCGCGCGTCTGCAACCGCGGCACCTTGCCGATGGTGTCGGGGACCGAAGTCGGCTTCTACGAAGGGGCACAGAATGGGCCGGAGCTCTGCCGTGCGACGATCCCCTTCGCGCTGCAGGCGGCCGAGTGTCTCGTCGTTGGCTGCAACGCGACGATCGGCGACAAGATCATCGACGTGCTCGTCCTCGTCGATCCGGACAGCTTGACCGAGGAGTGCCACGAGCAGAACAACGGCGCGCTCTACTCGAACGTCGGCTGCGGCCAGAAGCCGCGGTGACCACGACCCCGGGCCCGAGCGCGCCCGGTCGCGGTGCTCAACGGTCACCCCTCGCGGAGCCAGCGAACGAAGCGCAGAGCTCCCAACCGCAGAGCCCCCAACCGCAGAGCTCCCAACCGCAGAGCTCCCAACCGCAGAGCTCCCAACCGCAGAGCCACAAAACGAAACCGCGCGGGACCTCTCGGTGCCCGCGCGGTCGCGCGAAGTACGGTTGGCCGGCCTCAGCCGACCGCCGTGCTCACTTCTTGGGGGCCTCGGCGGCCGGAGCGGCCGTCGCGTCCGCAGCCGGGGCGGCCGTCGCGTCGGCAGCCGGAGCGGCCTCAGCAGCGGCGGTCTCCGCCGGCTTCGCCTCGCCCTCGGGGGCCTTCGCCTCGGTGGCACCGCCACCGCAAGCAACCGCAAACACAGCAACCGACGCAATGAGAAGGGTCTTCATGATGTTTTTTCGAGCTCCTTGAGCCTAGTGACGCGCGAGGTTGCCAGGACGGCTCACATTGATCCAGATTTTTTCAATCCAACACCGCGAAAGGTGTTCGCCGCAGTCGACCGGCGCCGATGTTCAGGCATCGATCGCGAAGCCGCTCTCCCGGTAGAGGCGGTCGAACACCTCGGCGAAGCCCTGCTCGATCGCCTTGCGCTTCAGCTTCATCGTGGGTGTGAGCTCACCCCGTTCCTGGCTGAAATCCCGGTCGAGGAGCACGAACCGCCGGACCTGCTCGACCTGGCCGAGTTCGCGGTTTCCCGCGCGTACGGCGAGTCGCACCCGCTCGACCATCTGCGGATGGCCGACGACCCGAGCCATCGCGCGCTCGAGGTCGGCGCTCCGCCCGGTCGGGTTCGAGAGGAGCTCGCGGGTTCGTGCGGCGAGGTCTTCGGCGGTCAGCAAGCCAAGCTCGACCCCGAGCTCCAGGGTCTCGAGCGGACTCGGTGCCACGAGCGCCGAGACGTAAGGTCGTCGGTCGCCGTGGGCGTGGACCTGGCTCACGAGCGGGCTCTGGTTCTTGATCGCGTTCTCGATGTTTGCGGGGGAGAGGTTCTTACCCCCAGCGGTGATGATCAGGTGTTTCTTCCGATCGGTGATTCGCAGGTAACCGTCCGCGTCGAGGGTCCCCACGTCGCCGGTGTGCAGCCATCCGTCGCGGATCGTCTCGCGCGTCGCCCCCTCGTCGTCGAGGTATCCCTTGAACACGAAGGGGCCGCGCACGAGGACCTCGCCGTCCTCGGCGATGCGGCACTCGAGGCACGTGGCGGTGCGCCCCACGGTGCCGAGCTTCGTGTGGCCGGGGAGGTTCATGTGGGTGACGACGGTCGACTCCGTCATGCCGTACGCCTCGTAGATCGGCATGCCGGCAATCCAGAACAGCTCCAAGATCTCGCGCGCGATCGGTGCGGCGCCGCACACGAACCAACGCACCCGGCCACCGAACGCCGCCCGGATCTTGCGGAACACGAGCGCATCCGCGGCGGCGTAGCTCGCGCGGAGGGGCGGAGGGAGCGGCCGCGCGGCGAGCAGGTAGGGCAGCGCCATCCGACCGATCCGCAGCGCGCCTTCGAAGGCGCGGCGTGCAGCGCGCGGCTTGCGGTCGAGCTCGCCCTGCAGCTTCGCGTACGCCTTCTCGAAGATGCGCGGCACCGACCCGAACAGCGTCGGTCGCACCTCGCGGATCTCCTCGAGGACGTGGCCCATGCTCGACGCGTAGGCGGTCGTGATGCCGGTCCCGATGCGGGCGTAGAAGCCGAAGACGCGCTCGGCGGCGTGCGCCATAGGCAGGAAATTCAGCGACAGATCGTCCTCGAAGAGCTGCAGCTCCTCTGCCTGACTTGCCAGCACGGCGAGGATGTTCGAGTGAGCGATCCTCGCGCCCTTCGGCGGCCCGGTGGTGCCCGAGGTGTAGATCAAGATCGCGGTGTCGTCGGGCTCGATGCAACGTTGAGCTGCGGCGATCGCGTCGTGCCCGAGCGGCTCCCCCGCGAACCTCGAGGGGGAGGTGATGCGCCGATCGAGGTGACGTGTCGCCTCGAACAGCTCTTCGGTCCAGGGCACGACGTGATCGAGGCGCGTCGTGCTCCGGATGGCCTCGAGGGTCCGCTCGAGCTCGTCCGCGCCGTCGACGAACAGGACGCGTGCGCCCGAGTGTTCGAGGATGTAGCCGAGCGCGTCGGGCGGCTGCTTCGGGTAGATCCCGAGGCTCACCGCCCCGAAGAGCTGCGCGCCCATGTCGTAGATGGCCCAGGGCGCGCGCGTCGGTCCGAGGATGGCGACGCGATCGCCGCGTGCGAGCCCACACGACGCGAGGCCCTGCGCGACCCGCCGCGCCTCGGTGTGAAACTCGGCCCAGCTCGTCGCGCGCCAGCGACCGTCGTGTTTCTCGTAGATCGCCGGCTTGTGGTGCGAGAGCTCGGCACGGCGGCAGAACAGATCGCCCACCGTGCGCGAGCCCTGCGCGAGCCGTCGGACCGGGACGTGCGGTCCCGTTGCGCGCATTTCAGGCGCCTTCGATGCGGACGCTGTTCATGCGCACCGGGGTCACGGGGCGGTCGCCCGAGCCGGTGCGGGTCGTCTCGATCTTCTGCACGACGTCCAGGCCTTCGATGATCTTGCCGAAGACGGGGTGCTTCGAGCGACCCGGCGTGAAAAAGTCGAGGTACGAGTTGTGGACGGTGTTGATGAAGAACTGCGCGCCGCCCGAGTCGGGCTGGCCCGTGTTCGCCATCGACAGGGTGCCGGGCTCGTTCGAGAGCTTGTAAGCCTCCGGGTGCTCATCCTTCACGTTGCCGAAGGGGGACTTGCCGGTGCCCGCGCGCGGGCTCGTCGGGTCGATGCTGTACTCGCAGCCGAACTGGATCATGAAGTTCGGGATCACGCGGTGGAAGTGCAGCCCGTCGTAGAAGTTCCGACCGTCCTTGTCGGCGTGCCGCGCGACCCGGATGAAGTTGTTGACGGTGATCGGCATCTTGTCGAGGTAGAGCTCCGCCTTGAAGGTGCCGAGCGAGGTGTCGAAGATCGCAACCGGATTGGCCATGCCGAGGTCGTACCGTTCGCGGCTCGGCGGGGCAACAGGCAGCGCGACGTAGGGTGGTACGGGCGTTGCACAAGTCGTCGCGTGCCCCCCCGAACGTCGCGAGGTCCTCGATGAAGCGCTCTGGCGTCTATCCGGTTGACCGCACCTCCATCAAGGAAAGTGCGAATGAATCCATTGGCTTGCGAAGCTCGCTCCCGGCCGATGTCGGCTCGTACATCGCGGAGCTCGAGGCGACGCAGCGCCTCTTGAGACGAGAAATTGACCGGTTGTCAATTTTTCGACATCTCGCCTTTCGAGACGATCTGACCGGCCTGTACAACCGCCGCTACTTCGAAGAGCGGCTGGCCCAGGAGTGGAGCCGCGCGACGCGCTTCGAGGTCCCGCTGGCGCTCGTGGTGATCGATCTCGACGGCTTCAAGCTGGTCAACGACGTCGCCGGGCACGCGGCGGGAGACCTCGTCCTCGCCTTCGTCGGGCGGCACATGATCGAGGAGTGCCGCGGCTTCGACATCCCCTGCCGCCTCGGTGGCGACGAATTCGCGTACCTCTTGCCCGAGACGGATCTCGTCGGGGCCCGCGCGCTCGCGGAGCGACTGGCCGCGCGGCTCGACTCCGCGACGGACCGCCCCGCGCTGCCGGCAGGCGTCACGTTCGGGCTGAGCTTCGGCGCGGCGACGCGACTCGAGGTTGTCTCGCCGACGCAGCTCGTCGAGCGCGCCGACGCGGAGATGTACGCTCGGAAGCGCGACCGCAAGTCCGAGGCCGCCCCGCCGAGCGGGATCGTTGCGGCTTGATTTCCGTCATTGCTTCGTCGGGCTTCACACCCAGATCGCGATGACGCGCTCGCCGTCGCGCTCCTGGAGTTCGGGGCCCGGCATGCTGCGCGAGATCCCGAGCGCGTGACGGTTCGCCGTCCAGGCCGCCGCTGCCGCATCGAGGACGTCGTCCACGGCCACGCGCCCGATCGAGAGCTGCTTGGGCAGGACGATCCCCGCGGCCGAGAGCAACTCGAGCCGTTGCATCATGCCGTTGTAGCTCTTCTTGCTCGCGCGCAGGTGGTCACCGGCGAGCTGCCGGAACGAGGCTTCCGGGTGAACCTCGATCACGCGTGGACCGAGGAGCGGTGGGAGCGAGCTCCGGCGATCGGGCACGACGACGCGCGCGAAGCGTCGCAGCGCGGAGGGCTGCTCGCCGAGGCGACCATGCTGCACGTAGCCACCCCGGTTCTTCGCGGTCACGTCGCGCGTGGAGAGCACCTCCGACGAGGGCGGTGCCTCGCTGTCCCCCGGCTTGACGTTGTCGTGGTGCTCGCTCAGGGCATGTTCGACCTCGAGGATCTTCGGCTTCAAGTTCCACAGCTGCTTCGTCAGGCCGAAGCCGGCTCGCCGGAGACACTCCGCGTTCGCGTCGTTGTAGCTGGGCTCGAGCAGCGCCTTCCGGGGTGGTGCGATGAACACGCTCGCGCGGCGCGGTCCGATGAACTCTCGCACGAGGATGTCGCAGGTGCGCTCGCCACGCTCCACGAAGCCGATGGGCATGTCGACCGCCACCGCGGCGGCGTCGCTCGTGAGCGCCAGCACCTCCGAGAACGTCGCCACCTGCGTCGCGCCGGCGAACGCGCCCTCCTCGAGCGCGACGACGACCCAGCCGTCTCGACACCCATCGACTCCGACGACGAACATGACCCGATCGTTCTATCTCGAAGCGTCGGCGTCTGGCCATCTCCTGGGCGAGCGAACGCGATCCCGCGGAACTTCGGCGGCTTGATCGAGCGCAGGTCCGAGCGCTAGCTCAACTTCGGGCGGCCGGGCCACGCAGGCGGTCGGAGCCGTTGGGGGCGCGCAGCGTGAGCCTCAGTCGATCGAAGTGTTCGAGCAGCGGGATCGTCTGCTTTCGCGCGAGTCCCGTCAGCTCCTTGAACTCGGCGATCGTGAGGACCTCATGAAGCGCGAAGTGCGCCCGGAGTCGCGCTGCGAGCTCGGCCACCGATGGCGCGTGGAACCACATCTTGCCCGCATGAACGACGTCGCCCGTGCGCTCGAGCGAGGCGAGTGCGGCTCGTGAGAGCTTCGGATCGAGCTTCGCGTCGGCGAGGTCGTTCTCGGCGAGGCCGTCGAGCTTGGCCTCCTGTGCGAGCTCCTTCACCCGGGCGAGCGTCGCCGCGGCCGCGGTGCCGCTCGTCGCGCCCGAGAACCCGGCAACCTTGACGGTTGGGCCCTCGAGGAGAAGCTTGGCCGCGGTGCCGCTCGTCAGCTCACCGATGGCGGCGGGTCCGACTTGATCGTCGCCAAGTCGAATGAGCTCGCCTCGCAGCGTCTGAAGATCCATCCCAGCTTGCAGCGGAAAGGCTTCGTGGTGCTCGCGCACACGCGCGATGGCGCGGACCTTGAGCTCCTCGAGCGCGCGACGCAACACCCAGACCCCGTCGCCTATCGACTTGAGCTCGGTCTTCGCGAGGTGCGCGGCTGCCTCGGTCAACGTGCTCGCCTCGAGCGCGAAGCGTCCGCCGAAGTCGGCGCGTCGCAGCGAGCCCGGGGCTTGCTCCTCGGCGAGGAGGCGGGCCGCCGAGGTCGCGTCGCCGAGGTGCAGCGCGTCGAGCAGCGCGTGGCGCTTGTGCGCCCGGATGGTTCGCGGCGGGTGTGCGTCGAGAATGACGCCGCCTCCGCAGACCGCGCCCGCTGGCCCCTCGACGTTCGCGCCCCGCAACACGAAGCGATCACCGCCACGGGCCACGATCGGCTCGCTGAGACGGAGCCTCGCGGCCCCGCCTTCGCTCAAGGTGTCGCCGTCGAGCGGCTGAATGCGCGCCGTGCTGCGACTCGTACCAATGAAGAGCGCTGCGTCGGAGCCTCGGCGCACGGGCTCGATGGGCTCGAGCCAGACGTCGAGCACGCGGGTCGCGGTGAGCGCCGGATCGTCGGTGACGAGCATCCCCCGCTCGACGTCGGCGAGCGCGAGGCCGCCGAGATTCACCGCCAGCCGCGTCGGCGCCTCGACGCGCTCACGCGCTTCGCCGTGGACATGGAGGCCGCGCACGGTCGCCGTGAGCTCTTCCTTGCCCCCGAGGACGCGGATCGGTGTGCCGACCGCGAGCGCGCCTTCGACGAGCGTGCCCGTGACGACGGTTCCGGCGCCATGCACGGTGAAGACACGGTCGATCCCGAGGCGTGCGCGCCGTCGCTCGCGTCGCGCGCGATTTCCGGCGACGGCGGCGACGACTGCGGTGCGCAGCTCCGGGAGCCCGACGCCCGAGCGTGCCGAGCAGCACACCATGGTGGCTTCGATGCCGTGGCGAGTGAGCAGCTCGCGCGCCTCCTCACCGGCGAGCTCTGCGAGGTCGGGATCGGCGCGGTCGCACTTCGTCACGGCAATCACCGCGCGTTCCACCCCGAGCAGCTTGCACGCCGCGACATGCTCCCGCGTCTGCGGCATCACGCCTTCGTCGGCTGCCACGACGAGCAGCACCACGTCGATGCCGCTCGCCCCGGCGATCATGTTGTGGACCAGCCGTCGATGTCCGGGGGCGTCGATCACGCTGACGAGCCACGCGTCGTCGATCCGCCAGGGCGCGAAGCCGAGCTCGATGGTGATGCCGCGGCGCTGCTCCTCCGGGAGCCGGTCGGTCTGCACGCCCGTCAGCGCGTGGACGAGCGAGGTCTTCCCGTGGTCGACGTGTCCGGCCGTCCCGATCACCGCGTGCCGCACCGCCCGAGCGTAGTGCGGCGCCGCCTCTGCGTCATCAGAAGTGCGTCACCAGAGCTCAGGGATGAGCGCTCGTCGCTCGGGCGGGTAGTCGGCGAAGGTCGCGCGGTACCAGGCGTGATGCGAGAGGGCGCGAGGCGCGAGGTTCGCGAAGGTGTAGATTGCGAACGAGGCTCCGGCGAGCGACCAGGTCGCGAGCGCGTAGCCGCACCACTCGACGATCTCGGCGGCGTAGTTTGGGCACGAAATCCAACGAAACAGCGGCCCTCGCGGGATCTGATAGCCGCGCCCCTCGTTGCGGAGCGCGACGAGCGCCTCGTCGGCGCGGACGTTCAGCGTGCGTCCCACGAGGAACAGCGCGGCCCCCGCGAGGAACCTGGGATCGACGAGCCACGAGGTCGGGTACGCGCCGAGCTCGCTCACCTGGCGCGCGTTGACGTAGGCGTTCACGAGGTTGAAGGCGATAGCCAGCGCAGGGATGAGCACCGGCACGCGCTTCGCGTCCGGCTTGGTTCGGAGCGGCAGCACGAACGCCCGGTTCACGTAGTGGAGCTGCCAGAGCCCTGCGAGCACGAGCGGCGCGGGCGCGAGCGCTCTGGTCCCCGCAAAGAAGATCGCGAGCCACACGAGCGACGCCGGGGCTTCCATCACGATCCACGCGAGGCGTGCGGGCACGGTCGGCCCCCAGCCGCTCCGCGTGTGCCGGCCGTAGGGGGCGCTCGCGTAGCGGAGCGCGAGCCACGTCGGGATGGCGGTCGCGATGACGCCGAGCGCGACAGCGCGGTGGAGCTCGGCTTCGGTCATCGCGCCATCATTTCTGATGCTTCGCCTTCCACTCGTCGTACGGCATGCCGTACACGATCTCGCGCGCCTCGGGGTCCGACAGGGCGACGCCGCGCTCCTCGGCGGCCGCGCGGTACCACTTCGACAGGCAGTTCCGGCAGAAGCCCGCGAGGTTCATGAGGTCGATGTTCTGTACGTCGGTGCGCTCGCGGAGGTGCGTGACGAGGCGCCGGAAGGCCGCGGCCTCGAGCTCGAGCCGCGTTGAGTCGGGGAGATCCATGGGCGGGATCCTAGCCCGCTTCGCCGCGCGAGCCAGTGCTTGACGACGCGCGCGCTGCGCGGTTTTTGTCTGGGCCATGAAGCGACCTCTCCTCGGCGCAGCCCTTGGTCTCCTCGCCTGCGGCGCGCCCGCCCCCACCCCCGTCGTCGCGCCTGCGCCGACCGTGGCACCGACTGTCTCGGTGCGGCCCGCCCCGACGACCCCCGTCGAGGAGACGCTCGATGGCGACGCTCGGGTGACGACGGCATCGGGTAGCTCGTACCCGCTCGCGAAGGGCTGGCACGTCGTGCGGCGCGCCGACGGCTTCTCGGCGAGCCCGCCCGAACGCGGGCTGGAGCTCGAAGTGTACGAGCTCGAGTCGAAGACCGCGGCGGAGGCGCTCGCTGCGGCCTGGCAGCGACGCGAGCCTGGCGTGGCGCTCGTCGCGAAGGACACCGACAGCCCACCCCCGCGCGAGTGGGACGAGGTGGTGCAGATCGACTACGAGGCTCCGAGCGGCTCGAAGAACGCGCGGGTTGCGCTCGCCCGACGAAAGGGCACGCGCGTGTGGGTCGCGCTCGTCGACGGCGAGGCGGCGGCGGTATCGCGTCGCGGGGCGCAGCTCCAGCGCGCGATCATGGGCCTCCGCGCGCCCGGGGTCGAGCCACCGAGCTACGCGGGCAAGGCGCCTCTGGCCCTCGAGCCGGCGCGCATCGCGACGCTGAAGAGCTTCATCGACGAGACGCGCAAGGCCTTCGAGGTCCCTGGCGTCGCGGTCGCGGTGGTGCAGGGCGGCAAGGTGGTGTTCGCAGACGGGTTCGGGGTGTCGCGCCTCGGCTCTCGCGACGAGACCTCGGCGGACACGCCGTTCCTCATCGGCTCGACGACCAAGGGCCTCGCCACGCTGCTCATGGCGAAGGCGGTCGACGACGGCCACTTCGGCTGGGACACGCCGGTGAAGAAGGTCGCGCCGACCTTCGCCGTCGGCGACGCGGCGCTCACCGAGCAGCTCACGATGCGGCACCTCGTGTGCGCCTGCAGCGGCATCCCGAGGAGCGACCTCGAGCTCATTTTCCGCGGCGAGAGCGTCACGCCCGAGGCGATGCTCGCGAGTCTCGGAGAGCTCAAGCCGACGACGGCGCTCGGGGAGACGTTCCAGTACAACAACCAGCTCGTCGCGGCTGGCGGCTTCCTCGCCGCGCGCGCGTACTACCCAGGGCTACCGCTCCGAGACGCGTGGACGAGGGCGATTCGCGAGAAGGTGCTCGCGCCCCTCGGCATGCGCGTGACCACCCCCGATCTCTCCTCCGCGCGGGCACGCGGGCTCGCGGGCTCGCACGCGCGCGACCTCATCGGCGAGCTGCGCGCGCTCCCCACCATGGCCGAGAACGTCCTCCTGCCGACCTCGCCATCGGGCGGCCTCGCCTCCACCGCCAACGACATGGCGAAGTATCTGCTCGCCGAGCTCGCGCGCGGTCGCTCGGTCACCGGCGCGCAGGTCGCGACCGAGGCGAACGTGCTGCTCCGACGCGCGCCGCAGATCGTCATCACCGAAGAGCGCGCCTACGGCCTCGGCTTGTCGGTCGGCAAGACGCTCGGCCTCGACGACGTCTCGCACAGCGGCGCGACGCTCGGGCAGTACGCGAACATCGTCGTCTTTCCAGGCATCGAGCTCGGCCTCGTCGTGCTCGCGAACGCGCCTTCGCCCACCTTCGAGCTCGTGATGGAGCGGCTCCTCGCGCTCGTGTTCGATGGATCCGAGGCCGACGTCCTTGCGGGTCGCGACTACAAGCTCGCCGCCGAGAAGCGCGCGCGCGCGAAGCTCGCCTCGACCCTCGCGCCGCCCGAGCCCGCCGAGGTCGTCGAGCGCTTGTTCGGGACCTACCTCGAGCCGCGCCTCGGTCGCGTGCAGCTCCGTCGCATCGGCTCCGAGCTCGTCTTCGACGTCGGGGTCTGGTCGAGTCGCTTCGGCTGGAAGGCGCGCGCCGACGGAAAGAAGGACCTTGTCCTCCTCGATCCGCCGCTGGCCGGACTCGCCTTCGAGGTGCGAGAGGACGCGGGCAAGCCGCATCTGCACCTCGACTATCAGCAGTACGTGTACGATTTCACTCGGCCGTGATGGGCACGCGCGAGGGAGCTCGCGGCCGCGCCTCGTTCATCGAGCCGCGCCCGCCTCCTGCGGCGGCGCTCACTTGCAGGTGAGCTCGCAGATGTCGACCGCCTTGTCGACGCAGGCCTGATCCCACTTGGACTCGCAGCAGTAGGAGTCCTCGGTGCAGATGAGATCGCTGCAGGGGTCGCAGGCCGGCGGCCGCGCGGCCCCGGGGACGCAGATGTCGCCGCACGAATCCTTGGTGATCTTCGTCTGCGCCACGAACGCATCCGACGGCAACACGAAGCTCGTCAGACCGGGCACCTGCGACTTGGCGCCGCACGCCTCACCGTTCGCCTCGGTGCACTTCGTGAGCGGCCCGTCGAGGTACGCCGCGTAGAGGTCGTAATATCCGCGCAGGTCCTCGCTCGCGCCTTCCGGTGCGAGGCCAAGGCCCCACGAGTTCTTGATGCGGACGAAGTCGATCGTCGCGCGCGGATCGAGGGCCGCCGCGAGGATCTTCGGATCGGTGACGGGGTCACCCGCCGCGAGCGTTCCGTACCCCGGCACTCCGCTCACCTGGTAATCCTCGACCACCGTCATGTGACCGCCCTGACGGCCCGGGGTCGCGGGCGGGGCCTTGAAGGCCGAGCCCGACAGGGCCGCGAAGTCGACGTACCAGGTCATGATGACGGGCATGCCGTCGTGCATCGCCTGCTGCATGCGCGCGAGCAGGTTGCGGCGGCCCATCGGCAGCGACGGGTACGACACCTCGTTCCAGGCGAACTTCCCCTTGCGCTGCAGGACGTTGTAGCTCGACGCGGGCTCGCCGATCGCGTCGGCGAGCGAGACGTCGTGCGCGACAGGGATGTCGCGGGTGAACTGGATCCCCGAGGCGTTCGGCACGCTGAGGCCCGAGCTCAGCAACGTGCGCGAGACGTCGACGCCGTACACCGTGTCGAGGTGGGCCGAGACCTCGGCCGAGAGCCCCCACGCGCGATCGAGCTCGGCGCGCACGAGCTTGCGATCCTTGCGCGCGGCCGCATCCTTGAGGGCACCGCTCTTCAGCGAGGCGTTGATCGCCGAGAGCGCCTGCGATTGACGGCTCGAGCGCGCCGCCTCTGCCTCCTCGGCGATGAACTTCCCCTCGGCGATGACGCCATAGCGGCGCATGAGCTCACCGGCGAGGCCGTACCACCCGCCGGTCGAGAGCTGGTCCTTGTCAAGGCGGGCGATGAGCGGAAGCCCCGGCGGCGGTCCGGCGAGCTCCTCGTACCAGTGCCAGTACGAGATCCACGACTCGCTGAGGTCGAGCGTCGCGCCGGTGTGCGTGAGGTGGAGCGATTCGGCCCAGCCGACGCTCGCGTACACCCAGCAGTTGCCGATGCTCTGGTTCTTGACCCCAGTGTTCTTGATGTCCGTCACGTCGTCCGTGCTGGCGCCGGTGTCGCTGCCGCACGCAGCGAGCGCAAGCGGCGAGACGAGGAGGGCGAGGCGAGCGAGGCGAGCGACCGAGTGGGTATGGTTCGACATGGGGATCCTCGGGGGGGGCGCCGCCCAGAACCGCGACGCACTCCATGGTCGCCCTACCACGAACGGCGGGGCGCCGGCACGCATCCAGGGTCGCGCTCGCCTACTGCCGCGGCCCGACGTGCCCGAGGTGCGTCGCGAAGTGGCCGAGCGTCTCGCCCCAGGCGACCTTCGCGGCGGTCGGGTGGTAGACCTCCGGCCGCGCGTCGTTGAAGAAGCCGTGGCCGGCGCCCGCGTGCACGCGTACCTCGGTCGCGATGCCGCGCTTCGACTGAGCGGTCGCGAAGGCGCGCGCGTCGTCGACCGAGAAGAAGCCTTCGGACTCGCCAAAGTGAAGGAGGCCGGGAGCACGAATCGCGTCGAGCTTCGCTGCGTCCTTTGGCGGGAAGCCGTAGAACGCGACGTAGGCGTCGGCGGCGCCGGTCGCTGCGGCGAGCACCGTGAGCGCGCCGCCCATGCAGAAGCCGACCACCCCGACCCGCTCGCAGCCTGCTTCGTCGCGCAGGTAGCGCGCGGCCCCTGCGATTTCCTGCGCTGCGCGGCCAAAGTCGAGGCCTTGCATCAAGTGCGAGGCCTCCTCGGCATCCACCGTCTTCTTTCCGCGGTAGAGATCAGGCGCGAGCGTCGTGTACCCGAGCACCGCAAAGCGCCGCGCGACCTCCTCGATATGCGGCACGAGGCCCCACCACTCCTGGATCACGATCATCCCGAGCTTTGGCGCGCTCGGCGCGAAGAGGAGCCCCCTCGCGGGGCCCTGAGCGGCAGAGAACTCGACGTGCTTCGGGTGGGTCATGGGCTTCTCCTCGTGGCATCGGTCGGCCCCTGCGAGCCTCGGTCACGCTACTCGAACGAGGTAGGCGCGCAAGGTCGCTCGCGCTTGCGCGTGGCCGCTTCGTGGCGTACCCCCTGGGCTGCACGAAAGGGTAACCAGATGACGATCAAGGTTGGAGATAAGGTCCCGTCGGCGAAGTTTCAGGTCGTGAACGAGGGGGGCGGCGGTGAATCGGTCGCGGCCGACGCGTTCTGCGCGGGCAAGAAGGTGGTCCTCTTCGCGCTCCCGGGCGCCTACACGCCCACCTGCTCGAAGCAGCACCTGCCCGGCTTCGTCGCGCGCGCGGCCGAGCTCGCGGGCAAGGGCGTCGATGTGGTTGCCTGCCTGTCGGTGAACGACTCGTTCGTCATGGCCGCCTGGGGCGCGGACCAGGGCGCCTTTGGCAAGGTCGCGATGATCGCGGACGGCAACGGCGAGTTCACGAAGGCGGTCGGCCTCGAGGTCGACCTCACCGCCTTCGGCCTCGGCGTCCGCAGCCAGCGCTACGCGATGATCGTCGAGGACGGCGTCCTGAAGGCGCTCGATGTCGACGCGGGCGGAAAGTTCGAGGTCTCGAGCTGCGAGGCCGTGCTGAAGAAGCTCTGACGCCGGGCCCGCCGCCGCTCGGGGCACGGACCTCGCTGCGGCTGCCACCTCCCGCGCCCTCGCTTGTCACGAGACGAGCGGGGGCGTTCCGCGGCGGGTTGCGCTAGTCTCCGCGGTGGAGGCGCTTGGCTGGCTGGTGCCGCCCACGGTCTTCAAAATCGCTGTGGGGCAGTTAAGCTGTCTCGGGCAGGTTCGATTCCTGTGCGCCTCCGCCCTTGTCCGATGTGCGCGCTCACCTGCGCGCGTATGCCCTTGTGTCAGGGCAGCTTGAAGACCTGCGTCATGCATGGCCCGCCCTCGAACTACGGCCCTCCACCGACGGGTCCGACACTCGGCGCGTAGAGCCCGGCGATGCTGCACATCTCGGTGCCGTTGAACTGGCCCGCTGGGACGGGGAAGCTGTTCTAATTCTGCCAGCGACACACCCAGCGCAGCTGGTCGCCGGCCTTGAGCTCGAGCGGCGGGTCGAAGGTCGCGACCGGCGGATCCTCCCACTCGTCCGTCGTGTAGATGAGCTTGCCGTCGTGTGCTCCGCCGACGACCCAGGCGTCGATGCCCTTGCCGAAGTCGTGCTGATGCGGCTTTAGCGAGAGGAGCTTCGTATCAATAGGGAGTGAGCAGGTGGTCTCGAGCTCGAACGTCGACTGCGGCGGGATCGAGAACGCCATGTTCATCAGCGCGAGCAGCGACGCTGGAGTCGGCGGGGTCGTCCTCTTAGGCAAGACGTCGAGCGTCACCGTGACCTCGGCGTCGAAGTCGCTCGGGGTCGTGTTCACGAAGTGGTAGGCGACCCGCAGTCCTGGTTCGGGACGAGCCCGAGCGCATAGCCGTCGGGGAGTCGCTCGCTGCCGGCCTTCGCGCCGACGGGCAGGCCGTCAATCGGGAAGAACGGCTCGAAGCCCGTCGGGGGCGCGTCGAGTCGCCCGTGGTGCAGCACGTGAGTCGAGCACCACTCGAGCTCGTACACCCACACGGTCTCCGGGTTCGGGAGCTTCACGGACACGATGCCCTGCTGTTCGGTCCCAGCCGGTACGTTCACCTTGGGGAAGGTGACGGTGAGCGCATCGCCGCTCGCATCGCCCCCGGCGCCGGTGTTGGACGAGCCCCCGCTTCCCCCGCCCGATGCGACGGAGGTCCCTGTCGACGGCCCGCCCTTCGACGGCTCGCCGCCGCACGCGAGGACCAGCGCCGCGAGCGCGACCAGCGGCGCGCTCGCGGCCGACGAGCAGCGAATGGCCTCGCCTTTGAAACCTCACCTGTCCACTCGGGTCGGCTTACGTGCTCGTCCTCGGTCACGCTAGCGTGCACCCACGAGCCTCGCTGGCCTCAATGTCAAGGCGCGGCTGGAGGGGCTGGTGTGGTATCGTCCCTCGTACGCCGCGATGCCAGCCTTCGTCATCTGCACGCTGAGCGAGCCGCCGCGCAAGGTGGTGTGCGACGCGCCGCCCGTCCGCGTCGGTCGCGACGCTTCAAACGAGATCATCCTCACCGGCCGCGCGGTGTCGCGCGAGCACGTGATGTTCGTGCCCGACGAGACCGGTCGCTGGCACGTGAGCTGCGTGTCCGACACGAACCCCATCGTCGTGAACGGTGCGCTGGTGACGACCGGCGCACCGGTCGGGGAGGGGACCGAGGTGATCATCGGAACCGACGCGATGATCATCGTCACCGAGAACGCGTTCACCGCGAGCGCCTACATGGGCGCGAAGCGAGCCTTCGAGAAGACCAACTGCGCGAACTGCGGCTGGAACGGGCTCGTCAGCACGTCGCGTCGCATCACGCTCTGCCCGCGCTGCTCGCGCGCGATCGACTCCTCGGTCCGCAGCCTGCCCGACAACGAGAGGGGCCTCGGCGGGATGAACCCCGGCCTCGCGACCGGCGACACCGCAACGCACATGATCGATCCCGAGACGATGATGGGCCTCGCAGGTCGCGTGAAGGTGGCGCAGAAGAGCCGCCTCGAGCGCATCGACGGCAAGGAGATCGGTCAGGCGGTGCTGCCGATGTCGATCGACAAGAAGATCGTCCTCGGCAAGACCGCGGACGCGGCCTTCCGATTGTACGGCCTGTTCGTGTTTGGATCGGTGCGCGTCAGCTGGCAGAAGGACCGCTACGTCGCCGAGAGCGAGCTGTCGTTCCCGTCGTCCTTGCGCGTGAACGGCGAGCGGCGAGACCTCGCCAACTTGCGGAGCGGCGACGTGCTCGAGGTTGGCTCGAACCGCTTCCGCTTCGTCGTCGGCTAGTCGTCGGCTAGGAGCGGGCGCGGGCGGGCTTGTCACCCGCGGCGATTCGGGAGGTGCACGTCACACGTCGACGTCGGTCGGCTCGATGCACTCGTCTTCGTCGATTCGTCGTCGCGCGCGCTTTCCGATGATGCGATCGACATCAAAGGGTGAAATCCCATCGGAAGGTCGCTTCATAATGAGGTCCGCTCGGGTGATGAGGCTTCCCCCCTCAATCGTGCGCAAGGCGTGAACACTCCTCCGCCCGATGCGTTGGTTGGGAATCTCGGCGCCCCGAGCTGTCTTGACGCCATCCCCCAGAGCGCGCTCCACGTTACGGATCGCCGCGACGAGCGCCCGCAGCTCGTCCGGCTCGAGCGATGCCAGGTGGTCGGGTCCACTCAGGCCGTGATCGAGGGTGAAATGCTTCTCGATGACCACAGCACCCAGCGCTACCGCGGCGATGGATACCTCGATCCCGCGTGAGTGGTCGCTATACCCGATGCGGCAGCCGGTCGCCTCTGCAAGGGTATGCATCGCCCGAAGATTCAGATCGCTCATCTTCGCCGGATAGTCCGAGCTGCAGTGAAGGACCGTGATTTGGTCTCGCTGCGTGCCCGCCGCGATGAGCGTGTCAACGGCACGAACGACCTCCCACAGTTCGCTCATTCCCGTGCTTAGGATCACCTCCTGACCGAATCCGCCGATGCGCTCCAGGTAAGGCTTGTTGGTGACTTCCCCTGAGGGGACCTTCCACGTCGTCATCCCGAGCTGCCGCAGGAGGTCGATGCTCGGATCGTCGAACGGCGTGCTCAGAAAACGGATCCCAACGGTTCGCTCACAGTACTCCATGAGCTCGCCGTACGCCGCCAGCGGCAGGTGGAGCTTTCGAGACATCTCGAGCTGGCTCTCGGCGGCTCCAGTGTTCTCGGCCTGATAGCGAGCCTTGGGGGCGCGGCGGCTCATGACGAGCTCGGGCACCGCGGTTTGGTACTTCACCACGTCTGCGCCGGCCTCTTTGGCGATCTCGGCCAGCCGCTTTGCGAGGCCTAGGTCCCCGTTGTGGTTGACCCCCGCCTCGGCGATGATGAGGGTCATCGAGGCGCCCCCCGGTTTGCTCGCCGCGCCAGCGCCGCCATCGTCTCCTCCCAGGTCGTATGCGCGATCGCGCGATCGTCGATCCATACGTCCCCGACCGGCTTGCCCATGAAAAGCTGATGGTACTTCACGCCATTGGCCTGCAGCCAATGCGTCGTCACCTCCCATTCAGACCAGGTGCGCGCCGTGTAGAGGATGATCGTGTTGCCCTCCTCGAAGAGGCTGTTGATGCTCTCGATGGCCCCCGAAAGCGGCTTGGCGAGGGGGCGGCTGTACTGTCGCTCCTCGCTGCAAATGGTTCCATCAATATCAATGATGATCTGCATGGATATAGATCTCGCTGAAGCGCCGCAGCATGAGCAGGCCGACCTCCCAGCGGTCGTTCTCCTCGAGGTGAGTTCCGGAAGAGTCTGCCGTGAGGACCTCGAACAAGTCGACACCTGCGCCGACCGACGTGACGACGCCGCCTCCGAACCTCGGGTTCGCCTCCATGAAGAAGATGCCTCCGGTGTTCTCCTCTTCGAGAAACTGAAGAGTGACCGCACCGCGTAGATCGGCCTCCTCGAGGATGAAGCGGCTGAGCGACTCGATCGTGCCGTGGCGAATCGTCCGAGACTTGATGACTTCGCCTCCTTGCGTCTCGAGCCGCTGGCGCGGCACGAGATAGTTGATGTTGCCGTGCCGGACACTTCGGTAGGCGTCGACGGTGTATTCCTTCGCCTGGACGAATTGCTGGACAAGATACGTTGGATCCTCAGTGTAGCTTGCGAGCTCGGCTTCATGTCTTAGGATCACGATTCCTTTGCTCGCCGAGCCTCGGTCAGGCTTGGCGATCTTTGGGAAGCGTCCTGCTTCACTCGCGGGCACCGGGACGCCATGCCTGAGACACCATCGCTGCGTCGCCACCTTGCTAAAGAACGTCTCGCACGCTGCTGCACTCGACACGGGCGAAAAGAGACGAGGGTTGACACTCTGCAGGGCGGCAGCGACGCCGATGGCCGGGTCGACGAACGGAAGCACCAGCTCGATCGCGAGCTCCTCGATAAGTCCCTGGAGATGCACGAGACATTCACTCCACCTTTTTCCCGGCAGAACCGTCGCGATCTCGCGGATCGGGACGGCATCGTCGAGCTCGTACGCAAAGACGTTCACCCGAGTGCCAGCGAGCTGGCCTCGTGCCATGAGGTGCTCGGCGACGGACACTCTCTTTCCTCCGCCAAGGAACAGCACGTTGAGCTCCTTCGAGCCACGGACCGCCACGCCCCGAGGCGCGCCCTCATCCCCTGCTTTCATGCCGATTTGATCGACTTCTCGCCGGCCCATCGGGCCATTAGCGTACCGCATCCGACCGACGCGCGCGGGAGGATCGAAGCCAGGGCGCGCTCCGCGCTTTCGTCCTTCGCGACCTTCAGGGCAAGTCTCCAAGCAGGTCGCGGCGTCGGTCGATGAGCGGCTCCCGATACAGGGTCACGCTGAAGTCGTTCGGGAGGTAGTCGTGGCGCAGCGTTACGTTCGGCGTGACGAGGAGGGCCATCCCGAGGACCTCCTCGGCCCGCCAGGCGAGGGCGTGCGGACCGAATCCGCCGAACCTGTCCGTCAGCAAGCTCACGTGCGCCGCTCGTCGACAGAGGGCGAACTGACGGCGCGTCGTCGCCTCGAGCATCGGTTCGGCGCCGGCGACCCGAACGTTGTGAATCCCGAACGCCACGACGTAGTCGAAGCTCTGCTCTCTGCCCCAGCCGAGGATGTCCGCGACCTCGAAGCGAGCCTTTGGGAACTTCGCGCGTGCTCGCTCGACCATCGCGCTCGAGACATCGACCCCCAGATAGTCGCAGTGTACCCCGAGCTCCTCGAGGTAGCCCCAAAGGTCGCCCACGCCGCATCCAACGTCGAGAATCGAGGTCCCCTCGAGTGCCGACCCCAGCTCCTGCGTCGCGAACGCCGCGAATCGCATGCGCTGGGCGCGCGGACTCGCGTCGACGCGCTCCCTGTCGGAAGCGAGTGTCCGCGCCATCTGGTCCCAGTGCTCGCGCAGCTCGGCCAGCGCCTCGGTTTCCTTGGACGTCGCCATGGCTCGCGCGACCTTAGCGGGAGCGCGAGGCGCCCGCCACCGACTCTGAGACGACGTCGATCACAAAGTCCACGTCGCTCTCCGCCATCGCTGGATGAATGGGAAGCGATAACAGCCGCTCCCTCCAGGATTGCGCGCCCTTGAACTCGGGGTGCGGCTCGCCAAGGTGGTCATCAAGCCAGGGATTGACCGAACATCGTGCGTCGATGCCGTGTCGCTGAAGGTTGTCCGCGATGACTGGCGCCGGCTCATCCACTCGTAGAATCACGCGGTAGTAGCCATGGGCGTCGTCGAACGGACGTGGCGCCAGCGTCGGGAACGCTTCGAGGTATCGCCGAGCGATCGCGTGTCGACGTCTTCGTAGCTCGTCGATGCGGCGCAGTTGTGAGAGGGCGACCGCCGCATTCAAGCTCGCCAAGCGTCCGGCCATCGCGCCACGCGCAGGATGTCGAAAGGCTCCGCCTCGTGGGCGCTCATCCAGCACGACCCGTAGACGCTCCGCCATCTGGGGGTCGTCAGTGGCCACGAGCCCACCACTTCCGCCCGTGATGTACTTCGTCGCGCCGAACGAAAAGACGGCGAGCGACCCGAAGCTCCCCGCCGGACGCCCCGCGGCGCGCGTCGCCGGTGAGGTCGCGCAATCCTCGATCCACGGGAGACCTCTTCTCGCCAGCGCCTCGACCTCCACGGGTGCGCCGTACGCGTGTGGTGCGATGACGAGCGCAACGTTCGACGGGACACAGGCCACGTCGAGCGTCAAATCGTCCTCACGAATATCGACCAGGACGGGAACATGCCCTGCGTTCAGAACCGACTGAAGAACGCTGGTGCATGTCAGGACGGGCAGTGCGATGAGGCTCCCCGGCGCGAGATCGGCTGCAGCGATCGCGAGGGCCAGCGCATGGCTCCCTGAGAGCACCGCGTATCCGAAGGACCGGCAGGTCCGTTGCAGGAGCGCCCTCTCGAGCGCCAGCGAGGCGTCGCCATATCCAAGGCGGTTCCTGGCGACAGCCTCAGCGATCGCTCTCGCTTCGGCATCGCCGACGTCGCTCGCAGAGTGCGGAATCCGCATGACGCCTCAGTAGGCCATCGTCTTTTGCATGGCACGTCGATCGAGATCGAGCGTCCCCAGAATCTCGGCGATGCGGGGAGCCGAGTGCCCGTCGCCATAGGGGCTTGGGCAGCTCGCCACCGTGGCGCGAAAGTCGTCGTCCATGAGCGCACGGCGGCAGGCGTCCCGTACGGCCTCGGTGTCTCCTTCGACCCGAAGCACGTTCGACGACGTCTCTCGCAGATCCTGCCGGTGACCGACGAGAATCCCTGCAACTCGAAGGAAAGGCGCCTCAATCACGATCGACGAGGAGTTTCCGACGATGGCCGTCGCGCGACGGTAGAGGCCTCCGAAGACGGACCGCTCAAGGTTGTGATGAACGCGTAGGTTCGGATGTTGCGTTCGAGCTTCGTCGATGACCCTTCGCATGCCGACGTTGCCCGGGTCGAAGTTTGGATAGCCGCATAGCACTGGGTGACCGAACGACAGGACCCCGGCAAGGAGCTGCTCGAGCTCTCGCTCACCCGCCTCTAGGTCGAGCTGCGGTGACGGGTGGTGGATGACGAGGAAGAACGGTCGTCGGGTATCGATTCCCACCGCGCTCGAGAGGGCCTCGTCGTTCATCGGGTCGTCGCGCAGTCGATCCAGCGCAGGAGTTCCCGTCGTGAAGACATACTCAGGCTGCTCTCCCATCCTGATGAGTCGCGCCCGATGAGACTCGCTCGCGGTCAGGTGAACTGTCGCGAGCTTGCTCACGGCCGGCCGAAAGAGCTCGTCCGGATCCGATGCGATGCAGCGGTCGCCCCCGAAGAGGTGAGCCACCGGAAGCTGGAGAAAGACGCCAACGAGGGCGCCCGCGAGCGCCTCTTCGCGATCGCCTGTGACGAAGAGGACGTCTGGCCGATCCTGCGCGAGCGCGTAAGTGAGCCCTTGGACAAGGTGTGCAAACGACAGGCTGCGCCCGACGAGGCTCTCAGAGCTGAGGAGCGACTCGACTCGCCCTACGATGTGAAATCCATCCGCCTCGATCTGGCGGACGTTGTAGCCAAGGAACGGTGAGAGGTGAGCCGCACATGGCAGCACTTCGCCACGCAGTCCCGGCTGCCGCTCGAGTTCGCGCAGCACGGGTACGACACAATCGTACTCGGCGCGTGTGCCGGTGATGAATACGATCCGTTTCAACGGTCTGCTCCAGATGCTGGTGCCTCGCTCGAGAGAAGAGCCTCTGCCTCGCGCAGCGTTGCGACGCACGACGCAAACTCCGTCGCTGCGTGTCGTACGTCGGCGTTCGAGAGCGGGTCGTAATCGTCTGCGACCAGCGGGCGCTGCCAGAGTGCACACTCGAGCCCAAGTGCGGCGAGGAGCGCGGTGCTCGAGCCGGAGCGATCGTTCAATCCTACGGGCACGCGAAACGTCTCGCGAAGCGCTCCGAGCGGCCTCAACGAACCACCGAGGCGTCCCGCCTGATGAGGGTCGACGGTCTGCACGAGCGCGATCGCGCCGCAGCCGCCTTCCCGCAAGCGCATGAGGATGCGGTCGAGGTGTGGCAGATCCAAGCCATCGGCCCCTACGAGGAGAGGCATCCTCGTCGCTGCGGCGGCGACGAGCAACGCGTCGTTGGCGGTCGCCTTGGGCGACAGCACCAACCCCGCGACCCCAGCGGCCTCGAGCCGCGAGACGGTCTCGCTCGTCTCGGGGCTGACCAGCGTCGAGAGGCCCCGGTCGAGCGCGTGCACGACATGAGTCTTCAGCGCTGGAGACGCAAGCGAAGGCAATACGACAGCATTCGCGCCCCCGTCCGCAGCCGCGTCGATTCGCGCGCGCAGCGTGTTCCGTGGAGCAGCGGTCCGCGCGAGGTCGGCGATGACGATGCACCGACGACTCTCGTTCTCGTCCGCGAGTGAAAAGGCGGGAATCGGCTCCGCGGTGGCGATGGCACGGGCGAACTCGAGATCCTCGAGGTGGTCGATGTCGATGGCGTAACGTGGCTCGAGCTCGAGAGCCTCGGTCTCACCAGGCACGAAAAAATCCCCGCCTCCCACGAGGTAGCTCGCGCCCGCGACGCTCACCGCGCCGGTCAGCTCGTACGCCGCAGGAAACTCCTGGCGACGTGCACGTCGGAACGTCGCGAGTGCTGGCACAAGCTTCCCCGACTCGACCCGCATTCCCCACTCGATCGGGTGGCTGCTGGCCGCGACGCTGACCACCGGCTTCGCCGTGGCCTCGTACCGAAGAACCGCATCGGCGAGATGGCGTGGTGGGGTCAGAGGCGATGTCGCCTGCACCACCGCGACGGCCGTCGTGGTCTCGTGGAGGTCGAGGACCTGGAGAGCATGGCGGAGGCCGTCGAGGTAAGAGGCCTCGTCGGTTGCGAGCGCGGCGGGGCGAACGAAGGGCGTCTCGGCCCCCCAGCGACGCGCTTCGGCAAGGAGTGCCTCGTCGTCCGAGTCGACGACGACCCGACCTCGCCCGAGGATGCGGCTGGCCGCCAGCGAAGACCGCACGGCGCGCCCAACGAGGCTGATCCCGGCAACGGTCTTCAGATTCTTGCCAGGAATGCCCTTCGACCCGCCGCGAACGGGGATGATGAAGAGGGGCGTCATGGGTCGAATCGCGTTCCGAGCCTGCCGAACGAGCGCACCACGTCGAACGATTCCGCCCGGTGCACGCCGCATTCGCTCCCGCGCAACGTGCCGAGCGCAGTGAGGGCCTCGAGGCTTCGCGGAAACGGATGGAGTCCGAGTTCGGTTTGATAGAGGCGCATGATCTCGAGCTTTCGTTCGAAGACGTCGCTCACGTCGACGTAATGTCGCGGAACGAAGGTCCCCGGTCGCCCGAAGTTCGTCTCGGAGAGGATTTCCATCGTCAGGACCTTTTGAACGGACGGGGATCGAAACGCCTTGGTGGCCGCGAGCCCGCATTCGAAGATCACCGCGTGGTCCGAGTGGGCATCGAAGCCGTGCGGAAGAAGAACGGTCTCCGGCTCACAGTCGGCAACGACGCGGGCGAGCGCGCCGATCACGTCGGCACGGGGCAGGACGTCGAGCCTCGCGGGTGGGAGGTTGAGTGAGTGCACGCTCGCAAAGCCGTAGGAGGCGGCAACCGCGTCAATCTCGGCGCGACGCGCTTCGATCCGATCCGGGGCAAAGCCCTGGTCCGCCGTCATCGATGTGACCATGACCCAGTGAAGCGGCGTTCCGCGGCGCCCCTCGGCGAGCAGGGTCCCACCAGCGCCCAGCGTCTCGTCGTCGGGGTGCGGGGCTACGACGAGGATTCCTCCCCTCACGTTCCGAGCTCCCTGGTCGTCGTATCCTCGAAGATGGTTCCGTCTTCGACGTGCGCGCGCGCCTCCGTCTGCGACAAGTTCAAGAGCAGATCGAGGGCCGAGAGTTCGTCGACAAAGCCGAGCGAGGCATGCCGCTGCAGATAGGGACGCGACCGATGACGGATGTAGGTCAAGGCGATGCCTTCGCGCGCGAATGTGGCAGGGGACTGGTAGCTCATTGCGCCAAGGCCGGAAAGATACCTCGTCGCTCCGACCTTGCGCGCCAAGTCGATGACCAGCTCCTCGCGTGTTCCGACGCCGGAGAGCTCGGACGCTCGGATGCGTCGACATCGCGCACCGAGCCGGTCGAGCAGGTGATCCGTCACTCGAATCGTAAGCTCTGCCAGGCTCGCATGGGCCAGCGAAAGGCAAGGTGCGAGCACCTCGTCAAACCAGTCAAGGCTTGGGGCGCCACGATAGCTTTGGCGGATGGTGGCAAGGTGCTTGCGCACCCACCGTGCGTCGGCAAGCTGCGTCTCCGCAATCGTGTACTTCAGGCTGGCGTGCACGGGCACGGTAAGCCACCGAGGCCCATTCGCAGTCTTGACCATGTTGCGGTTTTGTACCCCGTCCTTTTGGAATTGAACGGTGTCGAGGTACACGAAGACATCGCAGGCCATGGCCTTCGCGAGGTAAGGCTGCCAGGGTAAGTACTGCGGCTGGTGAATCGCGACCACGGTCATGCGACGTCGCGCACGGACCCATCGAGGACCGCATGGTCGTTTGGGGGGCCGCCCCGGGAGGGGTCTGACGCCCTGAGTGAATTCTGCTGTTGCAGGACGGCATCGCAGCGCCGCCAGGTGTCTCGCAGGACGTCCGTCATGAAGAAGTCCTTGCCGGTCGCGCGCCCTATCAGGATGCACTCAGGCAACAACTGCTCGACGCGTTCTCGCTGCCGCAGGAGCGCAAGGCGATGGTTTTTCGTCCAGACAGGGAACGCGGCACGATCGGGTGGAGCATCGCTCCAAAGGCGCGTCGCGCGTGGGTCGACGAGGCCCATTCGGACGAGGTCGGCGTGGCTTTGGTCAGCGTGTTGATCGAGCGGCACCGACGCCGTCGCTTCCGCGAAAGTCTCGACCGTACAGGCAAAGCCTTCGGACGGTACGTCCGTGAAATTGGGATAGAGGGTCACTCGGAAGGGTCCGACGTCCGGTCCGTAAGTGTGGACGTAGTGAGCTCCGACGAGGAACGGTCGATCGAATACGAAGTGTTCGATGATCGAAGCGCGGACTTGGGGCATGCTCTCGGGCGGCTCGCCGAGCGCCCGAAGAAGCATGCCGGAGGGCACGGACCAAACGAGAAGGTCGCTCGCGAGGTGGTCGCCGTTCGAGAGCGAGAGACTCACGGTGGAGTCGCGGTGCCGCGTCACCCGTTGGACGGATGTCCCGAGCCGGACTTCGACCCCTTCGTCCTGGACGGCGCGCGCCAGAGCCTCCGTCCAGCGCCCAATCCCGCCATGCGTGGGGTAGTAGGCGCTCGCGGGGTTCTTTCCCTCGTCGTTGGAGTGAAAGCTGAAGCGCGCGTCGCCGTGAGGGGTCGACTTCAAGCGTCTTGTCGCGGCTGGGTTTAGAGCGACGAGCCTCGCGAGCGAGAACAATCGCATGGCATCCGGCGCGAGCTCGGCGCAACCGACGCCGCAGAGCTTTTTGAAGATTGGGTCGAACACGGTGCGGAGCGCGGTCGAGCCGAACAGCTGCATCACGTGGGTTGCGAGGTCAGAAGCCTCCTGCCCATTCTCTTCGGTGCAAAGGGCTTCGGCGACGATCTGTGCCTCGAGGTCCCTGCCGAGCCCGCGAATGTCGAGAGAGGCGGAGCTGACATTGAGTCGACCAAACGCAAACGTGCCAGCCTGGAGCGGTGCCAGTCGACGAAGCTCGCTCGCAGGGAGCATCGACCGAACCAGAACATCGAGGTCCTCGATGCCAGTGTCGGCCAGAAAGTGCGTCCCTTGGTCGACGTATTGGCCCGTTGGAAGCCGGCGTGAGCGCAACAACCCTCCGAGTGCCATCTCGCGCTCAAGCAACACGACGGAGGCCCCGGAACGAGCCAGTCGAAGCGCCGCGACGAGTCCCGCGATGCCGCCTCCGACAATGACTGGCCTGGATGCAGCGCTCATGCGCGAGCCTCTGGCTGCAAGGCTCGTGCCTGATGCGGCCGACGGCGAACGAGGGCCGTTTACGCGGCACCGTGCTGGTTGTGCGTACGCCGAGCCGTCAACGACTTGACGTTGTCGTCAGAAATTCCCGCAGCGTGGCAAGGACGCGGTCCTGGTCGTTCTCGGTCAGCGTCACCGACGAGGGCAGGCTGAGCCCACGCTGGGCGATGACTTCCGCAACGGCTCCGGTGCCAATGCGAGGAGCACCCTGGAATGCGGGCATCCGATGCAAGGGCGTCCACAGCGGCCTCGCCTCGATCCCTGCGTGCTGGAGTCGATCGAGCGCTGCGTCCCGCGCTTCTTCCGTGTCGAGCAGCACCGAGTAGAGCCAGTGGGTCGGGTTGCTCCAACGAGGTCGTGGTGAGGGCGCGACGCCGGGGACGCCGAGCAGGCCAGCGTCGTACCGCGCGGCAATGCGTCTCTTGGCGACGAGGAACTCGTCGAGGAGCTCGAGTTGAGCGACACCCAGCGCCGCCGCGACGTTGGTGAGGCGGTAGTTGTAGCCGACTTCGTCGTGAAAGTAGGCACGTCCAGGCACGCGCGCCTGCGTCGTCAGGTGTTTCGCGCGTCGAGCCAGCGATGGGTCATCAGTCACGATCATGCCGCCACCGCCTGAGGTGACGATCTTGTTTCCATTGAACGAGAAACAGCCGAGGCGTCCTACCGTCCCGACCTCTCGACCCGCGAGCGGACCATTCGAGTAGGTCGCGCCTAGCGCTTCCGCCGCGTCCTCCAGGAGTGTGATGCCGTGCCGATCGCACTCGACTGCGAGCGCTTCGAGATCCGCGGCCTGACCGAGTACATGCACCGCCTCGATCACCTTCGGCATCCGAGCACCCAGCCGGTGTCGGCGCGCAAGCTCGTCGAGGACGAGCGTCGCGTCGAGGTTCCAGGTCGCCTCGTCAGAGTCCACGAGCACCGGCGTTGCGCCCTGGTAAAGAATCGGATTCCCCGAGGCGACGAACGTGAACGTCGACACGAACACGTCATCCCCCGGCCCGACGTCGAGTAGACGGAGCGCGACGTGCAACGCCGCCGTGCCGCTCGCGCAGGCGATCGCGTGCGTGGCTCCAAGCCTGGCCGCAAACTCACTCTCGAAGCGTTCCACGAACGGCCCGACCGAGGAGACAAAGTTCGTGCGTAGGCACTCCGCGAGGTAGCGCGACGCGTTCCCCGTGAGGTGTGGCTCCGCGAGTGGAATGCGCCCAGTCGTCATGGTCGCGGTGCCGAAGTGGCGGTGTCGCCGCTCGGGGCTCCCGGCATCGAAGAGCACGAGCGAAAGAACGCGGCGACCTCCCGAAACCATGGGCGATGCGTCGCACGCGCGAGGCGCTCGGGTTCGCCAGCCCCGAATAGCAAGTCCGCCCGTTCAGCCTGTGCGGTGGTGAGCACGAGGTCGTGGACGCAGATGTCGGCGAACGGCTCGGCCGAGAGGCCAACCGAGGTCACGGCATCGAGCACAAGCGCGGTCGCCGCGCTCACCGAGTGGCGGGCAAAGACGTGGAGCGCGACATCGTCACTGTGGCGGTAGCAGACGACGTACGCACGGATGGACGCTCGAAGCAGGAGCGGATCCGTGTCGTCGGTGAGCCAGTTCATCCCTCGTGCGTTGGGCAGGGCGCTCGGCCTCTCGAGCGCGGCTGCCCATCTCCGCCGAGCGGCCTCGGCGCGCATGGGAGAGATGGCGAATGGCCTGCGCTTGTCGGTCGCGGCTTCTAGGAGTCGAGCAGCCTCCGCTGCGTCCCCAAGACCGAACTGCCCGAGCGCCATCCAGTAGAGTGGGAGCCCATAGCTCGCTCCGCCGCCAGAGGTTTCGATGGCCTCGCGCAGTTGTCGAAGCTGATCCGCGCTCATTGATTGAATGCGGGACTCCGCCTCGATGGTGGCGGCCTCGTCGACGGCACCGCGCATGGCCGTCACGAAGTCATCGAAGACCAGAGGAACGTTCTCCGGTTCGGAGAACCGCTCACGAAGATGCGCACAAAGCTTTCGGATGGTGTCGAGGTTGCGAAGCGAGATCTCGAAATCGAGCTCTCGGTCGAGGGACCTCGTCGCGAACGTGTAAATTTCGACCAAGTCGAGTGAATCAAAAAGCCCCGAGCTGACGAAGTCCTCGTCAAGTCCGAGCTCGAGCTCCAAGCCACGCTCGACGAGCCGTTCCCTGGCAAACGTGAGAACGAGCGGCTCGAGGTCGACGGGGGCGCGTCGATGCAGGGGAAGCGCCAGCTCACCGAGGACGAGCGAGCAGTAAGACTCGTGCTCGGAGCGCGGCTCGAAAGTTTCTCCCTTCGCGTGCCGAGCTTCGAGGCGCACTCCGGTCGCCGCTTCGATGGCGTCAAAGTAGAGCCCTGCGGCGTCTGGCTTCAGGTGAAGGCGGTCCGCCTGCAACCACCGTAACTCGGGGCGCCCGTCGGGCCCGCTGATCGCAGGGAGTGGATCGATCACGGGGATGCCACGTTCGCCACACCAAACCGCGAGCCGGGTCGAAAACTCACGGGCGACGCGCAGGATCCCCTCGGACGTCAGCCCTGGGAAGTGGACGTTGTCGGCTTGCTGCACGCCGACGAGCCAGCCAAAGCGACCGAGGCTCGCGAACTCCTCGAAGACCGCTCGATAGCGACCGAGGTAGTGATGCATCGCGTCCTCGAGTCCGTCGCGCGTCGCTCGCCGAAGCAGCTGAAAGGTGTCGTGGTTCCCCACCATCAGGAATTTCCAGCCCGGCTCGTCCCGGAACACCGATCGGACCTTTCTCGCGGCGGGGTGGTCGATGAAGAAATGCTCGATCTCGAGGGCGCCTACCCAATGAACTTCCACGACTTCGTCGCGGGCGTCGGGACGGACGCATCCGCGTGAGAAGACGGACACATGGCTGTTGCCGACGATCTGCATCGTCATTCCCCTCGAGCTGCCAAGTAGAGTTCGCGGTTTCGCGAGCGACTGATTTTGCCGCTGCTCGTCTTCACGAGGCGCATGTGCTCGACGACCTCGACACGCCGCGGGAGGACTCCGACTTCTGCTTCGACCGCCCGCTGCACGGCTAGCTTGAGGGGCACGTCCCCAACGGAGCCGTCGCGCTCGACGATGACGATCAGCTCCTCGCTCCCCACCTCGACGTTGTCGACACCGAACGCGACGACCCGGCCCGCGTAGACGCCGGCGACCTGCGATGCGACGTGTTCGACGTCTTGCGGGTAGAGGTTCTTGCCGTTGCAGATCACAAGATCTTTCTTGCGACCCGTGACGAAGAGCTCGCCTTCCGGCGTGATGCAGCCGAGGTCACCCGTGCGGTAGTACTCGCCCTCCATCGGCGCATCTCCCCCGAGGTAACCGGCGAAGAGCGCGGCTCCGCGGATGCCGATCTCGCCTATCCCGTCGGCATCGGGCTCGAGGATCCGGCATTCGGTCTCGGCGACGATCGAGCCGCAAGACAGGAGCTCTTTGCCTCCGACCGTGATTCGTCGTGGCTCGGCGCCTGGAGGTGTTTGCGACACCGCGAAGGTGTTCTCAGCCAGCGCGTAGCAGACCGTGAGGGAGCCGTTGGCGACGGATGGAAACGCCTGCCGAAACACCGCGTGGGTGTCGAAGCGAGCGGGCTCCGAACAATTGACGAAGGCCCTCATCGAACCGAGATCTCGCGGCTTTCCCTTCTTGGCGAGCACGTGAAACGCGAAATTCGGCAAGAAACAAAGGGTACTGCGGTTCGACTCGATCGTCTCGAGCAGGAGGTCGGGGCGAAGCAACCAGTCGAACGGATCCATCTGGTCGAAGACGACCCCCGCCATCAGCGGCATGAGGAAGCACGCGATGAGGCCCATGTCGTGGTAGAGCGGCAGCCAGGTCGCGAGGCGGTCATCCGAGGACAGCCGAAGCGCATCCGCGTAGCTCCGCATGTGCGCGAGGATTGCGTCGTGTGTCAGCGCGACGCCCTTCTGGAGCCCCGTCGAGCCGGAGCTGAACTGAACGAGCGCCGTCGAATGGGCTCGCCTCGCGCCGCGGCTCCGAGCCGGCGCGTCGGCCGGGGTGACCTTCGTCACGTCCTCCGGGACCCGCGACGCCATGTCGTGGTCGGTGAAGACACCTCCCGCGGCGGTCATCGCGAGCACGTGCGCAATCTTTCGAGCGTACTCCCCGGCGCTCGTCTTCGCCGTAGGCGGGCTCAGCTGTGCGGGTACGAGACCGGCACGCATCGCGCCGAGGTACGCGGCGAGGAGGTCGCCGTCGAGGCGCTTGATGAAGAGGAGCAGGGTTCCTGCGTCGAAGCGCTCGGCAAACAGCGCGGCGTAGCGCTCGATCAGGTCAAAGCATTCGGCTCGGCGATACGTCCGCCATTGGCCGTTCTCGCGGAGTCTCAGTGCCACCGCATCGGGGGCTCGATGGGCGTGGACTTCGATGCAGCCGTCGACCGTGTCGTGGGGGAAGAGAGGCGATGCCATCATGCTCGACCAGGCTCGTCACCCCCGACCAACAGCTCGTTCACGGCCCGAAGATTGTCCCGCGCAGAGCTGTCGGCTGGATCCAGCGCGACGGCGTGTTCCAAGAGCCTTCGGGCATGCTGGGGTTCATCGCCCGCGACGTAGAGAACTCCCAGGTTGTTCCAGCTAGGGGCGTGCTTGGGGTCGAGTCGGATCGCGTCACGGAAGAGGGCGCGCGCGCGCTCGTGCCGATCGTCGTCGGCCAGGGCCTCGCCGCGGGCCACGAGCAGAGCGCGAATTTGGTCTCGAGCCGCAGCGGCGAGGGCAGGGAGCTCGCCATCAGCCGGCTGAGCAAGCGTGAAAGAGTCGCTTCGGCGGGCTTGCGCCAGCTGGTCGAGCCCCAGCGCCTCAAGGGCTCTCGCCTCGAGTTCCATCAACCTGCCTGAGGCGACGAACTTGCCGCTTGTTCGCCGAATCGACTCGCGTGCGAGCAAGAGCGCCGCCGCCGCCTCGTCCGATTCGAGCAGTGTCTCCACGACTCGAGCGAGGCGCGCCGCGTCGGGCAAGGCATCCTGGAGGAGCTCGTCCGGCGCAATCCTCCCCCGCGCACTCGGGGTCAGCGTGCCGAAGTCGACCCGCGGAAACACATCGAGGTGCCCGCCCGCCGTCGCGTTCCGAACCGCGATGCCGCGTGCCTCGGCGTACTCTCGAAGCCGCGAGTATTGGTAGCGCATCACCTTCACGATGCGGGTCATCTGTTCGAAGTTCCAGAGATCGGCGTGCTTGCTCGTCTCCTCGGCACGTCGCTCGTAGCTATGGTCGAATTCAGCCGTCGAGTAGTTTTCTTCCGTCCATCCGAACCAATCGTGATCGCATCCGAGGAGGTAGATCGGATTGCAGCCAAGGTAGAGCGCGCACATAAGCGCGCAGATGGTGACGGTTTGGCCGAACTGCGGAATGCCCGAGGTAAAGTCCAGGTCGGGCAACAAGCCAGGAGTGTCGGCGGCGAGGTCGTAGTGGAAGTAGCGGACGTCGATGCCCGGCCCAACGGCGAGTTTTCCGACGACAGGGATCGACGCGGAGGGGAGAAAGATGGTCTTCGGGAGGTTCAGATCGTGCAGGCTTTGCAGCACCGGCAAGAGATGCTTCGCGGGCTCTTGCCAGAAGGCTGGGTCTGCGAGCACGTGGTACGGAGAGGCGATGTCGACCGCGATCGGGTCGCGATGAAACGAGTTGACCGTGAAGGTGATCTCGTGTCGGAGCCACTCGAGCCGCTGCTTCTTGAGCGATGGCCCATTGCCGACAACGAACGCACGCTGCCCGGCGTGCCGTCCACGTAGATCGCGGTTTCTTTCGAGAATGCTGGAGAGCTTCAACAGGGACCCGTCAGGAGCGAAGCCGTCGCACGTTGCAGAGATGATCGATCGACGCGTGTCGCCTTGACAAGGTCGGAGCGCGGTAACGGTTCCGCAGCTTGCGCGTCAGGGCGTGGGTTGCGCGGCGCAGCGGAACCCTAGATCGCCATGAGATGCATTGTCGGCGTAGCCAGTACGATGGGCCGACCGGACGAGCGGCGGCATCGATGAGCCCCATGCACCGCCCCGCCCGACTCTCTGGGTGCCGTTTTGACTGAGCAAAGAGGAGGTGAATTCGTACACGTTGCCGGCGAGGTCTTGGATCCCGAAAGGGGACTCTCCCTCAGAAAAGGAGCCCGCCGGACAAGTCGAGTTGGGCTTGCCGGCGCCATGACGATTCCAGCAGAGCAGCTGGTCGGAGGGGTCCTTATCGCCCCAAGGGAACAGGCGTCCATCCGTTCCTCGCGCCGCGTACTCCCACTCCTCTTCGGTCGGCAGGCGCTTGCCGTAGGCTTTGCAGTACGCCTCCGCGTTGGGCCAGGTGACGCAATTGACCGGGTGTTTCTCGCGCCCTGCGACGCCGCGGTTGCAGAACCCACCCTCGGCGGACTCGATGCAGCCGTTCGAGTTCACGCACGCCGCGTAGGCTTCGACCGTGACCTCGGTCTTGTCCATGCAGAACGCCGCCACGGTGACCTTGCCGGCCTTGTCCTTGTTCTTTTCGTCGCCCATCGTGAAGGTGTCCGCGGGGACGTAGGCCATGCCGAGAGGGCACGACGGCATCGGTGGTGCACCGCCTGACCCGCCGGCTCCCGAAGCCTCGCCACTGCCGCCTGCCCCGCCTGCGCCGACGGCTCCACCCGAGCCGCTGCCGGTGGTCATCGAGGCGCTCTCTCCCGCCCCACCTGCACCGCCTGACCCGCCGGCTCCCGCCGCCCCGCCGCTGCCGCCCGCGCCACCTCCCCCGTTGGCGCTCGAGCTTGAGGTCGCGCTCCCATAGGTGACGGCGTCGATGCCGGAGATGAGGTGGCACGACGTGAGGCCACACGCGAGCCACAACCATGTCAGTCGCCGGTGGTTTGACTGTCGCCCGGGGGCGAGGCCGTTCATCCAAGGTGGTTGCATGCCACTCACTCCATCCTCCGTTGCGCGGTCTCGAACTCCGCGGGGAGACCAATGTCCTGCCAGGATTCCTGCATGGGATACGCGCCGACGACTAGTCCTTCGGCGAGGCACGCCTCGAGGAGGCCGGTCATCGTGAACGGTCCGTCGGCCGGGACAAGCGCGAGGGTGCTCGGCGCGAGCACGTAAATGCCGGCGTTGATGTCGTAGTGGAGCTCCGGCTTCTCCTCGAGCGCGATGACGTGGCCGGCGTCGACCTTGCAAACGCCGTAAGGCACTTTGACCACGTGCCGACGAAGCGCGACGGTCGCGGCATGGTTGCCTGCGCGGTGGAGCGCGAAGAGCCGCGTCAGGTTGACGTTGGTGAGGAGGTCGCCGTTCATCACGAGGAGCGGGTGCGTCGGCACCTCGGGCAGGAGCCGCAGCGCCCCGCCGGTCCCGAGCGCGGTGCGCTCGCGCAGGTACTCGATCCGACAGTGGAACTTCGAGCCGTCGCCGAAGTGATCTTCGACCATGCTCGCCATGTGGTTGACCGACAGGTAGACGCGCCGGATGCCGTGGCTCACGAGGAGCTGGACGATGCGCTCCAAGATGGGCCGATCCCCGACCGGGAGCATCGGCTTCGGGATGGCGTAGGTGAGCGCGCCGAGCCGCTCGCCTTTTCCGCCGGCCATCACCACCGCGACGCTCCCAGTGTCGTGCCCCAAGAGCGCGCTCTTCAGCGTGTGGAGGTGCAGCAGCGCGCCCTGCGCGTCGAGCACCGGGATGCAGTGATAGCCCCGCTGCAGCATGAGCCGCATCGCCTCGCTCTGGTCAACCTCGGGGCCGACGGTCGTGAAGCTCGAGTTCGCCGCGACCATGATGGTGTCGTCGAGCGTGGCGTCCCGCAAGAGCGCGCGCCGGATGTCTCCGTCCGTCGCCATCGCGACGAGGCGCCGGCGGGCATCGCAGACGAGCGCGACCTCGAGCCCCGAGCGATCGATCGTAAGCATCGCCTCGCGAATCGAAGCCTCGGGTGAGACGATGAGCGCCTCCAGCGGAGCGGGCTGCGACGAAGCCGTCACGCCGCAGGGCCTCCGCCTAGGCTGTCGAGCAACCGCCTCTCCATGGGAGCTCAACTATAGCTTCAGCACTCAGGCCACATCGAGTACGAAGAATGTTTGAGCGCGACGCGCTCCTTCACCATGAGCCTCTGCCTTACGCCCGCGATCGAGCGGATCTCCGCCGCCGTGACGGGGCGCTCGCGTTCGCTCTTCGCGGCGGACCTCGAGCGGCACCAGGAGGCGCTCCGCGCCGCGGTCGCGGGGAGCCGCATCCTCGTCGCGGGCGGCGCAGGCTCGATTGGCTCGGCGACCTTGCTCGAGCTGCTCGACTTCGAGCCGGCCGCGGTCGCCGTCCTCGATCCAAGCGAAAACAACCTCGCAGAGCTGCTTCGCACCGTGCGCTCGAGGGACCGCGCGTTTCGAGGCGACTTCGCGGTGGCCCCGCTCGATTACGGCTCTCCGCTCGCTCGCCGCTTTCTCGGCGGCGAAGCCTCGTTCGACTGGGTCCTCTCGTTCGCGGCCCTGAAGCACGTTCGCTCGGAGCGCGACGTGCTCTCGGCGCTCCGCATGCTCGAGGTCAACTTGCTCGGTGCCGAGCGCTTCTTCCGCGCGCTCCGCGAGCATGGTCACGGTCGTCGTGGCGTGTTTACGGTCTCGACGGACAAAGCGGCGAACCCGGTCAGCCTGATGGGCGCCTCGAAGCGGGCGCTCGAGCTGCTGCTTTGGTCTCATGGCGCGCCGAGCGCGCGGGATGTCGACGCCGGGGGTTTCCTTCGCGCGACGACTGCCCGCTTCGCGAACGTCGCGTTCTCGGACGGGAGCCTGCCCTGGGCCTTCTTGCAGCGACTCGCCAAGGAGCAGCCGCTCGCGGCGCCCGGGGACGTGCGGCGCTATCTCGTCTCGCCGCGTGAGGCCGGGCAGCTCTGCCTCGTCGCTAGCGTGCTCGCGCCGGATCGCTGCGTGCTCGTGCCGAGGCTCGCGCCCGAGCACGATCAGACCGACTTCGTCCGCGTCGCGGAGCTCACCCTTCGCGATCGAGGGCTCGAGCCGGCCTTCTACGACACCGAGGACGAGGCGCGCGCCGCGGTCTCGCGCGATCGCGCACGCGGGCGCTATCCGCTCCTCGTCACGCAGTCGGACACGTCGGGCGAAAAAGAAGAGGAGGTGTTCGTCGCGCGAGGCGAGTCCGCCGAGGAGTGTGGGCTCGAGGCCGCGCTCGTCGTCCCCGCGCCCGCGCTCGTCCCCGCGGAGCTACGAGCCCTCCTCGAGCTCGTGGAGGACGCCTGCGAACGAGGGCGTGATGTGAGCAAGGCCGACCTCGTCGCGAGCCTCGCGGCGGTCGTCCCCGAGCTCGTGCATCGCGACACCGGCAAGAGCCTCGATCGCAAGATGTGACGCCGCTCTCGGTGCCCGCGATTCTCCTCGCAGGCGGAGAGGCGCGCTGCTACTGCCGCTCGCGTGAACGACGTCGACCCTTCGCAGACCTTCGAGGCGGATTCGGCTCTGGCCGACCTGCCGATCGCGCCCGAGCTCGCTGCGGCGCTCGAGGAGCGCGGATACACGACCCTGACCCCGGTACAGGAGGCCGTCCTCGAGCCGTCGCTCGCCGGGCGCGACCTGCGCGTCTCGTCGCAGACCGGCTCCGGTAAGACCGTCGCGATCGGCTTCGCGGTGCGCGACGTCGTCGCGTCGGGTGAGCCGCAGCCCAAGTCGGCCCCGAACGCCACGCCCACCCCGCGCGTCCTCGTGATCGTCCCCACGCGAGAGCTCGCCAAGCAGGTCGAGCTCGAGCTCGCCTGGCTCTTCGCGGGGCTTCGGGTCGGCGTGACCTCGGTCGCCGGCGGCGCCAACTACAGCCACGAGCACCGCGCGCTCTCGAAGAATCCGGCCGTCGTCGTCGGTACCCCCGGGCGCCTGCTCGATCACCTGCAGCGCGGCTCGATCGACGCGTCGCGGCTCGGCGCCGTCGTGCTCGACGAGGCGGACCGCATGTTCGACATGGGATTTCAGGAGGATCTCGAGTCGATCTTCGGCTTCGCCCCGAGCGAGCGGCGCACGCACCTCGTCTCGGCGACCTTCCCGCGTGAGGTCCTGCACCTCGCCGATCGCGTCCAGCGCGCGCCGGTCCGGGTCGAGGCGACGCCGCTTGGCGTCGCGAACGCCGACATCGAGCACGTCGCGCACTTCGTCGCGCCCGACCGCCGGCTCGACGCCCTCGTGAACCTGCTCCTGTCGATCCCAGAGGAGCGCACCCTTGTCTTCGCCAAGACCCGCGCCGATGTCTCCGACGTCACCGACGCGCTCGCGGGCTCGGGCTTTCACGTCGCTGCGCTCTCAGGCGAGATGGAGCAGCGCGAGCGAAACCGCGCGATCGAAGGCTTCAAGCTCGGGCGCGTCACCATCCTCGTCGCGACCGACGTCGCGGCGCGCGGCATCGACGTGCAGAACGTCGCCCAGGTCATCCACCTCGAGCCGCCGACCGACGCCGACACGTACACGCATCGCAGCGGGCGTACCGGGCGCGCCGGCAACAAGGGCCGGAGCGTGATGCTCGTCACCCCCGGCGACATGTACCGCGCGCAGCGCGTGGTCCGCCAGACGCGCGTGCCGGCTCGCTTCGCGCCGCTGCCCGCTGTCGAGGCCTTGCACGCCGCGCAGGCCGACCGCGTCGTCGCGCGGCTCACCGCGCGTCCCGAGGGCGAGGTCCACGAAGCCCCGCTCGAGCCGCGCACCCGCGCCCTCGTGGAGCGCTTGATCGCGGCCGGTGATCTCGAGCGCACGCTCGCCAGGCTCGTCGGTGAGTCGGGCATCGCCCGCGGCCCGGTGCCGCGCGACGTCGTCGCGCTCCCGCTGCCGAACGAGCGTCCGACCCGCCCGCGCGAGCCACGTCGCGCGCCAGGCGGGTATGACGACTCGCCTCGCGCCCCTCGACAGGTTGAGCGAAATCAAGCGCCCTTCGCGCGCGAGGATGAGGGGCGTCCGCCGCGGACGCTGCCGCCTTCGGGCTGGGTCGGGTTCCGAGTGACCTGGGGCGCGGCACACGGCGCCGACGTTCGTCGCTTGCTCGCGATGGTGTGTCGCCGCGGCGGGATCACCTCAGGTGACGTCGGGCGCATCCACGTCGGACGTTACGCCTCGGAGATAGAGGTCGCGAGCGAGGCCGCCTCGAGCTTCGAGGCCGCGGCGCGTCAGCCCGACCCCCGCGATGCGCGGGTCCGCATCGAGCGCAATCACGGCGGTGACGGGGTCCCGTCGGCGCCTCGCGCACCGCGCGCCCCGAGATTCGACGGGCCGCGTGCTCGTCAGGACGAGGGCCCCCCGGTACGTGCTCAACGGCCTCGTCAGGACGAGGGCGCCCCAGCGCGAGCCCCACGGCCTCGCCAGGATGACGACGCTCCGGCGCGTGCGCCTCGCCCCTCGAGGAAGGGCGCGGCCCCTCCGGTTCGCGGTGGAGGCGCCGCCCCGTCTCGCGGCACGCCCCCCGCGAAGCCTCGACGGGGACGCTGAGCCGCCTCACGGGCTGCCGCCTCACGGACTGCCGCCTCACGGACTGCCGACTCACGGGCTCACTGTGCCGCGCGCGCTCGCCGCGCGGGGCCACGCGGTGCATCACGGCGTCGCGACGCAGCGAAAGCCGGCGTAGAACTTGTCGTCGCCGTTGACGTCGCCGTCGGTGTTCAGCGCCACGAGCGGCACCGCGACGCCGTCAAGCGTTGCCGTGATGCAGCTCGAGTCGGCGCCCTCGAAGAGCTCGCAGGCCTCGCTGCTCGCGCGGCCCCACTTCGACGGTGCGTCGTTGCAGCCGTTGCAGCTATCGCGCCACCCTGCGTAGACGAAGCACCGCTTGCGAACGATCGATGAGACGGCCGGCGCGAGCGACGCGCAGACGAGCGAGGCGTCCGCCTCGATCCCGACGAGGGCCGTGCCGGGCGGGCACGCTCCGAGCGCGTCCACGGTCGCGTCGTCGCGCTGCTTGCAGTGGATCCCGGCGTAGAACTTGTCGTCGTTGTTGACGTTGCCGTCGGTGTTGATGCCGAAGGTCGTGACCCAACGCCCGCCGAGGAGCGGCGTCGTGCAGGTCCCGTCGTCCCCCGCGCCGTTCGCGCACGAGAGCATCTCGGTGTGCCCCCATTTCGTGGGAGGCTCGGTGCACCCGTTGCAGCTGTCGCGCCAGCCGAGGTAGGCCGAGCAGCTCTCGGCGACGTACCGACCGACGAGCCGCGCGATCGGGTAGCAGGTGAAGTAGCCGCTCGGATCCCAGCTCACCGCCACTTCGCCAGGCTCGCACGGACCCGGGGCCGCGCTGTCGCCAAGGGCTGGGCAGTGGAGGCCGACGTAGAATTTGTCGTTGCCGTCGACGTCGCCCTCCGTGCTGACGCCGTAAAGGGGTAGCGGCTCGCTCGCGACCGTCAGCGAGAGGCACGAGCCATCGGCGCCGCTGCCGTTCTCGCAGAGCTCCCCGCCGACGCGGCCCCACTTCGCGGGGCCCTCCATGCAGTTGTCGCAGCTGTCGCGCCACCCGTAGTAGAGCGAGCAGCTCGAGTGCACCGCGCCGACGACCGCGCCGTCGATCGGCCCGCACTCGATGCGGCCCTCGGCGTCGAAGCCGAGCGCGAACGTCCCCGGATCGCACGCCTGCGGCGTCACCATCAGCGAACCGCTCGAGCTCGAGGCGACCTCGCTCGACGAGGACTCGGCCGCGCCACCTGCTCCGCCGGCGCCCCCCGTGCTCTCGTCGTTCACGGCGATCACGGCCTCCGCGCAGCCCGACGCGACGCCTAAACCTGCGAGGCCGCTGCCGACGAGGAGCATCGTCGCGATCTCGCGAGGAGCTGGGACAAACCGTGGTCGCTTGATTGTTCGCATGTCCGGGCGCGCTCGATTCACGTCAGCGGAACCGCTTCACGTCGAGCTTGTGGCGCTTCAGGTAGGTGCGGACGTGCGCGCGCTCCATCCCGGCGCGCCGCGCCATCTCCGACACGTTGCCACTCGACACTTCGGCGAGGTGGGTAAAGTAGTCCTTCGCGAAGCGCGCGAGGACGTCGCGCTTTGCATCCTGGAACGGCGAGCCGACGAAGGCCGCGGCGAGGCTGCCACCTCCGACGAGCCCGCCCTCGCTCGGGACGCCACCCTCCGCGAGCGCGCCGAGGTGCGACGCGATGTCGAGCTCCCCGCCGTCGTGCAGCGCGTAGGCGACCTGCACCGCGTTGCGGAGTTCGCGCACGTTGCCGGGCCAGTCGTAGCGCATGAGCCGCTCGATCTGGGTCGTCGAGACGCGGTCGTAGATCGCCTCCCCGCCGAGATCCTTCAGCATGCTGCGCACGAGGATCGGCACGTCCTCGATGCGAGAGCGCATCGGAGGGAGCTCGACCTTCACCTGCGCGACGCGGAAGTAGAGGTCGCTGCGGAACGCTCCCTGGTTCACCTGGCGCACGAGGTCGCGACGGGTCGCGGCGATGACGCGCACGTCGAACGGCTTGTAGGTCGAGCCGCCCACCGACTTGACGCGCCGCTCGGCGAGCGCGCGCAGGAGCTTCGGCTGAACGTCGAGCGGGAGCTCTCCGAGCTCGTCGAGGAAGATCGTTCCACCCTCGGCCTCGTGGAACGGCGAGATGTGCCGGTCGATCGCGCCGGTGAAGGCGCCGCGCTCGTGCCCGAAGAGCGTCGCCTCGGCGAGGGTCGGTGGGATCGAGCCGCAGTCGACGACGACAAAAGGCTTCTCGGCGCGCTTCGAGTGATCGTGGACGGCCTTCGCGGCGAGCTCTTTGCCGCAGCCCGTCTCGCCACCGATGAGCAGCGTGAGATCGGTCGGCGCGATCTTGCCGAGGCGCTCGAAGATGTGACGCATCGCCTCGCTCTGACCGACGAGCGGGCCGAACGCAGGGATGCTCGAGACGGAGACCTTCTCGAGGCCGGCCGGCTCGAACTGAACGGTGGTGCCTCCGACGCGCAGCGAGCAGGCGTTGGCGAGCACGACCTCGCCGAGCCTGACGTCTCCGACGTAGGTCCCGTTGCGGCTGCCGAGGTCGCGTACGCGCACGCCCTCCTCGGTCGCGACGAACTCGACGTGCACCGCGCTCACCTTCGCGTCCTCGACCACGAGCTGACACGCGGGGTTGCGCCCAACGATCACCGGGTCTTGCCCCACCTCGAACCAGGGCTCGCTCGCGCCGATGCGGATCCGCCCTCCGCGCACGTGCACGCGGTTTCGATGCCCTACCGTGACGTCCAGTCGTCCCATCGTCGCACCCTCGTTCTCGGAGCGTCGTCGCGCTCCGTCAGCTCCCCGGTCTCCAGCTGTTGCCCGCCTCGGTCTGCGTCGAGCCGCTGTCCCAGTCGTCCTCGGCCTCGGTCATCGTGACGGGCTGGTCGGCCAGCGTGCTGCCCGATGGACCCTGACCGTGAGGCACCGTGGTCGGCGCCGAGCGACGCGACACGGCGCTCGGTAGGCAGGCGCGCCACTCCACGAGCGCCTCCTCTGCCGTCGCGAAGCGCTGCTCGGGGTCGCGCTGCAGGGCTCGCGCGAGGAAGCGCTCGAGCGCGGCGGGCCAGCGGTCGCGCGTCGCTTCGGAGAGGCTCGGCGCAGTGCGATCGAGCTTCAAGGCGATCACGGTGCCAGCGCTCGGCCCCTCGTAAGGGAGCCGTCCCGCGAGCGCTCGGAACGCGACCGTTCCGACGGCGTAGAGATCGCAACGATGGTCGACGCGCGCCGCGCCTCGGACTTGCTCGGGCGCCATATAGGCGAACGAGCCGAGCGTTGCGTCGAAGTCGGTCAGGCTCGGCTCGTCTCGGTGCCCGTCGCGATTTCGCATCAGCTTCGAGATTCCGAAGTCGAGCACCTTGGCGCGCTCGGGACGCGCCGGGTCCGCGGTGCGCTCGAGGAAGACGTTGCCCGGCTTGAGATCGCGGTGAATCACGCCCGCCCGGTGCGCGGCGGCGAGGCCGAGCAGCGTGTCGTCGATGATCGGCCCGACCTCGGCGAAGGGCAGGTAGAGCTCACGCTTCAGCCGGTCCGACAGCGACTCGCCGAGGAGCTTCTCGAACACGAGGACGTGCGTCCCGTTCGCGTCGCGTTGGTGCCCGAGCAGCTTGCAGACGTACTCGCTGTCGATCGAGGCGCACACCATCGCCTCGCGCTCGAAGCGCGCGACGAGGTCCGGCTTCATGGCGGCCTTGGCGAGCAGCACCTTGATGGCGACCTCGTGTGTCCCGTCGGGCGCGCGCGCCGCCCACACCTCGCCCATGCCACCGCGGCCGAGCAGCTGCGTGACCTGATAGCCGGCTAGGGTGTCGCCTGGGTGGATCGCCAAAAAACCTGGATCGGGACAGTACCGGAAGGCCGCTCCACGGAGGAAGCGGAATGCACCATGAGTCGCAACTTCGCGGGCAACTTGGTAGCGTGTCAGCGCCATGGCGAGGACCGTTGACGACATCGAACTCTACCTGAAGAGCCTCGAGCGAACCTTCGAGCGAGACGACGACACCTTCCTCGTCGTGAGCGGTGAGGCCGGGACCCCCGTCGCCCTCCACGTGAACGACCCGCTCGTGCTCGTGCGCGTCGACATCGGTCGTGCCCCCGAGCACGACGCGCAGAGGCTCGCGGTCTTTCGTCGGCTGCTCGAGCTCAACGGCTCGGACCTCGTCCATGGGTCTTACGGTCTTGAGGGGGACGAGATCGTCCTCGGCGCCGCGCTGCCGCTCGAGAACCTCGACCTCAACGAGTTCGCGTCGGTGCTCGCCGACGTCGACCTCGCGCTCGCTCGCCACGTCAAGCCACTCCGCGAGCTGTCTCGCAGCTGACAAGGCTCTCCCGCACGCAGTCCAAAGCACCTCGGGGCACGGTAAACCTATGGGAATTTTCGCGCGACTCGCCGACCTCATCAAAAGCAACCTGAACGACATGATCAGCCGGGCCGAGGACCCGGAGAAGATGCTGAACCAGGTCATCATCGAGATGGCCAACCAGCTGATCGAGGCGAAGAAGGGCGTCGCCGAGGCGATCGCGATGGAGAAGAAGCTCCTCAAGCAGGCCGAGGAGGAAGCGGCGAAGGTCACCGAGTGGGAGCGCCGCGCGATGATGGCCGTACGCGCGGGCGACGACGCCCTCGCGAAGGAGGCGCTGAACCGCAAGAAGGAGCACCAGAGCCACGCCGAGACGCTGAAGGCGCAGTGGGCGAAGCAGAAGGCCCAGGTCGACCAGATCAAGCTCGCGCTGCGCGCGCTCAACGGCAAGATCGAGGAGGCCAAGCGCAAGAAGCAGGTGCTCATCGCGCGCAAGCGCCAAGCGGAGGCCCGCAAGAAGATCCAGGAGACGATGGCGGGTCTGCAGAACGCCTCGGCGTTCGAGACGTTCCAGCGCATGGAAGACCGCATCCTGCAGATGGAGGGCGAGGCGGACGCGGCGGGTGAGCTCGCCGAGGAGTACAGCGGCGACACGCTGGCCCAAAAGTTCAAGACCCTCGAGCAGACGAGCGGATCGGATGAGGAGCTCCTCGATTTGAAGCGCAAGATGGGGGTCGCGCCGTCTGCCCCGCCGCCCGCCGAGGCGCCCGCCGCGGTACGCGTCGAGCAGACCGCCGCCGAGGACTTCTCGCAGCTCTCTCAGGACGAGCAAGAGCAGCTGTCTCAGGCGCTCGCCGAGCTCGAGGCCCAGGAGGCGGCCGCTCAGGCCCGCATGAAGCGTTGAGCGCGTCGTCGCGCCCTGAAGCCGCGCGCTCGCCGTCGGACGCTGCCGTCCACGCCGAGCCGCTCGACGCGCTGCTCGATCGACTCGGCGCGAGCTCTGCGGAGGGGCTCACGGCGATCGAAGCGCGCGCTCGTCTCGAGCGGCAAGGTCCCAACGCCTTGCCGGAGCAGCCCGGGGATCCCGCGTGGAAGCGGCTGCTCTCGCAGTTTCTGAACCCGATTGTGCTCACGCTCCTCGCCGCCGCCGCGATCGCGGTGTTCGTCGGTGCGCGCGAGGCGACGGGGAGCTTCCTCTCGCGCTTCGCGGACGCGATCGCGATCCTGCTCATCGTCGTTATCAACGCGCTCATCGGCTTCTATCAGGAGCGGCGCGCCGAGGCCGCGCTCGACGCTCTCCGAGAGCTCGCGGCTCCCAACGCCCGCGTGCGTCGCGACGGCGCCGTGCTCGAGTGCCCAGCGTCCGAGGTGGTGCCCGGCGATCTCGTCGAGCTCGAGGCTGGGGACGCGATCCCCGCAGACGCGCGACTCGTGCAGACCTTCGGCTTCGCCACCGAGGAGTCGGCGCTCACCGGTGAGGCGGTACCGCGTGTGAAGGATGCGCTCGCCACGATCGAGCGCGACGCGCCGCTCGCCGAGCGAGACACGATGGTGTTCACCGGCACGACCGTCGTCCGCGGCCGTGGGCGCGCGGTTGTGACGCAGACAGGCGTCGACACCGAGCTCGGCCGCATCGGAAAGATGATCGCCGAGATCGGGGACCAGAAGACACCGCTCGAGGAGCGTCTCGACGCCTTCGGTCAGGTCATCCTCTGGGGCTGCATCGCGCTCTCGACCGCGCTCCTCGCGTGGGGCCTCCTGCGCCCGAAGCTCTTCGGCGGCGAGCCGCGGGCCTGGCCGGTGTTGCTGCTCGAGGCGGTCGCGCTCGCCGTCGCCGCGATCCCCGAGGGCTTGCCCGCCATCACGACGATCACACTAGCGCTCGGCATGCAGCGAATGGCCCGCCGCGGCGCGATCGTCCGTAAGCTCCCCGCGGTCGAGACGCTCGGCGCCGCGACCGTGATCTGCTCGGACAAGACCGGCACGCTCACGCAGAACGAGATGACGGTGCGTGCCGTCTACACCGTCGGACGCAGCTTCCGCGTGACCGGTCAGGGCTACGAGCCGGCGGGTGAGATTCGCGACGAGCAGGGGAAGGTCGCGTCGGGTGGCGCAGTCCCCGAGGCGCTCGAGCAGCTGCTCGCGACGGCCTCACTCTGCAACAACGCCGAGCTCCGCCTCATCGAAGGGTGCTTTCGCGTCGTCGGCGATCCGACCGAGGGCGCGCTGCTCGCGCTCGCCGAGAAGGGAGGCGTTCCGCCTGCGTCGGTGCGCGCCACGTCGGTGGTCGTCACCGAGCTGCCGTTCGACAGCGACCGCAAGCGCATGACGATCGTCGCCCGCGACGAGCGGGGCCTTGAGATCGCCCACGTGAAGGGCAGCGTCGATGTGCTTCTGCCGCGCTGCGAGCACTGCGCGACCGACGACGGGCCGGTGACGCTCGACGACGCGCGGAGGACCGCGATCCTCGAGGCTGCGCAGGCGATGAGCCGCGACGCGCTACGTGTGCTCGCGATCTGTCGGCGCGAGCGGCACTCGGGCGCCGGGGCGTCGAATGACGTCGAGCACCTCGAGCGCGAGCTCACCTTCCTGGGCCTCGTCGGGATGATGGACCCGCCGCGCGTCGGCGTGGCGGAGGCCATCGCGACCTGTCTCGCTGCGGGCATCCGTCCGGTGATGATCACCGGTGATGACAAGACGACCGCACGCGCGATCGCCGAGGAGATCGGCATGTGGCAGCCAGGGGACGAGGCGCTCACCGGGACCGAGCTCGAGGCCATGAGCGAGGCCGAGCTCGACCGGCATGCGCCGCGGCTCAAGGTCTTCGCGCGCACGACGCCCGAACAAAAGCTGCGGATCGTGAGGGCGTTCAAGCGCGCCGGGCACGTCGTCGCGATGACGGGCGACGGGGTCAACGACGCTCCCGCGCTCCGCGAGGCGAACATCGGCGTCGCGATGGGTAAGATGGGCACGGATGTCGCGCGGCAGGCCGCGGACCTCGTCCTCGCGGACGACAACTTCGCCACCATCGTCGACGCGGTCCGCGAAGGCCGAGCGATCTACCGCAACATCCAGAAGTTCATCTTCTTCCTCCTGAGTGCGAACATGGGGCTCGTCGTCGCCGTGTTCACGGTCTCGTTCTTCGGCGAGTGGCCGCCGCTCACGCCGCTCATGGTCCTCTGGATCAACCTCGTCACGAACGGCTTGCCGGCGCTCGCGCTCGGCATCGACCCCCCCGATCAGCGCCTGATGGAGGAGCCACCGCGCGATCCGACCGAGCGCCTCATGGTGTTCCGCGATTACCTGGGGATGCTGTTCGTCGGTACGGTGATGGGCGGAGCCGCCGTCGCGACCTACGCGCTCGCTCCGCAGGATCCGCAGAGCCTCGAGGCTGCGCGCGCGCTCGCCTTCACGCTGCTCGCCGTCTCCCCGCTCATTCACGCGTGGAGCTGCCGAAGCCCAATCCGCTCGGTGCTGCAGTGTCGCCCGAGGATGAGCTGGCCCCTCTTCTTCGCCGTCCTCTTCAGCCTCGGCATCCACCTCGTCGCGGTCCTCGTGCCGAGCTTGCAGCCGGTGTTCCGGACCTTCTCCGTGAGCCCGAGCGAGTGGGTCTTCGTCCTCGGTCTCGCCGCCATCGTCTTGCCCGCGGTCGAGCTCGCGAAGCTCTTCAATCGGCTGTGGTTCCGCGGCCGCGACGAGGTCCCGCGCTCGCTCGCTCGAGAAGATTGAGGGGGTGAACGGCGTTGCGCGGCCTCACCTTCGCTCGCCAGGCGGCAGCGCTGTTTGCGCTCACGCTCCTCTCGGCCCCATCCCTCGCGGTGGCGAGGGGTGGTTTGCGCGCCAGCAAGCTCGAGCGCCCGCCGGAGCTCGACGGCGTCCCCGGCGAGTGGAGCGGAGAGTTCCGTGAGCTCACCGAGGCGCTCGAGGGGCCCCGTCCGAAGGCGCGCGACCTCTCGTGCAAGGTGGCGCTCGCGCACGACGAGAGGCACCTCTACGTCGCGGCCATCGTCGAGGACGACGTGCTCGTCGCGGGGCAGGACCACGTTGAGCTGCTCGTAGGCGTGCCTGGAGGCGTCCTCGAGTCGCTGCGCCTCTACCCAGGAGAGGCAGGAAAATCGCGCGCGGTCGTGAAGACCGCGGCCGGTCGCGTGGTCGAGGGCGCCCGCATCGTCGAGGCTCCGAGTCCGACCGGATACACCCTCGAGGCCGCGATCCCGTGGGCGCGCTTGCCGCGAAGCGACCGCGTCAGGATCGGCTTCCGAGGGGCCGTACGCGTTCACGATGGGGATGGCCCGGGCGGCCGCAGCGTGCTCGGGTCGTCGGCTGCGCAAAGCTATGACGCGCTGCCGCCGCTCTCGACCGAGGCGGAGCTCTCGCTCGGGGCGAACCTCCTCCGGCAGAAGGGGCTGACGATGGCGCCGCGCGTGAACTTCCTGGCGAACGTCGTCGGTGACGCGATGCTCGAGCGCGTGCTCGTCTACGATCGCTACCTCGTCGTGCTCGGTCCGACCTATCGCGCGGGCGCCGAGTATTTCTACCGTGATCTCGGCTCGGGCGTCGTCGTGAGCGTCACGGCGTCCGACACGAACGGCGACCGACGCGACGACCTGCGCGTGCATCGGGGGACGCCCTCGGGTGAGGTCGTGGAGATCTTTGCCTTTGAGGGGACCTCCGATGTGCCGACGCTCGTCTCGTCGCAGGCGCTGGGCGGAGGAGCGCCCGCCCCCGTGACGAGTGCGCCGTCGCCCGAGGGCCCTCCGCCCGATCCGGCTGGGTCGCCCCCGCGCTCGGTGCCTCGTGGCGACCCGAGCGTGTCCGATACGAAGAATCGTGTCGTCGTCGTCACCCGCGACGCGGGCGGCGCGGACCCCGACCGCGTGTACGCGCTCTACCGAAAGCGCCGCGGCGTCGATGGCCCGCCGCGCTTCGACTTGTCGGGCGATCTCGCCGAGGACGCGCGAGCCGAACGGCTCGTGGTGCACGGCACCGACCTCGTGGTCTTCGGCCCGGGCTTTCGGGACGGTCGAAGCTTCGCGGCCTTGTCCTTGCCGGGTGAGTCCGGCGACCTCGAGTCCGTCGCCCTGCGCGACGTCGACGCCGACGGCAAGGTCGACGTCGTCGTGGTGCTGCGGCGCGATGGACGAACCGTCACCGCGACGTACCGCGTACGCGGCGGGCAGCTCACGCCGATCGAGTGACGAGTCGCGCGCGCTGCCCGCCCTCGCGGGCGTCGATCAGGTCGCCTCGTCACGAACGGGAATGATCTGAACGCGGCGAGCAGCGCCCTTGCCTTCGCTCTTCGTGACGACCCCGGGGAACTTCGCGAGCGCGAGGTGCACGATGCGCCTGTCCTGCGCGGTCATCGGCTCGAAGGTGATGATCTTCCCCTCGTCGACCGCTTGCTTGCCGAGGCGCTTCGCCATGGTCGCGAGCGCGCCCTCACGACGCTGACGGTAGCCATCGGCGTCGATCAGCACGTGCCGACGCGAGAGGGTCGGGCGGTTGATGACCCGGTTCGACACGAACTGTAGCGCCGCGAGCGTCTCGCCCTTCTTGCCGATGAGGCGCGACGCGTCGGGCCCGCTGATCTCGATGCGAACGTCGCTCGGCGGATCCTCAGGCTCGTTCTCCATCAGGTCGACGGTGCAGTCCATCCCCATGCGGGTCAGCACGTCGACCACGAAGTCGAGCGCGCGATCGGCACGGCCGTCCTCGACGAACGCCTCCTGCGACTCGGTGCCGCCCTCGTCGTCGTCGCTGCCCCCGCCACCTGCGAGGGTCTCCTTCTCGTCGTCGGTCTCTTCCACGTTGCTCGACACGGTGCGTATCCCTTTCGAAGCTCGTACGTCTGCGGTTCTAGGCCGGAGTCGGTTCGCCCGCGCTCTCTTGCGACTTGTAGTACCGCTCCACGGCGACCTGCTGAACGATGCCCAGCCACGTGTTGGTCAGGAAGTAGATGCCGAGCCCCGCGGGGAGGAAGAGCATCATGACCGTAAAAATGGTGGGCATCATCCACTTCATCATGCGCTGCTGCATCGGGTCTCCCTGCATGGGCATCAGGTGCTGCTGCAGGAAGCTCGATGCGCCGAGCAACGCGGGGATGATGAAGTACTTTCCGGGAGCCGAGAGGTCGGGAACGAACGGACCGAACGGCGTGTGATACAGCTCGACCGCCGTCTGGAGGGAGGTGTAGAGGGCCCACCAGACCGGCATCTGCAAGAGCACGGGCAGGCACCCCAGCATGGGGTTCGCGACCTTGTTCTTGCGCCACAGCTCCTGGAGCGCGAGGCCCCGCTGCTGTGCGTCGTCTTTGTACTTCGCGTTGAGCGCGTCCATCTCGGGCTTGAGACGACGCATCGCGATGGTGCTCTTGATTTGGGAGATGCTGAGCGGAAACAGCAGCAGCTTCACCGTGATCGTGAGCAGGCAGATGGCCCAGCCCCACGAGGAGACGAGGCTGTTCAAGAGGTAGAGGTAGCGGATCAGGAGCTTGCCGATCGCGCCGAAGGTCCCGAGGTTCAGGATCTCGGTCGTCGGTCGGCCGCCGCCGCCGACGTTCGCGAGCAGCTCTCGCTCCTTCGGCCCGTTGAAGGCGAGGATGCGATAGCTCACCGTCTCGCCTGGCCCGAGCGCGCGAACGCCGTAGTTGAGTCGCGCGCGGTAGGTGTGGCCAAACTGCGGGTCCTTCCCCTTGTCGGCGAACTGCGCGCGGTCGAAGACCTCCTCGACCCGCGTCTCGCCTGCGGGCTTGGCGTCGTCGAGCGGCACGAGCGCCTTCGAGAAGTACGACGTCGACACCGAGGCGAAGCTCGCGTCTCCGGCGGTGCGCCGCCACTTCTCGTCGGTGAAGGCCTGGTCTTCGAAGTCCTTCGGCTCGAAGTCCTCGAGCCCGAAGCGCGAGACCTTATCTCCGATCGCGACCTCGACCTGCGTCTGATACTCGCTCTGGCGCTGCCACGAGCTCTGGGTCTCGGCCGCGCGGAACCACTCGGCGTTCTCCACCGTGAGGCGATGCGAGCGCGCCTCCTTCGACTTGTTGGTCACCGCCAGCGTCAGCTCGAGCTCGAACGGGCGCTCGGTCGAGGCGACCGTCTTGGTGGCGGTCGTGGTGTCGGTCTCGAACCGGAACACGCAGCTCGTCGCGGTGCTCGACTCGAGCCTCCACTCGAGGTCGTCAAAGCCGACCTGCTCGGCCGCGCCGCCCGCGGAGGCGGGCAATCGCAGGTCGGTGCGCAGCGGCAACCGCGAGGGAAGCGTCGTCGTGACGAGGTCGCTCGACCGGTCGTCCTGGCGGGTCTGATACTTCGCGTCGTCGGGCGTGAAGCTTCGGAGGCTACCGCCCTTGGTCGTCAACGTCGCGCGGAAGCGAGGGCCTGCGATCGCGCAGAGCTGCTCGTCCACAGGCCGCTCGGTCGGCGCGACGGTGTCGTCGGCGCGGCCCAGCGGCTGCACGAGGGACTGCCCCGACTTGCCCGTGATCGCCGGCCAGCCGTAGGTCACGAACAGGAAGACGGCGAGGCCGATAAGCAGCCACCGCGTCAAGTTTGGGCGTTCTTCCATGATGCGAGGAGCCGAAGAAAAGCGTGGACTTCCACGCGGCGAAGAAGAGAGTGCCGCGTCTCCCGAGGGCTGCAGTCACGTTGGAGGTTCAGCCCTTGTCCGGGAGGGGCGGCGGAGGGTCGTAACCGCCCGGATGAAACGGGTGACACTTACTCAGTCGCTTTGCTGAAAGCAAGCCTCCGCGGACCGCGCCGTGGACCCTCACGCACTCGTAGGCGTAGGCCGAGCAGGAGGGGTCGAACCGACACACGTTGCCGAGCACCAGGCGAATCAGCTTCGAGAGGCTGAGCTGGTAGCAGCGAATGAGGACGAGCAGGATCCAGCGCATGGCTTACGAGCCGGCGCTCGCCTCGGGTCGGGGGGGGCGATGCTTCGACTTCCCGCGGGCCCGCGCGAGCAGCCCATCGAGGTCTCGTGCGACCTCCGAGGCCGCCGCGTCGGCCAGCTTGGCGTCCGCGATCACCACCACGTCGAGGCCGGGGGGCACCGCGGTCGAACGAAACCACTCGCGCACGAGTCGCTTGCTGCGGTTGCGTCGCACCGCGCTCCCCACCTTGCGCGAAGCCACCACGCCGAGCCTCGCGGGGGAAGCGTCGCCCCGCACGCTCACGAGCACCACCGCGAAACGCCCGCGGGCCGGCGCTCCCCGTCGCTGCGCGAGGACGAACTCGTCTCGCTTGCGAATCCGCTGAGCGCGCGTAAACCCGGACAAGACAAACCCTCGCGTTCGACGTCGAGGCGCCTGCCGCGCGGCGCTCATCGACCGATGGAGACGAGCACGTGCCCGAGGTGGGGCACCGCGGGCACGGAACACGCCGTAGGAAGGAGTGAGCTGGAGAGAGGCCCCGCGGTCAGCGCAGAGCCCGAGGGCCATGACGCAGGCGAGAGACCTGCGCCCGTTCACTTCTTCCAGGTCGAGACGGTGAGCCGCTTGCGGCCCTTGCGACGGCGGTTGGCGATGACCTTCTGGCCGCCGCTCGTGCTCATCCGCTTACGGTAACCGTGCGTACGAGCACGGCTGAGGTTGTGGGGCTGATACGTGCGCTTCATGGTGGACTCCATCCCGGAGGGGAGGGGCCGGGGACTAAAGCACGGGCCAAGCGACCGTGTCAACCCGTGAGCGGGTGGGCGCGCTCGACGATGGCCGAAGCGTCACGCTGAAGGGCCGCACTCAAGGCCCGGCGTCGTTGCGGACGTAGAGCTCGAAGTCGTCGATCCGCGTGTGCTTGCGGTAGGCCGAGTCGAGCAGCTCGCGGAGCTCCTTGAAGTCGTGGGCGAGCACGTGGTCGGAGCCGAACACGTTGTCCGTCACCACCGGGAAGACGTCACCCGAGGCGACGACGATCACCTCCGGCCGATGAGACCGGAGCTCGCACATGAGCTCGCGGCGACTCGGCTCGGCGGCCCAGGCCACGCGCTGCGGCACGTTGTAGATGTAGCGGCTCGCGGATCGAACGCCGGCGAGGTCGTAGACGATCGGCTCGAAGCCCCACACGAACGCGGAACCGCCGCTCGGCACGTGGCTCCGTAAGAACTCCGCGACCTTGCGATTTCCGTTCGCGTTCACGTCGGCCACCGTCGCGAGCCCGTCGATCGCGATGTCGTCCCTCCAGCCGCCGGCGAGCAGCCCGAGCCTCCGCCCCGCGCGCGTCCAAAAGCTATCGGCGAGATCCTTCGTCGCGGTGCGCAAGGTCGAGGCGGCGACCATCGTCACCGCGAACCCGACGGCGAACGCGGGGCCGCGCTCGCGAGCCCAGCGCCACAGCTCGTTCCAACCGAGGCCTGCGAGCAGCGCCGTGAAGGGCCAGGTCGCGCCGTAATGGTAGGGGAAGAACTTCCCCTGCAGCGCGACGCCGACGATATGCACGGCCACGATCGACGCGAACAGCGGGACGAGGGGTCGCTCCCAGGCGCTCTTCCAGGTCGCGAGCCCGAGCGCGAGGCCGATCGTGACGACGCTCGAGTAGTTGACGAGCCACTCGGTGAGTGACTGATAGAGCATCCCGAGGAGCGTGCGGTCGCGCCAGCTGAGCTCGGTGTAGTGAGGCGTGAAGACGAAGAGCGTCTCGTGGAGATCGTGGAGCGCGCCGCGGGCTGTGAACCACGCGAGGGACGCGGCGATGGGCAAGACGCCCCCAAGGAAGACGAGCCCGAGCGGCCTCAGACCCGCACGGCGGCTTCCTTCGGCCCGCATGGCTCGGACCGCGGCCCAGATCCCGAGCGCGGCTCCTCCGCCTGCGAGCGGCGGCTTGAGGAGGCCCGCCGCACCGAAGGCGACGCCCGCGGCGACGAGGCGAAAGCCTTGGGGGCGCTCGTCCTCGCGCGCGGCGTCGGGGCAGACGAGCCACACGCCGAAGATCGACAACATGCCGCCGAAGGTCTCGGGCTGCGCCGTGTGCCAGAACTCGAGCTGCGCGTGCACGAGCGCCGTGAGTGCTCCCGCGAGCCACCCCGCCGTGCGATCCCCCCAGGCGCGCCCGGCGAGGCTCACCATTGCCGCGACCATCCCCGCGAGCCCCGCGACCTCGAGCGCTCGGATCCCCCACTCGGCCGAGCCGGAGACGAGTCGCGCGAGCGCGTAGAGGACGAAGATCCCCGGCGGCTTGAAATCGAACGCGTCGCGGTAGGGCATGCCGCCTTCGAGCATCGAGCGTGCGACGAGCGCGTAGATGCCCTGATCGCGACCGTGATCGAAGAGCACGATCTGCAGCGCAGAGCTCGCGATGGTCGCGAGGCAGGCGAGCCGCAGCGCGCGCTCGAAGGAAAGAATTGGGGGGCTCGTCGCGCGGCTCATCGAGGAGGGCCTCTTTTACCGCAACCCCGTGCGCGGATGGAGCTAGCGTCGCGACCCTGAGGCACACGGATGGACATCGTCGACTCTCCTGCCGAGCTCTGCGCCGCGTGTGAGCGCGCCCGGCGAGCTGGCAAGCGCGTCGGCTTCGTCCCGACGATGGGCGCCCTTCACGACGGACACCTCGCGCTCGTGGACGAGGCGAGGCGCCGCGCCGATTTCGTGGTGGTCTCGATCTTCGTGAATCCGACGCAGTTCGGCCCGTCGGAGGACTTCTCGCGCTACCCGAGGACGTTCGAGGCGGATCGGGCGCGCTGCGAGGCGAGCGGAGTCGACGTGGTGTTCGCGCCGGCGCCCGCCGCGATGTACGTCGCTGGAGACGAGACGCGGGTGCACGTCGGGGAGACCGCGGCGCACCTCTGCGGGGCGACGCGCCCTGGTCACTTCGAGGGCGTGTGCACCGTCGTCGCGAAGCTCTTTGCCCTCGTCGGGCCGTCCGTCGCGGTGTTCGGACGCAAGGACTACCAGCAATTTCGCGTGCTCTCGCGCATGGTCGAGGACCTCATGCTGCCCGTCGAGGTGGTCGGTCTCGCGACCGTTCGTGAGCCCGACGGGCTCGCGATGTCGTCGCGGAATCGTTACCTCTCCGAGCGCGACCGCGCGAGGGCGCTCGGCCTCGCGCGGGGCCTCACGCGCGCGGTCGAGCGGTTCGACGCCGGCGAGCGCTCTGCGGGGAAGCTCCGTGCCGTGGTGCTCGCCGAGGTCGAGGCCATCGCCGACGCGATCGATTACGTCGCGGTCGCCGACGCGGAGCGAGTCGTCCCCTTCGCCGATGAGGCTCAGATCGGGGAGCGCGCCGTCGTCGCTGTCGCAGCGCGCCTCGGGGCGACCCGCCTCATCGACAACGTGGTCCTCGGCGAGGAGCGAGGGCCGCTCGATGAAGGAGCGCGCGCATGACCGCGGGGAAGCTCGTCGTGATCGAGGGGATCGACGGCGCCGGCACGACGACGCAGACGGAGCGGTACGCGGAGCACCTGCGCGCGCGCGGCCTCGCCGTCCACACCACGCGGCAGCCGAGCCGCGGCCCCGTTGGCTCGTTCGTTCGCCAAGCGCTCGGCGGCGAGGTGTCGCTCGGAGGAGCACTCCACGCGCCGCTGATGGCGCTGCTCTTCGCGGCCGACAGGCTCGCCCACCTGGCCGCAGAGATCGAGCCGAGGCTCGCTGCGGGAGCCGTGGTGTTGTGCGATCGCTACGATCTGTCGAGCATCGCCTATCAGACGTCGACCGCCCCGAGCGAGCTGCTCGCGAGCGGCGAGTTCGAGGCCTGGGTGCGCTCCTTGAATCGCTTCGCGCGGAGGCCAGACGTGACGCTGGTGGTGGACGTCACGCCCGAGGTCGCTGAGCGTCGTCGCGCGACGCGGAGCGGCAAGCCCGACATTTACGAGTACAAGGAGCTGCAGGCGCGACTCGCCGCACTCTATCGCGAGGCGGAGCGGCTCGCCCCCGGTGACGCGATCCTCCACGTCGACGGCGATCCCTCGCTCGACGAGGTGACTCGGCGCATTCGCGCGGCGCTCGATCCGCTCGTGCTCGGCTGACACCTCGAGGGTGGGCGCAGCGACTCACGCGCAGCGGTCGTCACTTGCCCTTCGGCTGCGTCCACGGGCCGGCCTTCGCCGGTCGGTACGGTGCACTCACGGTAGCGTTCGGGTTGACGTGGCGCGTGTAGACGTACTGCCATCGGCGAGTCTTCGGATTTCGTACGAGCAGGTGAAGCGCGCGCATGAAGACGTAGCCGAACGACAGACTTCCGGCGGCGCTCCCGAGCGTGGCGGAGCCTGTCCCCACGGTGGCCTTCATGTCTCGCGTGAAGCTCAGGCCCGCGTATGCGAACTGCAGGTGATTGCCGAGCAACAACGTCGAGAGCAGGCGCGCTCCGGCGGCTTGGTACTTGCCAGTAGCCGCCTCCTGGAGCGCGCGCTGATAGTTCGAGTTCATCAGCGTGATGCGCGTCGAGACGCCCGCGGTCCCCGGACCGAGCTGCCCCGCCGCTCCGACCGATGCGGTCAGCGCGAGCCCGAGGAAGCCGGTGGGGTCGCCGGCGACGTAGTTGTGCTGCGCGTCCTGTGCGACGGGGGCCCCCTTGAGCCGGTAGATCGGCGAGAACTTCGTGTCGTTCCACAGCTGGAACTCGGAGTTGATGCTCACGCCGGGTTCGAGCGAGAGACCGACGCCGAGGCCGCCGTTCAGCTCGAGCTGGTGGCAATCGAGGAGGTAGCGGCGGGGCCAGCGCGGCAGGTACTGCCCCTCGAACGCGATTTGCCCCGCGGTCCCGCTTCGCGAGTTGTCGAGCGCTATCTGGAAGTGGGGGGTCAACGAGACGGTCAGCTTGACCTTCCCGATCACCGCAGCCTTCAACCCGGCCTCGACCGATGGGACCGCCCCGTTGGTAGTCTCTGCCACCACCCAGTTCGAGTGGAGCGCGAAGTCGCGGACGACGCCCCCTACCTTCAGCTTGATGCCCATCGCTCGACCCTCCGCTCCGTCGTCCTTCTTCCGCCGCTCATTCCACGACCAGCTCGTCGGGTTGGACGCTCTCTTCGGCCGCGTTCGCGCAGAAGTAGTGACCCTCTTCCTCGTACAGGCGCCCGCCGCAATGAGGACACCTTTCGGGCGCGAGCTTCACGTCGTCCTGCACCTCGTAGTGCGTCTTTTGCCGCGTCAGCCCGTCGGAGGCGTCGACCTCGAGACCGCCGAACCGCGCCTCGCTCGCGCGCGAGCGAACGTCGAGCCCCATGAACGGCGTGAGCACCGGCGGCTTGTCGTGTCCGACCTCGGGTACCGACGAGGTCGCGTGCGCGACGCTCCAAGCAGGCTTCCCGGCCTTCTCCCAGATCACCCCGAGGATCTCGGCGAGGTGCGTTGGCGCATGGAATGCGGTCTGTCCCGTGAGCGCCGTGGTCCAACCCCCGAGGGCGCCGTTCAGCTTCGAGAGATCGGCGAACGCCGCGCCCCAGCTCGAAGCGGGCACCTCGAAGCCGTGGTGCTTCACGACGCCTGAGTATTTCTCGTGAGACTTGAGGGTGACGGTCGCCTCGGGTGGGGCGAGGAACCCGGCTGCGCCGAGGACCGCCTCGACGGCCGACGGCGGCGTGCTCCCCGGACGGCCCACGGGCTCGAGCACCGAGACCTCTCCGTCTGGGGACTCGAGCCACAGGAGCGGCTCCAGCGCGAGCAGCGGATCGGCCTTCGTCGCGTACCAGATCGACCCGGCCCGTGCCTTCGAGCCTGCGCTCTTAGTACGAATCCCTTTCGCCATCGTCCTCGTCCTCCCGTTGGTCAGAGCAGGGTGGGCCTCATGAGCGGGCTCCCTTGGGTCAGATCCACGATCGTCGTCACTGCTCCGGCGCGTAGCACCAGCGGGACCGTGTCGGCCGACGCGAAGCGATGCTCTGCCCCCACGAAGGCCGCATAGCGAAAGCGCGTCGGGGTCGGCAGCTTGCCCGCGTTCACGAGGTCACGCGTGCCCTCGGGGGCCCCGAGCATCAGGTACGCGCCGAGCAGCCGTCGACGCGCTGCCCCTGCCGGAACGATCAGCAAGCAGGGGCCGAACAGCTCACGGGGCTCGGCGGCCGCGCCCGGCTCGGGGGCGATGGCGTCTTCGGTGTAGAGCACCGCCCCGGGGCCGCCCGACTCGTCCGGCGCGGGCGTGTCGCGTGGCGAAAGCACCCCGTAATGATCGAAGGTCGGGGCGCCGTCGGGCGTCCGCGTGGTGACCCACGATCCCGCGAGCGCGACGCCGCATCGAAACACGCGCGCCGGCTCTTCGGTCAAGGCAAGGTCGAGCGTCACGGCGACGGGCTCCTCTGCGGCGTGAACCGCCGATGGCTCGCGGTCTCGCTCCTGCGCGAGCTCCTTGCTCACGCCGACGATGCGGTAGGGCGCGCCCCTGTAGAGCTTCATTCGAATCGTCAAGTTCGCCTCGCCGTCCTCGATTCAGGGGCCCTCGCCGTCCTCGAGCACTGCCTTCGCGAGCGCCTCGACGAGCGCTCGATCGTCTCGCGAGAGTGCGTCCTCGAGCACTCCCCTCGTGTCCGTTGGCGCGACTGCGGGTGCATCCGCTGCCGGCGCATCGGTCTTCGGTGCTCCCTCCTCGCGCGGCGTGCTGTCCTCTGGGTTTGGGTCGTATGCCGGTGCCTCGCCTCCAACCTCGCCCTGAGGCGTTCGGATCGGTGACAGGCCACCCCCGCCGTAGGGGTTCAAGTGAAGGTTCTTGGCCGCCTGCAGGATCACCTCGTCGGTTGCGGATACGACCGCGGCCTTTCCGCGCGCGCCGAGCGCAACTTCTCGCTCGCCAAGGACGGAGATGTTGTCGTGCGCGTGAACGGCGACGACGCCTTGCGCGCTGATCGTGACGTTCGGGCCGTCGAGCACGATCGACGCCTCACCCGTCGTGAAGGTGATGCGTCGGTCGACGACCTCGAGCGACGTCGGCGGCGGTCCTGGATCGAGGGTGAAGGCGCTGAGCAGCGAGCCGACGTCTCGTAGGCGCGCGAAGGCCGCGTTGCCGAACGATGCGAGCGCGGCCGACGACGCAGGGACCAGCGGGTCCTTCTGGATCCCGCCCATCGCCGAGGTCGCGACGCTTCGGAGCGTCGTGCCGAGCGATTGCGCGGCCGTCTCGATCTCGGCGAGCAGGCGACGCGTGAGCCCACGCGCGATCGTGACCGACCAGCGGCTCCCCACCATCAGGCTGTCCTCGGCGCCGACGCTCGCGACGCGGTTCAGGCCGACGTACGAGGTGCGGTTCAGGCCGGTCACGTCCACGTCGTCGAGGTTCGTGAACTGCGTGCGCACGGAGCCAACCGCGCTCGAGTCGGCGCCTTGGACGAAGCGCATGCCGTTGCCGCCGACCGCCTCCTTGAGGTCATTCTTCACGAGGCGATCCATGTCGCGCTGCGCTTGGAGGTAGACGTGCTCCCGGCCCGCGGCGTCGTCGAAGCGCAGCTCGTTGAAGCCATCACCGCCCGGGGAGCTTGCGCTCTTCCAGGTGCTCACCGTCTTGTTCTCGGGCAGCGAGAAGGGCACCGGCTCGCGCACGTTGTGGACGCGGCCCACCACCATTGGGCAGTCGGGATCGCCGTCCACGAAGGCGACGAGCACCTCGTGACCCACTCGCGGGATCGCGAACATGCCGTAGCCGACCCCCGCCCACCCCTGGCTCACGCGCATCCAGGTCGAGCTGTCCGAGCCGAAGTCGTGCTCGCGATCCCAGGGGAATTGCACGCGAACGCGTCCGTGCTCGTCGACGTAGATGTCCTCGTCGACGAGCTTCGCCGCCGTCAACCCCTCGTCCATCGCCGTCGCCGAGAGCGCTCCGACCGCGCCCTGGAGTTTCGTGCGAGGCCCACTCGACGCGCCGTCGCCGACGACCACCGCGGTCTGCAGCCCGTACATACGGGGCTTCGCGGTGCGCCGAGCCGGTCGGTACGGGTCTCTCCCGTTCACCGCCGTGGTCGAGAACCGCCACTCCGCGGCCTTCGCGATCTCGCCCTCGAAGCGCGCGCAGACCACGAGGAACCGGTTGTCTCCCGAGAGGTCTTCGCGTGGATGTCCGGCGATCTGGAAGACGACGCCAGGCGAGAGGTCATTGACGCTCGTCTCGAGGGTCACCACGCGTCGATCGACGTGCAGCGCGTCGAGGCGTCGGCGAGCCTCGTCTTTGACGCGCACATCGGTGTGCCGCGAGACGCCGAGATCGTCGGCGACCGGCGTCATCGTGGTCCCGGCGCTCTGCCGGGTCTCATGAAGACCTACCCCGGGAACGAAGCCGAACTGCTCGTGTGCTCGCTCGGCTTCTCGTAAGGACTCGGCGCTCGCGAAGAGGCTGGCCCTCGGTCGGGAGGGATCGTGATCGCGCAGCGTCAGCCGGCCTGGCTTCGAGACCTCGCGTAGGCGCACGCTGGTCACGAACTCGGCGCGACCGGCGAAGGCCTGCGCCACCTCGTCGACGAAGGCGAGGGGCTGGCCCGCGCGGGTCGGGTTCGTGTGGGGCGCATCGCCGAGGACCACCGTCGCGTCGTCGTCGCCGCCGTCGCGCATCCAGAGGGAGATCCCCGCCTCCTCGAGGAGGCGCGACACGAAGTCGAAGTCGCTCTCGCCGTACTGCGTCCTCAGCTCGAGGTTCGGGTATGCGGCGCCGTCGACCTCCCATTCGTGGACGATCTTCCACTCGTCGAGGATTTGCTTCACGACGTCGGGGATCGAGGCGTGTTGAAAGAGGCGGTTCCCGCGGCGCTGCGTGAGTCGCCAGAGCGTCGGGACGATCACGAGTTCGTAGGTGGCGAGGCCGAGCGCGTCGTCGGCGACGCGGACGAAGGTCATGTCGGAGACGAGCCCGCGGAAGCGGCGATCGCGGGATGCCACGAACGCGAACTCTGCGCGCCCGCCGACGATGGGGGACAGATCGATCTCCGGGCGCGGACTCACGGCCTCGAGCACCACTCGAAAGAGTCCGTTCATCGACTCTTCGACCTGGAATCGTCGCACCTGGAGGAGATGGTCCGAGGTGCTGAGGGTGAGGCGCGTCAGCGGGGCGTCGAGGAGGCTCATGGCGTCGAGGGGGTGAGGTGCAGGCTTGCGTTCATGGTCGCTCCGCGTGAGCTAGGCATCATCGAGTACGCGTCCGAGCGCGACGATACGGATCGCGAGGGCGCGCCCCTCGTAGACGTCTTGCTTCGGGAGCACCTCGACGATCGCGCGGACGCGAAGCTCCGGAAAGAGCGGCAATCGCTTGTCGAGATGCGCGGGCAGGTACGCGGGGAGGCCGTCCTCGAGCGAGCGGCTCATGAACCAGCCGCGGAGCATTTCGTCGCCGAGGAGCTTCCGTCGCTGGTGACGACGCTCACCGAGCAGCACGCGCTCGACGTGTGCGACGAGGTAGTCGGGAGGGAGCGCGCGGTTGGCGGCTCTCCACGACTCGCGGATTTGCTGGACCATCGACAGTGCGAGCTCGGGCGCGCCTGCGAGGGGGTTCTCGAGCAAGCTCGACGCGACCTCGAGCAGATCGCGCAAGCCCTTGTCGTTCTTCGCCAGCGGGGTCGCCGCCGCGTGGGTCGCTTCGAGCAGCGCGACTTCATCGAAGGGCAGCGCCAGCTTGCCGGACACGAGCTGAAGAAGTGCGCCGCTTCCATCGGCGGCGGTCCGCGTTGCCTCCGGCTCGAGCACGAGCGGTCGCTCCTCGGCGCGGCTCAGGACGGCCATCGCGTCGGCGCGCTCGGCGGCCTCGGTCTCGTTGCGGCTCGGAGGGGGCGGAGGAGGTTGGCCGCGCTTCGGCGCGGGACGCTCTGGCGGCGGAGGCATCCGCCGAGACCACGCCTCGTGCTTGCGGAGCCGCGAATTCAAGCTCGGATCGAACCACAGGAGCTCGAGGGGGATGGCGGGCTCGGGCGCTTCGGCGCGGGCTTCATCGTCCGCCGCGTCCTCGCTCTCGCCCACGACGGGGACGTCGGAGGCCGATGCCGTGCCCGGACCCACGCGCTGTCGCAGGAGCGCGGACAGCGGGCGCTGCGAGAGCCCGAGGCCCTCGACGGTCCCGGCCCCGAGCTCGCGCACCGGGTCAGGGCGGTCGTCGAGCGACGGTCGAGCGTCCCGCGACGAGCGCTCGAGGCGTGCGGTGTCCGCGTTCGGCGCGAGGGTACCCGACGTGCGTCCGGAGCGCTCGAGCTCGGCGCGCAACGAGGCGAGATCGACGAAGGGCGAGCGCTTCGAGGCCTCCTCGCCCCGCCCTTGAGACCCGAACGGTACGGCCGGCGTCAGTGGTCGAAGCCGGTCGAGATCGATCGATGACGTCACCTCCTCGCTCGCGCGGGCCCCTCCGCCTTCACGTCGCGAGGCGACCGTGGAGCTGTCCGGTGGCATCGTCTCTACGAGCAGGTCCCAGCGCTCGAGCAGCCGGGGCTCGAGCGCGAGTGGCGCCGCGTCTCGCTCTGCGAGCGAGAGGTAGACAGATGTCGTCCAAGCGCCGTGCTCGAGCTCACCTCGGAAGGTCACGGCGCAGGTGCCGCGATCGGCGTCGATCGTGACGAGGCTCGGGCGCAGCGCGACAGTGCCGGCCGCGGCTCCGCTCGAGGAGACGAGCGCCTTGACGTCGTGCACCGGGAGCGCGGTCGTGAAGGTCGAGGCGCTCGCGAGGATGTTCTCGAGGTACAGCGCTTCGCCCGGCGCGAGCGCGTCGAGCTGCTGGTCGCTCGGCGCTGCCGCCTCGAGTGAGTCGACGCGCACATCGAGAGGCCCGAACGGCGCGGGCTCCGAGGAGGCTGCTCCGATGGTCGACGTCGCGACGCTTCTCGGGCTCGAGCTGCGGGCCGGATGGCTGCGGTCGATCGCGCCGAGCACGAAGCGCGCGGGCAACGAGGGAAATCCCGTCGCGGGCGCGATCAACACCACGTCGACGCGAGGTCGGGCGGGGCGGAGGTCCGCGGCGCGATCGATGCGCTCAGGGCGACGCGGCTCCCAGCGCTGCTCCTCGGCGTAGAGCGGCTCCTGGTAGGCCGCGAGTGTCGCCGTTCCAGCTTGCAGCTGATAGGTGAGCTTCGCGAAGAACGTGAAGCGCGTACGGTCCCCCGGGAGCGGCTCGAAGAAGGCCGCGCCTGCGGTCGGATGAGGCAGCAATTGCGAGAGAGGCATCGGCGACGCTCAGCGGCTCCAGGCGATCCGGGAGCCTTCGCCCACCATCACGCTCGGGCGACCGGTATCGACGATTTCGGAGTCGCAGGATACCTGGGCTCCGACGTAGGCGACGGGCAAGCCGTTCACGCGCACGCTCGGGTAGCCGCGCGTCACGTCCGCGTCGTGCGAGGGGTGTTCCGGGCAGCCGTGACTCTCGAAGGTGTCGGTCTCACGAGTGACCTCGAAGCCCTCGGCGTGCACGTTCGCGCTCGCGCTCGTGAACGGACGAGGCGAGCACGAGTCATGGCCGCGGCACAGATCGACGATGGTGGAGACCAACGGCAAAGCAGCTGAACAGTACACGGGGCGCCTGGCCCCGTCAGCGCCTCGTCGCGCCGCGCGGCAGGATGTCAGGGCGCGAACTTCGTGCACGCCTACCGCGACAGCGTGAGCGCGAGTCCACGCGGGGGTGCCGGCACACCCACGAGCACCGCCTCGCTGTCGCGGACCCTCGGCGACTCCTCGACCCCGCTTCGCTCGAGCGCTCCGCTCGCGAGCCGACCGCGGTCGGCCGAGGCGACGCGACGACAGCCCCGGGAGAGGACCTCCTCGACCAGCGGCGCCGAGTTGTCGAACACCCCCGCGGCGTGCAGGAGCAGGCCGCGCCCGCGCATGCACACGACCGCTCGCCGCCGGTTCGCGCCTAGCTCTCGGGCTTCGCGCCGCACCACGCCTGCTTCGGCGAGCAACACGAGCTCGCCAGCGTCGCCGTCCGTCGTCATGCCGTCGACCGTGAGTGCGAGGCCGAGCGGCTGCGCGCCAAGCTTCGGTGTGTCGTCGCGTCGCACCTCGAGCACGGCGCGGTCTGCCGTGAAGGGCGTGACGACGGTCCCGTCGAGGGCGAGGCCGCGCGGTCGGCTGACCTCGCTCGCTCCGAGGCCGAGGCGCAGCGCCACGGTCGCGTCGCCGCCCTCGTCGAGCGCGCGCTCGCAGGTGTGACGTTGCCCGTCGGCTCCGGGGAGAAGCCGCCACGTAAAGCGCGTCGTATCGATCGCGCTCAGCTCGACGACGCCGTCGCGGCGCTCGATGCGCTGGCGATGCACTGCGGGGGACGAGCGGTCGATGCCGCGAACCTCGACCGGCTCGTCGACCCCGAGCGAGGTCGCCGCATCGAGGCGCCTCGCGAGGACGAAGAATTCGTCCGCGAGCGGCCCAGACGTCTTCGTCGCGCGCTCGCCGGTGAGCAGGGGCTCGCGTGATGGCGCCAGGAACAGCGCCTCGTTGCAGCCTGCGCGTCGACCGAGCGCGTCGAGCTCCGAGGGGAGGAGTCGCGCACCGTGCGCGAACACGAGGTGTCGTGACGCGGTTCGACAGAGGAGCCCGAGGCGTCCTCGCTCTTCAGGTGGGAGCGCGCCCTGCACGAGGGAGAAGGGGGTGGTCGGGGCGCGACTCGACCACGGCCCGAGTCCCAACATCCCCTCGCGGTCGACGACGAGGGCAGGCGCCGCGATTGGTGGGATGAGCGTTCGCCCATCCTCGACAAAGCCGCCCGAGCCGAAGGGGCGCGCCTCGAGCCGCGCGACGACCTCGCCCCCGCTGCGCGAGCGCACTTGCCCGAGCCCCCCTGGCCCGGTGGTCGCGCGAGGGCTGTTCCACCCTGCGTGGGGCTCCACGACGAGCGCCCGTGTGTCGATCGCGGCGAGCTCGACAGACGTGCCATTCGCGAATTGTAGAGCTGCTGTCAGGAGCGCTGCGGGGGCTCCGTCGCTCGCGCCGTCGACGACCGCGCGCCAGTCGCCGACGCCCTCGAGCGCTGGAGGCCACACACGTGCCGCCTCGCCCGGTGCGGCGCTGCTGCTCGGAGGCTCCCGCGCGGCGGCGGCCTCGGGAGCGTGCGTCGAGGGGTGCTCCTTGCTCATGCCGAGTCGGCGCCATGCCGCCGCGCCGACGCTCGCGAGCGCGCCTCCCAGGCTCGGAACCACCACGGGTATCGGGCCCGCCTCGGCCCGACCGACGAGGGTCGGGCTCATCGCGAGTGCGCCCGTCTCGAGCTCGAGGCGCAGGGTCCCCGCGTCCGTACGCGCCTCGAGCGCGCCGTCGAACCCTTGCAGCTCGGCCTCCGAGGCTAGCGCCGGGAGCGTTACACGCCAGGTCGGCCAGGGCGAGCCGTTGTGGGTCGAGAGGCGCTCGGCCGTCGCCGCGAGGATGCGATCAAGTGCGCTCGCGCCGTCGCACCAACGCGCGAGCGCGATGGCCGTGAGCCCGGTCACGCGGCCCTCGTGCCACGACAGGAAGCCGACGACGCCGGCGTGCCCGACGAGCTCGCCCTCGTCGGCGTCTGGCGTCTCGGTGAGGTTCCGCACCTCGACGACCGAGAGCGCGCGGCCCTCGCGTCCTAGGCGCACCCGCGCATGAAACACGTCGTGCTGCTTCGCCTCGCCGGTCGTGAGCTCGGCGCGGAACGTCACGCCGCGTCCGCGCACGGCGTCGTGGAGGAAGCCCTGCGACGCCTCCCACACGAAGGCCTCGCGGTCCACGGTCCCATCGACGGCGGCTCCGAGCGCGAGGGCGATCCCGTCCGTCGTGTCGCCATCGCGCACCGTCGCCCGTCCGCCGAAGAGCCCGGCGGCGAGGCCCACCCCGAAGGCGAGCGCCGCGCGGAGGCGAGCGCGCGAACGTGGATTGACTAAAATCAGTTTCGAGCCGGTGACCTCGGGCGCGTTCTCCTCCGCGTGCGCTGCCGCCCCCGTCACTGCGGCGTCGAGCGCGGGCTCTGCCGCGTTTCCGGCGCTCTCGTCCACGACGAGAACCCTACATTGATCCCGACCCGGGTCTCGTGACTAAATCGCCCCTTCGCCATGACGCTCATCGACGCTCGGAACATGCCCCGCCACGTGGGCATCATCATGGACGGAAACGGTCGATGGGCAGAGCGACGAGCCGAGCCAAGGAGCGAAGGGCACCGCGCCGGGAGTCGCTCCGTGCGACGGATCGTGCGGCTCGCGCGGCGCATCGGCATCGAGGCCCTCACGCTGTACGCCTTTAGCTTTCAGAACTGGGCGCGCCCCGAGGACGAGGTCTCCGCGCTCATGGTGCTGCTCCAGGAGTACCTCTTCAGCGAGCGCGACGAGATCCTCGGCAACGGCATCCGTCTCGCCGCGGTCGGTGAGCTCGACCAGATGCCGCAGGAGGTGCGCCACGTCCTCGATGCCCTGTGCTCCGAGTCCGCGGCGAACGCGAAGATGACGCTCACCCTCGCGCTCTCGTACGGTGGCCAGGAGGAGATCGCGTCGGCGGCGCGCGCCATCGCGAAGGACCACGCCGTAGGGCGCCTTCGGCTCGAGGACATCACGGTCGACGAGCTGTCGTCGCGCATCCCGAGCCAGCGCGTCGGCTCGCCCGACCTCATCATCCGCACCGGCGGAGAGACGCGCCTGTCGAACTTCCTCCTGTTCGGCAGCGCCTACGCCGAGCTTTTCTTCTCGGACCGCTTGTGGCCCGAGTTTACCGAAGAGGACCTCTTCACGGCGATCGAGAGCTACCAGCGGCGGGAACGGCGCTTCGGCCAGGTCGTCGCCTGACGCGAGAACGCATGGCCGCATCGAACCTCACCCTGCGCGTGGCGACCGCCGTCGTCACGCTACCGTTCCTCTTCGCCCTCCTCTTCCTCGGACAGCCATGGTGGTGGCTCGCGTTCCTGCTTGTCGCGGCCGGCGTCACGAGCGCGCTCGAGCTCTACGGGATGAGCTACCCCGGTGATCGCGTCGCGCAGGCCGTCGGCGTCGTGACGGTCTCGGCCGTGGTGCTCGCGGTCTACGTGTTCCCCGAGCACCCGCGCTGCCTGCTCGCGACGCTCGCGCTCGTCCCGATGTCGGGGATCGTGCTCTCGCTCTGGCGCCTGCGCGAACTCGGCCCCGCCGCATTGCAGCTCATGACCGGCGTATTCGGTCCGCTCTGGATCGGCGTCGGCGTCGGCTCGGTCGCGGTCCTCCGCAAGCTCGGCGGCGCCGAAGGAGCCGGGCTCTCGCTCCTCCCGCTCGTGCTCGCCTGGGCGGGCGATACGGGGGGGTACTTCGCGGGCCGCGCCTTCGGCAAGCACAAGCTCTACGAGAAGGTGAGCCCCAAGAAGACCGTCGAGGGCGCGATCGGGGGCGTCGCCTCGGTGGTGGGCTTCGCGCTGGGCGCGCGCGCGCTCGTCGTCCCGTCGATCCCGATCCGCGACGTGGTGGTCCTCGCCGTCGTCGGCGGCATCCTCGGCATCCTCGGCGATCTCGGTGAGTCGCTTATCAAGCGTTCGACCGGCGTGAAGGACTCGGGAGACATCGTCCCTGGTCACGGCGGCATGCTCGATCGGATCGACGCCGTGCTGCTGACCGCGCCCCTCACGCTCGTGTACTGGCTGATCGCCCACTGAGCGCCGCCTCGACGCCCCGCGGGTGGTCGGACGCACGTTCGCGGTTCGCGTGAGCCGGCGACCTCGGGCCGCCGTGCCCAAGCGTTCGAGAGCTACTCGCCGCCTTGCGCCGAGATTCTCGCCGCCGGGATTCCGCTTCGCGAGCCGGTCGCCGGGATCGGCTCCTCGTTGAGGAGCGCCCGGTAATCCTCGAGGATCAGGAAGAGCGGCACGAGCCCGCCGGCACCGAGCTGGCGCACCATGCGGAGTGCGTCGCCGATACGGACCACGCGCTCGACGTTGCGCTCGGGGAGGGCCGCGTCGGTCGCGAGCTTCTTCGTCGCTGCCTGTCGCACATTCGCCGCCTCGCGCTCGAGCGAGAGCAGGAAGCGGCGCTCCCATGGGTTCGCGGGCTGCTGCGTCCCGAGCACCTCGTAGAAGGTGTCGAGCGCGAGCGACTGGCCGGCGCGCAGGTAGTTCGCGGCCGCGTTGGTGACCGGGACGTTCCCGTCGCCTGCGGCCGCGAGCACGGCGAAGGCGTCACGCGTGAGGCTCGTGCGTGCGAGCTTTGCGGCGAGGTCCGAGCCGAAGCCCTTCTGCGCGAGATCGCTCGCGCGCGCGTCGTAGGCCGCGCGGTGTGGCCCCTCGAGCGCGTCGAGCAAGGCGTCGGTCGCGCCGTCGAACTCCTTCTGGAGTGCGGCGACGCCGTCGCTCATGAGGCGCCAGGTCGACTCGTTCCACAGCCACCAGCGAAGGAGACCGACGAGCGCGTCCTCGATCGCGATGAGCGCCGCGTACTGCTCCGCGGAGGGCACGACGAGGTCGCAGCCGTGGATCGCCGCTCGGAGCGCGCGTCCACCGAGAAGCTCGTCGCAGATGAGGTACCGCACCACGAGCTGGTCGACCGGCAGCGAGGTCTCCTTCGCGAGCTCGACGAGCAGGGTGCAGCCGCCCTGGTTGACGACGGCGTTGGTGACCACCGTCGCGACGATCTCGCGCCGCAGGTGATGCTTCAGGATGTGCTCGCGGTATTGCTCGGTCACCCTCTTCGGGAAGTACTCGAAGAGGTAGGGCTCGACGAACGGCAGGTCGGGGATGCTCGAGGCCAGCACGCGCGGGAAGAGATCGTTTTTCGTGTGCGCGACCAACACGGCGAGCAGGTTTCGCGGGAGGCCGCGGCCGGTCGTGAGCCACCCGCGGAGCTCTTCATCGCTCGGGATGTGCTCAGCGACCCGGCTCAGCCCGTTCTTGTCGAGGTAGGCGAGCACGTCGAGGAAGCGCTCGCCGCTCTTCTTCGTCCGGATCTGCTCCATCGAGAGGAGCGCGCTCTGAAGGTAGTTGTCCTGCACGCACGCCAGGCCGACGTCCGGCTCGAGCTCGCGGAGGAATGCGTCGCGCTCTGCGCGCGGCAACGCTCCCGACGCCATCAGCGGCGCGAACAGGATCTTCAGGTTGACCTCGTGGTCGCTGCAGTCGACGCCGGCCGAGTTGTCGATGGCGTCGGTGTTGCTGCGACCCCCGAGCAGCAGGTACTCGGTGCGCGCGCGCTGCGTGACGGCCAGGTTCGCGCCTTCGCCGATGACGCGGGCGCGCAGCTCATTCGCGCTCACGCGGACGTTGTCGTTCACCTTGTCGCCGACCTCGGCGTTGCTCTCGACGCTCGCCTTGACGTAGGTCCCGATCCCGCCGAACCAGACGAGATCGACGTCGAGCATCAGGATCGCGCGGACGAGATCCGGTCCCGACACCACGTTCGCCGCGATCCCGAGGAGCGCCTTCGCCTCGGGGGAGAGGGCGATCTCCTTCGCGCTCCGCTCGAAGACGCCGCCGCCCTTCGAGATCGCGGTCTTTTCGTAGTCGCTCCACTGCGAGCCTGGCAGCTTGAAGAGCCGCTGGCGCTCGGCGTAGGAGCTCGCCGGCTCCGGCGTCGGATCGAGGAACACATGCTTGTGGTTGAAGGCCGCGACGAGCTTCAGCTTGTCGTTCAGCAGCATGCCGTTGCCGAACACATCGCCGCTCATGTCGCCGACGCCGGCGACGCGGATCGACGTCTGGCGAATGTCGACGCCCATCTCGCGGAAGTGGCGCTCGACGTTGGTCCAGCCGCCGCGCGAGGTGATGCCCATCGCCTTGTGGTCGTAGCCAGCGGAGCCTCCGGACGCGAAGGCGTCGTCGAGCCAGAACTTGTAGCGCGTCGAGATCGCGTTGGCCGTGTCGGAAAGGTGGGCCGTGCCCTTGTCGGCTGCGACGACGAGGTACGGATCGTCCTGGTCGTACCGCACGACGCCAGGCGGCGGGACGATCCCGCTCACCTGGTAGTTGTCGGTCACGTCGAGCAGGCCCGCGATGAAGGCCTCGTACTGGCGCTTCGCCTCGGCTCCCATCTGCGCCCGATCGGTGAACTGCTTCTTCGTGACGAAGCCGCCCTTCGAGCCGACCGGGACGATGACGGTGTTCTTCAGCGTCTGCGTCCGTTGCAGCCCGAGCACCTCGGTGCGGAAGTCATCGACGCGATCGCTGTGCCGGATCCCGCCGCGCGCGACCTTGCCGCCGCGGAGGTGGATGCCCTCGACGCCGGGGCCGTGGACGTAGATTTCGAAGAGCGGGCAGGGGCGCGGCATGTGCTCGATGGCCCCGCTCTCGACCTTGATCGAGATCACGTCTCCGCGTCCGCCTCGGAAGTAGTTGGTGCGGCGCGTCGCCTCGACGAGATCGAAGAACCGCCGCAGGATCGCGTCCTCCTGGATCACGGTGACCTTCTGGAGGAGCTCGTCGTAGCGGGTCGCGATCGGTGGCAGCAGCGCCGCCAAGCGCTCGGCCGGCGGCTCCTCGCGCTCGGTGGAGAACTTCACGTGGAAGTACTCGGACGCGAGCGAGGCGGCCTCAGGGTGCTTGAGCAGCGTCTCGTCGACGGTCTGCGCGGCATAGCCAGGAAAGACCTGGGTGAAGTAGTTGCGATAGGTGGCGAGCAGATCGATCTGCCGCCAGTCGAGTCCCGCGAGGTAGCCAAGGCCGAGCAGGCGATCGTTCGCGAGGTTGCCCGACAGGACGAGCCGCACGATGGTGCCGAGTCGCTCGAGGGTCGCGTCGTCGTCGATCGACTTGCCGTCGACGCCGTGGATCTCGAAGCAGGTGATGCTGACGGGCCCGTTGCCGGTGACGATCCGCTCCGCGAGGCGGCTCGTCGCGCGCAGGGCCATCTGCTGCAGCACGGGCACCACGTCGTTCAAGAGCAGCTCCGAGCGCGAGAAGAGCCGTAGCGAGGTGTGGCGCGCCGAGCCCTCTCCGAGCACCGAGAGGACGACCGACACGCCGTCGCCGTCCTCGATCTTCTCCATGAGAGCGATGTCGGCGAGGGCGACATCGGGCGACTGCTGACCCTTGTACGGCTCCGAGAAGCGCCCGCCGTAGCGAGCCCAGATCTCCTGCGCGGAGGCCACCGTCGCGAGGTAGCGCGACTGTGGAGTCGAGTCGGCGCGACCGCGATAGCGCTTGAACACGAGCCGACGTAGCTGATCGTCCCAGCTCTCGAGGAGCAGGTCGAGTCGGTCCTTCAGCGCGTCGAGGTCCGCGTCGCCGACGCCAGGGCGGTAGCGGCCGACCGTGAAGTGCATGCGGAGCGGGGACTCGTCGTCGGTCTCGGCGAGGTACTCGCGCAGCTTCGGCGCGCCGAGCTCTCGGCCGATCTCCTGCGAGAGGCGAGCGCGCATCGCCTCCGAGAACCGGATTCGGGGCACCACGCACACGATGCTTACGCGGCGCCCGCCCTTGCGCCGCCACACGAAGACGCGCGCTTGGTCCTTCGACTCGACGAGGCGGAACTGGTCGGCGATCTCGCGGATCTCGTCGGTCGTCCAGTAGAAGAGATCCTCGAGCGGGATTGAGTCGAGGATCGCGTGCACCTTGCCGTAGGCGTAGCTGCCGGGTTGGTCCTCGAGGCTCGCCATCACCTCCTTGATGCGCCGCGCGACGACGGGGACGCGTCGGTTCGGCTGCTTCAGGCCGCGCGTCGAGATGAGGCCGATGAAGACGTGCTCGCCCGCGGGCTTCCCGTCGGGGCCGGACTGCGCGACGCCGAAGTATCGGACCTGCGCCACAGAGCGGACCACGGTCGTGTAGTCGGTTCGGTAGAACGAGTAGATCTCCTCGCGGCTCCGTCGGGTCGCGACGATCTCGCCGATGACCTCCTCGAGCGCCTGGTCCTTCGTCGAGAAGAGGCCCTGCCGCCGCTCGCTCGGGCGCACGCCGCCGGCGGGGTCGTACGGGTAGAAGGCGTAGCCGCTGAACACGAAGTTGTCATCGGCGAGCCAGTCCGAGAGCTCGAGCGCCTCGGCCGCCTCGGAGGCGCGCGGGCTGCTGCCGGTCGACAGCGCGGTGAGGAGCCCTCGCACGTGCTCGAAGCGCTCGCGCACCGCGCCGTACTCGCGGTTCACGTGGAGCAGGCACTCGAGCCGGGCCTCGAGATCGGCCCGCAGCGCGTCGCGGCGGTCGGCCGGGATCGGGCTCACCTGCATGTACACCTGCGAGATGCGCATGCCGCGGCCGCGCTCGCGGTCGATGGCGGTGATCTGACCGTTGTCGTGGACCACGCCATGGATCGGGTGGAGGACGAACTGGATCTGCAGTCCCTGCTGGCGCAAGAACGCCTTGATCGTGCGCACGACGAACGCGCAGTCGGGCAGTCGCGTCTCGATCACCGTGCAGGGCGCCTCGTCGCCGAGCAGCGTCGACTCCGGGTCCCGGATCGCGACCTTCACGGTGCGCGCGAAGTCTTCCTCGAGGAACGCGAAGCGATCCATCGCGAAGGCGAGCAGCCGGTTCGGGTCGACCTCGGCGAGGACTTCGGGCGGGATCGCGCGGCAATACGCGTGAATGTAGGCGTCGAGCCGGTCGCGGTGGGTCTCCTTCACCGCTTGCTGTGCGAGGGACAGGACTTTGCGAACGACGTCGGTTTGCATCGCGGGCACCTTCTCCAAAATGCTGCGGCACACTACCAGACTCGAGTTCGCGGCAAGCGGCTCGCGCGCCGGTTTTTTCGTGGTCGATGACGCGCCGCGGCAAGAGGGGCGCGGCCTTGCGTCTCGTCCGCGTCGCCGCCATTCTACAAGTTCCTCATGAGCGACCCTGCGCGCGTCCTCGTGCTCTACGCCGGCGGCACCATCGGCATGAAGCAGAGCGGCCGCGGTTACGTGCCGAGCCCCGGGTACCTCGGCGAGCAGCTCGAGGCCCTGCCCCAGTTCCACGATGCGCGCGTGCCGGTCTCGATCGAGAATGGCTGCCGGATCTTCGTCACGCCGCCGTCACGCGAGGGGCGCCGCGTCGCGCTCACGGTGAAGGAGTACGACCCGCTGCTCGACTCCTCGAACATGGGGATGGACGACTGGGCGCGGATCGCCGAGGACATCGGTCGCGCCTACGATGCCTACGACGCCTTCGTCGTCCTGCACGGGACCGACACGATGGCGTACTCGGCGTCGGCGCTGTCGTTCATGCTCGAGGATCTCGCCAAGACCGTGATCCTCACCGGCTCGCAGATCCCGCTCACCACCGCCCGCACCGACGCGCTCGACAATTTGCTGGGCGCGCTGACGATCGCCGGGCAGTTCGAGATCCCCGAGGTCTGCTTGTACTTTGCGCACAAACTCCTGCGTGGGAACCGCGCGCAGAAGCAGGACGCCTCGGGCTTCGACGCGTTCTGGTCGGGGAACTTCCCGCCGCTCGTCGAGGTGGGCATCGACATCCACGCCGAGTGGGCTCGGATCCGTAAGCCCGGTGAGGGCCCGCTCCGGGTCCAGACAGCGATGAACCCCAACGTCGCAGCGCTGCGCCTCTTTCCCGGGATCACCGCCGAGACGCTCTCGAACTTCTTGAGGCCGCCGCTCGAGGGCGTCGTGCTCGAGACCTACGGCAGCGGCAACGCGCCTGATCGGAGGCGCGATCTGCTCGACGCGCTCGCCGAGGCGACGGCGCGCGGGGTCGTCATTGTCAACTGCACGCAGTGCCACAAGGGGACCGTGAGCAGCACCTATGCTGCGGGCAAGGCGCTCGCCGAGGTCGGGGTGGTGCCGGGCGCGGACCTCACGCCGGAGGCTGCGCTGACGAAGCTCTGCTACCTCCTCGGCAAGGGCCTCGGGTCGGAAGACGTGCGCGCGCAGATGCAGGAGGATCTGCGCGGCGAGCTCACCGTCGGCGGCGAGCGCCGGTATTCGCATCGCGTACGGGAGTAGCGACCTCGCCTGCGGCACCGGCGGACCCTTAGACCACCTCGCCGTCAAAATACGGCGGTTGGTGACGGCGAGGTATCCGCGGCGACTCACCCCGCCCAAGGGCTCCTTTTTTGCTCAGCCCGCGCGGCATCGGAAAAACGACTTGGCTCCGCTTGGCGCTCACGAACGCGACGCGGAGCTCTCCTCGACGAGGCGCGCCTTCAACGGTTGCTCGTGGCCCCGGAGCTCTTCCGCCGCGAGCTCGCGACGGTGAAGGGCGGCGCATGGGTCGTCGTCGACGAATTCCAGCGACTGCCGGAGCTAGGGAAAATAGTGAGCGACGGGGAAGCTAGACGTGGCTCCTGGTCAATCGTCGTCGATCAGGAGGAACCAAGGGCGCCGCACACCGCGCCCGCGTCACCAGCGGATGCGCAGGGCCGCGCCGCCGGGCGACGCGAGCAACGCAGCCTCGGTGCGACTCGGTTCCTTCGGCTTCCGGCCCATGACCAACAGAACGACGCCGCCGGTCGCGACGGCCGCACCAACGCCAAGCGCGATCAGGGTCCCCTGCTGTTGCCGCAAGGCCCTATCGTGAAGGGCGATCTGATCGGCGCGGGTGCAGGCCGGATCGTCGCTGCAGGCGACGAGATCGTTGACGGTGCTCTGGGTCACCAACGCCAGCACTCCGCCGGCGGCGAGGCCTGCTCCGCCGAGGCCCGTGAGAATCGCTCCACCGATGGTCAGTCCCGAGGTCCCTGTCGCGTGGTCGGGCGATGCTGGCTGCGAGGCCTGCGGCTGCGCGATCATGGAAGGAGCAGGGGCTGTCGCGGCAGGTGGGTCGGTGCTCGGTGGGGCTGCCTGCGGGGCGGTCTGGACCGCGGCCGGCGTGGGTGCGGCGACCTGACTGGTTGCGACGCTCGCGGCAGCGAGGGTGAGGACGACGCGTGCTGCGCCGCCCTCGCCGACGACGACCTCCTTGGCGGCGCGCGCGTCCTTCAGCCGCGCCTCGACCTGATGCGAGCCGGGATTCACTGGCCGCGGGACGCCGACGAGCGCCGAAGGGACGATGATCCCGTCCAACATCACGACAGCATCAGGCGCCGCAGGATCCAGCGAAATGTCGAGCGAGCCGATGCGTCGTTGGACTTCGACGCGCTCGGTAGCAGCCACTTCTTGGGCCCGCTTTTGCGCGGGTGCAGCCGTCGAATCGAGCGTCGTCATCGTGACCACGAGGTACTTCTCCGACGCTTCGATGAGCTTCTGCAACTTGACGTAGGCCCGAGCCAAGTTCAGTCCGGTCGTGGGAAGCCGGACGAGCGCATCCGCGCGGGCGAGTTTGTCGACTGCGGCCGCGTAGTTCTTCGCGTCGTACAACTTGAGCCCTTGCTCGGTCAGCGCCCGCGCGGCGCTGCGAGTTTGGTCGTCGACGACCGGCGGGGACTCGGCTCGTGCAGTCGTTGGAAGGAGGGCGCTCGCAATCCCACAGAGCAATCCGACGAGAGCGTGCGCGTAGGGGCGTGTCTTGAAGTTGGGCGTTGCGGTCTTCATCGTCGATTCTCTTCGAGGCTTCAAAAGCCGACGCGGTCATCCCCGGCTGCCGCGGCGCCGGGCTTCGTGCCGTTGCTCGAAGCGGAGGGAGGCCGCACCGTCGTGCCGCCTTGTCCCTTGGTCGGCTGGAGTTTTGCGGGGGCTGACGACGCCGATGGGCTCGGCGAAGCCGCGGCGCTCGG